>Ga0315282_10004269_pt1 | contig 24963 bp, 22 predicted proteins | sample YL17G07_20_MG_FD_203693 | JGI IMG/M metagenome (GOLD analysis project Ga0315282, IMG submission 203693) | Sediment microbial communities from Yellowstone Lake, YNP, Wyoming, USA - YL17G07_20 | ecosystem: Environmental > Aquatic > Freshwater > Lake > Sediment | place: USA: Wyoming | collected... | reverse complement strand
TACCACCCCTGGGCGTAGAAATCCACGCTGCCGACACCCCAGGTCACCTCGCGCCAGTAACCATAACGCCATGGGTCAACCCGCTGGAGGATAAGAGCTTTCGAGTCGCCTCGGCGCAGTGCCGCCGTGATACCCTCGACAATGCGAATGAACAGGGGGTTGTGCCAGCGGTTGAAGTCCTGCCATTTCTCTTTCTCATAAGGCAGTGAGGGCAGGCCGCGATACGGTGTCTTGTCGAGGCGGCAGATCGAGTCGCGCGCCCAATCGTCCACCGGAAACAGAACAACGTCCCAGGACGCGTTCTGCTCGCCCCATCGCTTGTTCCAATAGCCGAGGTCGGGGTTCTCGCGGCGCAGGAAATCGCGCCAGGAGCGCAGGTTAAGGGCGTCGTTGAAGTTCCAGTAGTTGAGGTTGAGGTGCTGCCAGTCAAGCGGATCGAAAATGACGTTGTCGTACTTGCGGCAGATTCTGGCGACGCGCTCGTGGAAGCGCAGGAACGCCTGCCAGGCGTAGGTGTCATAATCGGCTATGGCGGGCCAGTCGGTGACGAGCCAGCCATAGTACGCCCCGTGCTTGACGCCGCCCAGATCGGTGAACTCCGGGTTGAACGCTGCGTTGACCCCGGCCGGCGCGCGCGACCAGCCGAACCACAGATCAACGTAGAGCCCGTGGCGCTGCGCCGAGTCGAGCACGCGCTCCAGTTTGTCCTGCGCCTCCCGGCTCCATTTGTACTTTCGCGCCGCGACATCAACGCTGGACATGAAGCTTCCCCAGTTGACCTGCACCGCGGCCAGGTTGAAGCCCTGAACCTGCATCGCCGCGAAATCGCGCTCCGTCATCTCTGGGTCCATGTCCTCCCAGAAACAATGATGGAACGCGTGGGGCTGCCAATACATCGCGCCGCGCAGGAAGATGGGCTTACCGCGGTCTGCCAACCGGCCATCGCGCAGATCGAGGCCCCCTCGCGCAGCTCCGTTCATCGTTGCCAGCCACGCACTAGCGGCAAACAGCAACCACAGCCGGTGCGCTCTCACCGTTTAACCTCCCGATACCGTGGTGACGGACTCCATGAAGCCATCGTGCTGGCGTGAGGTGTTGGTCTGGTAACTTCGTGTGGCACAGCCGCCTCGGCTGTGTCCTCTTGCACGGTTGGACAGCCGTCCCGGCTGTCCGAAGCCTCCCCTTACCGTCCCAGCAGGCTCTTGACCTCTGGCGTGTTGAGGTTGTTCTTTGTGACGATGGTTACGCCCGTGTCAACGTAGAGCGGAACCTTCTCCCCGTGTATAGCCTTGACCGCGGCTTTCACGCCCTCATAGCCCATCTTGAACGGGTTCTGAACGATGAGTGCCTGGATCGTCCCGCGCTTCAGCGCATCAACCTCGCTCTGCGCGGCGTCGAACGCCACCAGCTTCACTTTGTCCGCGAGTCGCCTCTGCTCGATCGCCCGCGCCGCGCCGATCGCCCCCGGTTCATTGGCGGCGAAGATGCCGGCCAGATCCGGCGTTGAGGTAAGCATGTTCTCCGTCACCGCCATGCCCTTCGCGGCATCGCTCTCAGAGTAGAGAGTGCTCGCCAGCTTTACCCCCGGGTAGCTCTTGAGGCCGTCCTTGAAGCCCTGCTCGCGCATAGTCGAGGTTGCGGCGCCGGCAACGAACGGTATCAGCCCGACCTTGCCTTTGCCGCCGATCAACTTCGCCAGCGTGGCGGCGGCGATACGCGCGCCCTTAATGTTGTCGGTCGCTACGATGGGCACCGAGGGATCATCCACGCCGGAGTCAATCGTGATGACCGCGATCTTTGCCGCCCGCGCCTTCCTGACGATCGGCGTCAGCGCCTTCGAGTCGCACGCGGCCATGACGATCGCGTCGACCCGCGCATTGATGAAATCCTCAAGGGTCGCGATCTGGCCTGCCACATCGCGCTCGTCCGACGGCCCGCGCCAGGTGATCGTGACTCCCTCTTCGCGGCCGGCGGCATCCGCGCCGGCCTTGACCGAGCGCCAGAAATCGAACGCCACCGCCTTGGGCACGACAGCGATGCTAAGTTTCCGCTGAACCGGCGCCTGCTCTGTCTTCGGGCCTGCACACCCGCAGACGAGAGCAACGCCGATCCCGACGGCAGAAACAACTCGCAGACCTCTCATGGTTCGCTCCGTTCTGTTGGAACGTGCCAGCCGTCCGCGACAAGATCCGTGGGGACGAGAGCTGGGACGTTTCGTTGTTTCGCGGCGGCGATGCGGTTCACCTCCGCCGCCGGAACTGGTCGAGGAAGACGGCACCGATGATGATGACGCCGATGGCGACCTGTTGCCAGAACACCGGTACTCGCAGCAGGTCGCAGCCATTGCGCAGTACGCCCATGATCGCCGCGCCGATGAGCGTTCCCGGCACCGTCCCCTGGCCGCCCATCAGGCTGGCGCCGCCGATGACCGCCGCTGCGATCGCATCCAGCTCATATCCCGCGCCGGCGGTGGGCTGGCCGATGCTGAGCCGGCTCGTCAGCGCCAGCCCGGCCAGCGCCGAGAGCAGCCCGGAAATGGCGAAGAGAATTGTCACCACGCGCATGACGGGAATGCCGGACAGCCGCGCCGCCTCAGCGTTGCCCCCGATCGCGTAGATAGTCCGGCCCAGCGACGTTCGGGTCAGAACGACGTGGGCTGCAACTGCTACCGCCCCGGCCAGCAGCGCGGGCACGGGGATCGCCGCCCAACGTGCCGTCGCGAAAGCGGCGAAGCGGTCCGGCACGCCGAACACGTTTACCCCGCCGGTTATGATGAGCGCCGCTCCGCGTGCAACGCCCATCATGCCAAGGGTGACGATGAAGGACGGCATACGGCCGAACGCGATCAACCCTCCGCTCAGCACGCCGACTGCGAGCCCCAGCGCGAGCCCGGCCGAACACGAGACCGCGATCCCCGCTCCTTTGCTCATCAGAAGCGCCGCAGCGACACCGCACAGCGCCAGCACGGAGCCCACGGACAGGTCGATATGGCCGCCGACGATGACCAGTGTCTCGGCAACCGCGAGAATCGCAACCGCTGACGTCTGCACCGCCACGCTGGCAAGATTGCTGCCGGTCAGGAAATACGGCGAGGCGCGCGACAGTGCGATACCCATGATCAGCAGCGCCGCCAGCGGCCGCAGCCACTCGCCTAGCCGTCGCCACGTGACGGCGGTTCCCCGTATCGCCGCGGACGTATCTTCGTTGCGCGTCATCTGAAATGCGGCCGGTCCCGCCGCTGTGATTCTGGGGACCCTGAGCGCGCTCCTGCACTGCTTCTTTCAGCGGTCGGAGGAGCCGCGTTGAGCCGCGTCGAATCGTTGCCGCATGACCGATCAACCTGTCGAAGCGCAACCGGTGGCCCTCGATCCCGTCGTGGAAGAGCGCATCGCCCGCTCGATGAACTTCGAGGAGGGCGACCGCGTCCCGATCTGGGACTACATCGACAATCCCTTCGTGTTGGAGCATTTTGCCCCAGGTGAGGTCGACTTGCTGGCAGCGAATGTCAAGGTCTATCACGGGTTGGGCATCGACCTCTGCCGCGGCTTCGGCGGGAGCTATGCCGCCGCTCGCAACGGCGAGCAAGTGGCCGACGAACAGGGCATCGTCCACAGCGTCGTGTCCGGGCAGACCTGCTGGTCGGTTCGGAAGTCGATCACCAGCCTCGAGCAACTGAGGGGGTATCAGGCCCCCGAGCCGCCCGACATTGAGGCCATCCGGCCCGACTGGGTCGAGAATACGCGAAAGGTGCAGGCCGCGTTCGCGCCTTACACCATGTATGTTCCGGGGTGCGGGTGCGGCTTCCACGCGGCTCACGGGACGATGGGGATCCAGCTGTTCTCCTATGCCATCTACGATTGTCCCGCAGAGGTCGAGCGCTTGGTCGAGGCGCACAACGCCCCCGGCGTGCAGGTGGCCAAGATCGCTGCCGAGGAGAAGTTGTGCCCGCTGTTTTTCATCGGCGACGATATCGCGTACAAGCAGCACTTGATGTTCTCGCCCGATTTCCTGCGCCGCACGTTCATCCGCGCGCTGCGCAACATGTGCGAGCCGCTGAACAATGCGGGCATCAAAGTCGTCTTCCATAGCGATGGCAACGTGACGGAGATCCTCGACGATATGATCGAGGCGGGCATCAGCGGCCTGAATCCTATCGAGCCGCTCGCCGGCATGGACATTGGTCTGCTGAAGCGGCGTTACGGCAAGGAGCTGATCTTGGTCGGCAATGTGGACTGCTCGCAGGTGCTGCCGCTCGGTGCCGTGGCGCAAGTCGTCGAGGCAACCAAGGAATGCCTGCGCCAGGCGGCGCCCGGCGGCGGGCACTTCATCGGCTCGTCGAGCGAGATCACGCCAAGCACCCCGCTCGCGAATGTCCTTGCTTTCTACGAGGCGTGTCGCGAGTACGGCAGGTATCCGATCAGCGTGTGAGGATGGCGGCGCGTTCCGCGCCGGGCCTACCTCCGCAGTCCGGGGGCGCACGGGTCGAGGTGGAACCCTACCGCTACGACCCTGAGCGCTCGAGTCCGTGCGGGGCGACCTCCTGGTCACCTCGCGCAGTGGGCGGTTCTCATCCCGCCGCAGGACATCGGTCGTGGCGCCGCGAATACGGCGAAGTTGATTCTTGACGAAAGGATGGCAGATGGAGAAAGCGATTCGCGTCACCGTATGGAACGAGTATCGGCACGAGAAACACAACAAGCAGATCGCAGAGATCTACCCCAAGGGCATGCACGGGGCGATCGCAGATCACCTGGCCAAGCAGCCGGGTTTCCAGGTGCGCACCGCGACCCTCGACGAGCCCGAGCATGGGTTGACGGAGAAGGTGCTGGCGGAAACCGACGTGCTGACCTGGTGGGGGCACACGGCCCACGGCGAGGTGAAGGACGAGATCGTCGCCCGCGTCCACGAGCGCGTCCTCGACGGCATGGGAATGGTGGTGCTCCACTCGGGCCACTTCTCGAAGATCTTCCAGCGCCTCATGGGCACGTCGTGCAACCTGAAGTGGCGCGAGATCGGGGAAAAGGAGCGCATCTGGGTCATTGACCGCAGCCATCCCATCGCCGAGGGCTTGGGCGAGTACTTCGAGCTGCCGCACGTCGAGATGTACGGTGAGCCGTTCGGCATTCCCGCGCCAGACGCGCTGGTGTTCGTAAGCTGGTTCGAGGGGGGCGAAGTCTTCCGCAGCGGGTGCTGCTTCAATCGCGGGCGTGGGAAGATCTTCTACTTCCGGCCCGGGCACGAGACGTTCCCGATCTACCATGACGCGAACGTCCTGCGCGTGATCACGAACGCGTGCCGCTGGACGAGTGCGCCAGGCGGCGCCGCGCCGGCCTACGGGAACGTCAAACCGCTGGAGGACGTGACGCCGGCGTAGGCCGGGATTATTCATGGCTATCTCACAGCATGTGCAGCGTCCGCAATCAGCCTTCGTGTGGCTTCAACGTGTCCGCCAGCCGGGCCAGACATGAATAATCCGCGTCCGATCACGTGGGCGGATGCTACGTCCTCCCGCCGACGCGCTCGGCCCTGTCAATAACGCAGGGTAAACCCGGGCCTGGTACCGAACGAAGTGGCGGCGAGCCGTTCCTGTGTAGGGGCACAGCATGCTGTGCCCCTACGACCAGGTCCATGCCCCAACCGATGGCCCGGTCTGCCCCGTCGCCGCCTGATTGGTCATGACCCCAAGACAGATTCGCCAGGAGGGCGAGCGGTGAACCTCGGATTCCCCAACAATCCGCGCCGGGACATCATCGCTGAGATCGAGTGGATCGGTCGCAGCGGGTTTGAGTTCGTCGACCTGTTCTTGGAGCCCGATCGCGCGGCGGTCGACGCGGTTGATCCCGCCCGGGTCCGCGAGGCATTGAACGATGCGGGGTTGGAGGCGATGGGGCACCTCGCCTATTACCTGCCTATCGGCTCGCCGCTGCCGCGGATACGGGAGGCGGCGGTCGCTACAGCCCGGGAGTACATCGCCGTCCTCGCGGAGATCGAGGTTCCGGCGGCGACGGTGCACGCCAACTGGCCGCCGCCCATGTTCTCAGCGAAGGAAGGCATCGCGTGGCAGGCCGAGTCCCTACACGCAATCCTCGCCGCAACCAGCGATCTCGGCGTGCACGTCATGTACGAACCGCTGGATACCGAGCTCGACACCTCGGAGAACCTGGAAGCGATTCTGACCGACCTCCCCGATCTTCTGTGCCACCTGGACATCGGCCACTGCAATCTCCTGGGCCGCGACCCCGTGGCCATGATTCGCCGCTTCGGTAGCCGGCTGCACCACCTTCACCTGCACGACAACGACGGCCGCCGCGACCTGCACCTTCCTCCCGGCGCGGGCTCGATCGATTGGACCGCGGTTGTGCGAGCCCTCAAGGAGGTCGGGTACGACCGCACGATCACGCTCGAAGTATTCTCACGTGATCGCGACTACGTCTTGCTAGCGAAACGGAAGATCGAAGCACTGTGGGCGGGAGCGTAAGCGCGGTTGGGGATTCGGCGGCTTTCGCGACCGGCCCCATAATGACGTAGGGGCGCTCGGCTGAGCGCCCCTTTACAGCGTCATGATGCGAAACTGCGGCCCGCGGTCGCCAGCGGATCGCGGCTGTCCGCGATTCTCCGTGAACGATAGAGATCCGGCAGGCCGCGTTGGCCCTTACCAGCGCCGCTCGCGCCCGCCGCGGTTGCCCCGACCGCCGCCGCCGCGGCCACCACCACCACCGCCACCGCCACCGCCGAAACCACCCCGCCCGCCGCCGCCGCCACCACCGAATCCCCCGCGGCCGCCGCCGCCACCGCGGTCACCGCCACCGCCGCCGCGGTCCGAGCGCGGACGCGCCTCGTTCACCGTGAGCGGCCGGCCGCGAAAGTCCTGGGCGTTCAACTGCTCGATGGCTTGCTGCGCGGCCTGAGCGTCGAGCTCGACGAACGCGAACCCACGGTTGCCCATGATCCTCACTTCGGTCAGCGGCTCATAAGGCTGGAACAACTCCCGCAGGTCCGCTTCGGTCACATCGTAGGGGAAATTCCCTACATACAACGTCTTGTTAGGCATGTGCCCTCTCCCTGTGTCCCGTGCTTGGCGGAACGTGTTTGATCGCGGCCGTAGCCGCCCAGCGCTTCGTCCGCTGAACCAGATCTGCTTCGTGAGCGTGCCGGCGCCAGCGCCGCTCCGGAGTGCGGCCGACCGCACCATGGTAGCGATTCGCAGAGCAACTGCCGTCTGCTCGACAGTCAGAGAGGACAGGGACGCCTCGCTTATAGCGTTTCGTTTCTCCGTATCGCCCAGAGTTCCTCTGGGGGTTTGGCAATCGACCGCACAAAATTGCGGGCCTTAGCGGCTGTGTCGGGGCCGGCTCGGCCGCCATCACTGGTGCCTGGGGAGATCTGGGCCGAGCGCCGGTGTCCGCACCTCGCGCGGCGAGGCAGCGGCTGTTATCGGCACCGGGTCAGCGGCTGTACGTGCCGATCAGCCTGGCCTCAGCAACGACGTGCCCCTGCATCGCCTTCTCGACGTCAGCTTTGCGGGCGCGGGCCGGCAGGCTCACTTGGGTGTCGAGCGCATACAGTCTGAAATGGTAATGGTGCACTGGACCGCGCGGCGGCGCCGGGCCGAAATACCCTATCTTACCCGCATCGTTAGTCCCCTGCTTTGCGCCGCCAACCTCGGGAAGCGTGTCTCGGGTCGGCAGGGCCTCCGGCAAATCGGTGCGCGCGGCCGATAAGCCGTAGAGCACCCAGTGCGTGAAGGTGCCGCGCGGGGCGTCGGGGTCATCCACGATCAGCGCCAGCGAGCCGGTGCCTTCTGGCGGCTTCTCCCACGCGAGCGGTGGCGAGACGTTCGCACCATCTCCGGTGTAGCGCGTCGGAATGCGCGCGTTGTCCTGGAATGCCGAACTCGTCATCTTAAAGGTCATGTTGGTCACCTGCCCAGTCTGCGCTGCTCCCGGCGCCTCGGGCGCCGACGTTCGCTGAACGCCAGGCGACGCGCTTGGAGCCGAGGTGCGCGGGGCACAGCCGAAGCATAGCGCTATCAACCCAATCGCAGTTGCAGCTATGACGCAGCGCACGATCATCCCTCCTCCGCGGCGCAATTGTGGTCCCCGCCGCGTGATGCTATGCTAGCATACGGCGCGGCGCGACGGAAGGCGCCTTGGCAGCCAAATGACTGAACGTGTTGCTGGCGCTGCTGGGCCGCCTCGCGACGCGGGGGCTGGTCGGATCCATACCTGTGATGCTAGAATGAAGCTCCCGCGTCCAGGGGCGCACAATGATCATCCCCAAGCAGGTATTGCAAGGCGGTTGACGAAGAGGGCGCGGAACACCGCCCGTACCACCTAAGGAGGTTCTGATGTACCCGAACGATTTGCACTACACCGAAACGCACCAATGGGCGCGCGTCGCCGGTGACGTCGCCACGGTGGGCATTACGGATTATGCCCAGGACCAGATGGGTGACCTTGTCTACGTCGAGCTCCCGGAAGTGGGTGATGAGGTCAACGCGGGCGCCCCGCTGGGCCAGGTCGAATCGGTCAAGGCCGTCAGCGATGTCATCAGCCCCGTAAGCGGCGAGATCACGGAGGTCAACCAGGCGCTCGTCGACGCGCCCGAGACGGTGAATCGTGAGCCTTATGGCGACGGGTGGCTGGCGAAGATCCGCATGACCGACAAGTCGGAGCTCGACGCCCTGCTTGACAGCGCCACATACCAGGAGCATCTGGCCAAGGAGCAGTCCCCGTAGAACCCGCCGAACGGCCCAGGTGATACGATGTCGGAACGCCGCGCCTTCACAGGCTGATGTGCGAAGGCGCGGCTCTGCTGCGCGGATATTCGGAGTCTCGGTGCCGTGGGCATCATCTATGTGCTGGCGGCGGTGCTCCTGTGGAGCGTCATCCCGCTTCTGATCAAGCAGATCGTACCGCCCTTCGATCCCAGATGGGTGGCGATGCTGCGGCTGGTGCTGGGTACCGGTTTCCTCGCCGTAGTGGAACGTCTCCTCGCGGCCAGGTCGCGCGAGTCGGGCCGCCCGCGGTGGCGACGGCGCGAGCTGGCGCTGCTCGTGGTCGCGGGCGCGGGCATCGGCGGCGATTACCTCCTCTACACCGCAGGCATCGCTCGCACCACCGCCAGCGCCGGCAACCTCATCGTTCAGATCGAGATCATCGCGCTCTCGATCTGGGGCCTGCTCGTGCTCAAGGAGAGCGTGAGCGCCGTCAAGCTCGGCGGCATGGCGCTGTGCTTCAGCGGCGTGTTCCTGGTGGGCTGGAATGGCCAAAGCCTGAGCGCGCTGGCGCAGTCGCAGTACTTCGCGGGAAACCTGCTCGTATTCGGCGGCGGCCTCTGCTGGTCGGTTTATGCGCTGACTCAGAAGATGCTTCTGGACACGCGCGGCGCCGGCGAGACCGTCGTGCCCATCATGGCGATCGGGGCGGTCATGGCCGGCGCTGTCGCCGTCTTCGGGCCGCCTGCGGCGCGAGCGCCTACCGGCCTCCAGTGGGGCTACCTCCTCGCCCTCGGGTGCTTCTGCACCGGCTTGTCGTATCTGTTGATGGTCAGGGGGCTCCAGCGCTTGGAGGCCAGCCACCTGGCCCTGCTCGCCACGCTGAACCCGATCTTCACCATGACCGAAGCGCATTTCCTGTTGGGCGAGAAGCTGACCGGCTTCCTGATCGCAGGGGCCGCGTTGGTCGTCGCCGGTGTGATCTTGATGGCCGGTCTGGGCCGGGAGTCGCCGACTCTGAAGGGGACTTCATCCGGCCGCCATCACGGGTGATGTCATCGCGTGTACAGCGGCACGGTGTGGGTGCCGCTGCTACCTCTCGTCGCGAACAATCGGCCCTAGATCGGCATCCAGCCCGGCCGCTCTTCGAGTGGCGCGGGCGGCGGCTTCTGCTCGCCTTCGACCGCGGCGTCAACGCGGAACTGCATGTCGTAGAGCTGCGCGTAGATCGAGCTGGTTACGAGCAACGTCTGGTGATCGCCCTGCGCCACGACGCGGCCCTCCTCCAGCACCACAATGCGGTCCGCGTTCTTGATGGTCGAGAGCCGGTGTGCGACGATGAACGTCGTCCGCCCGTGCATCAGCCGCTCCAACGCCTGGTGGATCAGGAACTCCGATTCCGCGTCCACCGATGACGTCGCCTCGTCCAGGATCAGGATCCTGGGATTGGCGAGCACCGCCCGCGCGATGGCGATGCGCTGCTTCTGGCCCCCGGAAAGCTTGATCCCGCGCTCGCCAACCTGAGTCTCGTAGCCCTCAGGGAGCTGCGTGACAAACTCGTGGGCGTTGGCGATCCTTGCCGCCGCCTCGATCTCCTCATTGGTCGCGTCGAGCTTGCCGTAGGCGAGGTTCTCGCGCACCGTGCCGCTGAATAGGAACGTCTCCTGCAGCACCATCGCCATCCGCGCGCGCAGCGAATCCAGGGTCACCGTGCGGATGTCACGGCCGTCGATGCGAATGACGCCGCTCTCGGGATCATAGAAGCGCGGCAGCAGGTTGATGATGCTGGTTTTGCCGGCGCCGCTGCGGCCGACGAGCGCGATGCGCTCGCCCGGGCTCACGTGCAGGTTGATCCCCTGAAGCACTTGCTCGCCGATCGCATAACGGAAGTACACGTCGTCAAAATCCACCTCGCCGCGCACGTCCTCCAGCGCCACCGCGTCCGGTGCCTCCCGCACCTCCGACTCGGCGTCGAGGATCTCGAAGATGCGGTCCGCCGCGGCGCTTGCGCGCAGGATGACATCGTACACCCGGAACAGCTCGCCGATCGGCCGGTAGATCATGTCCACGTAAAGCAGGGCGCCGGCCATGGTGCCGAGGTCGAGTTGCCGGCGGATGATGAGCAGCCCCCCGACCCCGATCACTCCCACCATGCCCATGCTGACCAGAAACTCGATCTTCGGAAAGAAGTTGGCCCACAGCCGGATGCCGCTCACACTCATGTCATAGTATTCAGTGCTCTCGTGGTCGAAGCGGTGCTGCTCGTGGTCCTCGCGGGTGAACGCCTTGATGACGCGGATGCCGGAGAGGTTGTCCTGAAGGCGCGCGTTGATGTCGCCCAATCGATCGCGAATGGAGCGGTAGATGGGCCGGATGCGCAGGCTGAAGTGGTAGATGCTGATGAGCAGGATCGGCACCGGCGCCAGTATCACCAGCCCGAGCTGCCACGACAGGATACTGAAGACGATGGCGCCGGCTCCGACCAGCGTCAGCAGTTGAACGATCACGGTGTCGGTGCCGTGGACGACGAGATCCTCGAGGACGTTGACGTCATTGCTGACGCGGCTCATGATCTCGCCGGTCTGGCGCGAATCGTAGTAGGTCAGGGACAGGCGCTGGAGATGCGCATACAGCCGGCGGCGGATGTCGAGCACGAAGCGCTGCCCCAGGACATGCATCACGTACGTGCGCCGCGCGAGGAAGATGGCGTGTACCCCGAAGACGACGATGAACGCGACGACCATCGGCAGCAGACGCGCGACGTCGCGGGGCATCAAGACCTTGTTGATCGCATAGCGGATCAGGAGCGGCGGCAGCAGCTGCGTGCCTGCCACCATGACCATGCAGACGGTGCCGAACACGATGGTACGCGTGTACGGCCTCAGCATTGGGACCAGTCGCAGCAGCGAACGCACGGGCAGCCTCCGCATTATGGTAACGACGCGCGCGAGGTGATGTCAACCGGGTTTGGTGGAGTGCACGCCTGCGGATTGCGGGAGTGACGCCCTCACCCGCGCCGTGCGCCACGCGGGCAGCAGCGGAATCAAGGCGAGCGTGATTCGCCGCGCGGCCTCCTCGGCTGCCTCCCTTGTAAGTGGCCCGCTCCGGCATAGATCATCGAAAGTCAGCGGCCGGCCGACGTTGACGCGTACCATCGCGGGACGCATCATGGGGGAGTGGCGCGGCAGCGAGCGGTCCGTGCCATCCACGCCGATGGGCACGACCGGCGCGCCGGTGCGCAACGCAAGCATCGCGATACCAAGCTCGGCGGGCGTCAACCTTCCGTCCTCGCTGCGGGTGCCCTCCGGAAACCATGACGCCGTGCCCCGCGCGCAGGAGTTGCTCGGCTTGTCGCAGCGCCGCACGATCCGCCACTCCGCGGCGGACCGGAAAGGCGCCGCACTGGCGGATGAGCCAGCCGAGAAATGGCACCTCGAACAACTCCGCCTTCGCCATGAAGAATATCTGGCGGTCGAAGGCGGAACCGACGGCCGGCGGATCCAGATAGCTGATGTGATTGGGCGCGATGATGGCTGCCCCATGCGCCGGAACGTTGCCGCGGCCGCTCACGCGCCAGTGGCAGAACACGAGCAGCCACAGGCGAATCAGCTTCACGAAGACGAAATATATGAAGCGGCGCGTGAGGTCTTTCGGCGCCGGCGCCGGGTCCATGACCCCAGCCGCTACGCGAGTGCGTGTATCCCGCGTGCGAGTTGTCGCAGATGCGCTGATCCTTCCACTCCTTCCGCCCAATCAGGCGGTATCGCGGTCAGGCCCAGATAGGCGCCGCTCAGCGCGCCGGCCATAGCCCCGATGCTGTCCGCGGCTCCACCGGTATTCACCGCTAGCAGCACCGCTTCGGCAAACTCTTCGTGCGCGGCGCAGAAGCAGTAGATCGCCGCCGGCACTGCCTCGAGGGCGAAGCCGGTGTAGCCGATCTCCTCCATAGCCTGCCTGGGCGCCAACTCAAGCAAGTCGAGGACGCCGCGAATCGCACGAGCCATCTCAGTGCTGCATTGGGCGCTTGGGGCCGCCGTTGCCTCGACGAAGGATGCGACATCCAGTGGCGCTCCCGCTGCCAGCAGATACGACACCGCCGTCGCTATCGCGATCGCGCCGGCGACCGCCCGTGGATCGCGATGGGTCCCGATGCCCGACGCAGACGCATCTTCGATCAAGCCCTCGCGGTTGACGCAGTGCAGCATCCCGATCGGGGCGACTCGCAACGCCGCGGCACAGCCGGCGAATGTCGAACCACTCTCGCTCCACGGAATCCCGCTCTCCAGTCGCCGACAGGCCTCCGCCAAATCCTCGCCGGGTCGGCGAAGGTCGCCGCCCGCCCACCAATCCACGAGACCATGTGCAAGGGCTTGCGGGTCGAACCGGCCGCAGCCGACAATACCCTCGGCGAGAACGACCGCCGTCTGCGTGTCGTCGGTGCACTGCCCGGCCCTCAGATTCGCGCCGTCGAGAAAACCGGAGATTCGTCCCCAGCGGGCGCGAATCTCATGGCGCGTGAGGCCCTGCGCCGGCATGCCGAGGGCATCGCCCACAGCCAGACCGACGAGGCAGCCCTCGAATCTGCTGATGCCGGGCTTGCGCGAGGCGTCGCTCATGGCAATCCGTTCGCCGCAACGGTTCACCGAGCGGCGGCTTCTTTCCTGCCCCCGCGGCAGCCGGAGTCGGTCGTCGTTGTAGATCGTTTGTGGGGCGAGTCCGGCCCGTTTGTCGGAAAAAAGACCCCTTGTTTGTCGTTCGCCTTGACCCGGCTCGGACTCGCCGTTATAATCATGCCGCGCAACGCCGGCGGCGGCACGCGCATCCGGCATTCCGATATGGGAGGCGCTCGATGAGCGAGGCGACCGAGATACTCTTGCAGATTAACCTGGTGTTCTGGCTCATTTACGGCTTCGCAATCCTGTTTGCGATCCTGTACGTGGCGCTCAAGATACGAGGGTTGCTGCATCACATCAGCGAGCGCGTGACGCCAATCACGAAACAGGTTGAAGACACCGTGAGCAAGGTCACCGGCGCGGCGCAGACCGTCGCCGACCAGGCCGAGGAGATCGCGCGCACCGCTCGCACCACGGCGGATCATGTCGCCGCCCGGGTCGACTCGGTGTCGGACATCCTGCAAGACACCATCGTCACCCCGGCGATTCGCTTTGGCAGCCTGGTCGCGGGCGCGCGCCGGGCGGCGGAGACTCTGCGCGATCGCTGGACGCACCATCCCGCCGACGATAAAGGCGGCGCCTCCGGCGGCAAGGACTGAAGTCCGTTGGCCTTGCGCGCGAAGGCCATGATCCTCGCCGCGGGCGGCGGCACGCGGCTCTATCCCCTGACCTTCTCCATCGCCAAGCCCATGGTACCGGTGCTCAATCGCCCGGTCATGGAGCACATCGTCGGCCTCCTGCGGCGGCACGGCATCACTGACCTTATCGCCAACCTTCACCACCACGCGGATCAGATCTCCTCATACTTCGGCAATGGCTCGTCGCTTGGCGCCCGCCTCGAATACTCGCGTGAGGATGTTATCCTCGGCACTGCCGGCGGCGCCAAAAACGTGGCGAGCTTCTTTGCCGGCGAGACGTTCATCGTCATCGGCGGCGACGACCTCGCCGATTTCGATCTCGGAGCGATGGCGGCGTTTCACCGCGAGCGCGGCGCGCTCGCCACGATCGCCGTGTCTGAGATCGCCGCGGAGCAGGTCAGCCAACTGGGGATTGTTGTCACTGACGGCGATGGCCGCATCCGCTCATTTCAGGAAAAACCGCGCGCGGAAGATGCGCTCAGCCGTCTGGCCAACACCGGCGTCTACATGTTCGAAGCGGACGTTCTCGGCTTCATCCCCGGCGGTCAGTTCTTCGACTTCGGCAAGCAGGTCTTCCCGCTCCTGCTCGAAAACGGCGCGCCCTTCTTCGCCTGGGCTGCGGCGGGCTACTGGAAAGACATCGGCACCCCTCGCGAGTACCTGGAAGCCAACCTGGATGCCCTGGAGGGCAAGGCGGGTGTTGAGCCGCTGGGGCGTGAGGTCTCGCCGGGCATATGGCGCGAAGCGGGCGCGCGCACCGAGGGGGCGCAGCTCGAGGCCCCACTGGCTTTGGGTGCGGAGTGTCGCCTGGAGCAGGGAAGCCGCCTGAAGCGATGCGTGATCGGCGGCGGGGTGACGGTCGGCTCAACGGCCCGCCTGGATCGGTGTGTCGTGTGGCCCGGCGTGGAGGTCGGGGAGATCCGTGCGCGCGACGCGATCATCACGCCCGACTGCATCGTCTGGGCGTGATCCCTAATGTGGCACGACTTGTCCTGAGCCCGCCGAAGGAGCCGCCCTCGGCTGTGCTTTACGCGTCGCCTCGCGCGGCCGCCCACTCACAGGCTCACCGCCATCACCAAGCGGCTCCCCCGTCTGCGCAATCTGCGAAAACTTGTCCTACGAAGCCTTGCCTGTCCTGCCTGCCCCGAGCGATGTCGAGGGGGCGAAGGAGGATCTGCGGATTAGGACTGCTCTGTGCGGCTAGTGAACGACCGCGGGCGGATGCGGCGGCTCGGGGATCTCGCCGAAGTTCTTCTCGTAGTTGCGGATGTTCTCTTCCAGGGCGCGGACGAACGACTTGGCGACGGCGGGATGAAGGATGACGCGGGTCAGCGGCTGTGACTTGTTGGGGTCGGGCTGCTCGGGCGTGCTGCGCTTGAAATCGAGCAGGAACTCCAGCGGGCCGTGGGTGATGCGCGCGAAGTTGACGTAAACCACGGGAAACGGTTCGGTCGGCTCTTCGTCAGGCACTTTCGCTTTCCTCCGAGGACGGTTTCTTCTCCGCGCGCTCCTCGAGCGCCGCTTCGGCCTCGTGAGCCACGCGGCGCAGGTCGGCCTCGATCGCCGCCTCCGCCAGCGGCACCATGGACTGCAGAAAGCCTCGCCCGGGCGAATCAATGACGATCGGATGCGGTTCGCCCTCCTCGTCGGGGGCGAGGTAAATCGACAGATCGCCCAGGTGCCCCAGAGACAGCGGGAAATCCAGCGGGTTCTCCTCGTGCCTCATCGTAGACCCTCCGTTGAGCAGCGCCTGTACTGCCAGATTCTAACACTTCGGAGGCGGATTTGACAACGGCAGGCGGGCCCCCATGGTTGCCACGACCTGCGCCCGTGTTATATACTCGTTATATCTTGCGGAGTATTGGGTGCCGCCGGACGCCCCAAGACTCCTCCGGACCGGTCTTCTGCCCGTTGTCAGGATAACATCGCTTTCGGAGACCGCAAGCCCGCGGAGGGTCACTGATGAGTCAACGCCGTGAAGTTCGGGACGTGGAACATCCCAACCTGTACGAGAACATCTTCCCCTACGATAAGGTGCCGCTGATCTTGTTCGACGGCGTGATCCGTGAGCAAATCGGCGGTAGGGTCGTCAAATTCGACCCACGGGAGGCCGTCGCGCGCGACCTCTTCATCACCGACACGACGTTCCGTGATGGCCAGCAGGCGCGGCCACCCTACTCGGCGGAGCAGATTCGGGACATCTACGATCTCCTCGGTCAACTGAGCGGCCCCAACGGCGTCATCAGGCTGACCGAGTTCTTCCTCTACACGAGCAAGGACCGGCGGGCGGTTGACTTGTGCCGCGAACTGGGTCACGAGTACCCCCGCATCACGGGATGGATTCGGGCCGATGAGGGCGACTTCCGCCTGGTCAAGGAGATGGGCCTGGCCGAGACCGGCATGCTGACCTCCGCGAGCGACTACCACATCTTCTACAAGCAGAAGATGACGCGGCGCCAGGCGTTCGACCAGTACATTCGCGTCGTTGAGGAGGCGCTGGCAACCGGTGTGCGGCCGAGGTGCCACCTCGAGGACGTCACGCGGGCCGATATCGAGGGCTTCGTGCTCCCGTTCGTGCAGAAGCTGGCCGAACTCGGAGAGCAGGTGCCGGAGCATCTGAAACCCAAGGTGCGGCTCTGCGATACGCTGGGCTACGGCGTCACCTATCCCGGGGCCGCGCTGCCGCGCAGTATCCCGAAACTGGTGTACACCGTCACCCATGAGGGCGGCATTCCTTCAGATCGCCTGGAGTGGCACGGCCACAATGATTTCCATAAGGCGCACATCAACGCCGCGACCAGCTGGCTCTACGGGTGCGATGCGGTCAACGGCACCCTGTTCAGCTTCGGCGAGCGCACCGGCAACCCGCCGCTCGAAGGCGCGCTGGTCGAATATGCGGCGTTGAAGGGAACCACCAACGGGGCCGATCTCAGCATCATCACCGAACTCGCGCGTTACTTCGAGCATGTCATCGGCGCGCATATACCGGCGGGGCAGCCGCTGGTCGGCAGCAACTTCAACCGCACCATGGCCGGCATCCACGCCGAGGGCCTGCGCCGGGACGAGCGCATCTACAACATCTTCGATACCCGGACCCTCCTGGGACGCCCGCCGCGTGTCGCCATCACCGACAAGAGCGGCGTGGACGGCATCGTCCTCTGGGTCAATGAGTTTCTGTCCCTGGAAGGCGACGGCAAGGTGCGCAAGACCCAGGTGCTGAGGATCGCGCGGTGGGTCGTCGAGCAATACGAAGTGCACGGACGCCTGACCGGCATCTCGGACGAGGAGCTTGCGGAACAGGTGCGGCTCCATCTGCCCGACCACTACGAACGGCGCCGTCATCGCTGAGTCGCTGCGGCCGGGAAACCACGCGGACCCGGCGCGCTGAGGGGCCTGGATGCGCGTGGGTATCTCTACAGATGGGGATGCTCGAACGCGGGTAGGAGCGGCCGCGCCGACGCGGGTCACCGCCGCTGCGGTCGCACTTCGCCCGACGCGAGCCTTTCGCCCCCGCAGGATTCGCCCCGATGTGGACGCGCAACGCCAAGATGCTCGCGGCCGTTTCGGCCGCGTTCTACATCGCCGCACTGGTCAATGATGCGTTCGCCGCCTATGTGCTGTGGTGGGCGACCGCGTGCCTGCTTGCCGCCGGATATGTCTATGCGCGGCGCTCGCTGCGCGGCGTCACCGTCGCGCGACGCCTCGCGGGCAACCGCATCTTCCAGAACGAACCGCTGGACATGACGCTGAGCCTGCGCCATCCGGTCGGCTCGTCCCGCATCTTCCGCATCAGGGATCCGGTGCAGAGCCTGACGCGGGACACCACCGAGACCGCCGAATATGTCGTCCAGGCCGATCCCGAGGCCGCGCAGGACGAGCTCCGACGCCCTCTCGACTTCCCACTGCGCGGGCACTACCGGCTGGGGCCGCTGCTTCTGCAGGGCTCGGATCCCGTCGGGCTTTTCGTCCGCAGCGAGGCGGTCGGGCCTGCGACCGATGTCATCGTCTATCCGAAGCCGCTGCCTTTGCCGAGCATCTACCTTCAGGGCCTCGCGTCATACCGGTTGCGCGAGCAGCGAACGGCGCCTTTCGCGGGCGGCGCGCAGGAGTTCTACGGCATCCGGCCGTATCAGTACGGCGATGATCTGCGGCGTATCCACTGGAAGTCCACCGCGCGCACCGGACGCCTCGCCATCAAGGAGTTTGAGCAGCGAGTATCAACCGCGGCGACCATCATCCTCGACCTGCATCGCGATGTCCACCGCGGCACGGGCGCTCAGTCGACTCTCGAATATGCGATAACCATCGCGGCCTCGCTTGCCCAGCATGTCGTTGATTCCGGGAACTCGCTCAGCATCATCTCCACCGGCCTGGGGAATTTCGCCCTTCCGATGGATCGCGGCGAGCACCAACTGCATAAGGCGCTGGAACACCTCGCGATTGCGAAGGCCGACGGAACCACGGATTTCGCGGCCGCGTTGGGAAGCCGCATGACCGAGATTCCCGCCGCCTCCACGGTGCTTGCCATCACGCCCTCTCCCGACCCGCACCTCGCGTACCCCCTGCTCATGCTGCGCGCGGCGGGCGCGCATGTGACGGTCGTCCTCATCGCCGCCCACACTTTCGTCGACGGTGTCGATCCGCGCGCCGAGGGCGCGTATGGCAGCCTGCTTTCCGCGGCTTTCGGCGCCGCCAACGCCGTCTGCCCGGTCCGCCGGGGTGAGGACATTGCTTCCGCCCTTGGCGCCGCACGACTATGGCTATAGCGACCCCACGAGAGCAGTCATATTGGACGAGCCAGCGGCTGCCGTACGGCGCGGCGGCACTGGTGACGATCGCCGCTATCTTCTCTGCTTGGCCGCTGTACGTGCTCCCGGGGTTTGGGTATCTCGCACTGGTGCTGACGGTGGTCGGCACACCGGTGAGCATGTACTTTCGCGCAGCGCGCGTCAATCGCCGCCTGCTCAACCTCGGCATCGTCGGCATCAGCCTCATCTTCATCTTCAACATGGTGACGAACATGCAGCTGCGCGGCGCCGGCGGCAGTCTCGTTCAAGCGGCCCTCTATGTCGAAGACCGCGACGCCGTCGCCGTCGTCATCCAGATGTTCATCACGGTCGCGATGTTTCGCAGCTTCTCGCTGCTGACCGATCGCGACCTGACGCTCAGCATCATCCCGGCGCTGAGTACCATCCTGCTGGCGTCGGTCGTCGTCAGCGGCGCGGGTGTCGTCGTCTCGATGCTGCTGTTCTTCCTCGGCGCGCTCTATCTGCTCGCCTTCGACCACCAGGAATCATGGGCGAGTCACGCCCAGGGCGGGAACCTCCTGGCCCCACCGCGCCGCCGCTCTCTCCTCGCCGCCGCTAGCGCCGGCCTGTGGCTGGTCCTGGTACCCATCATCTTCGCCGCCACCATCGTCTTTGGGTGGATCAACTTACCCCGCGCGGTGATGATGCGCTATCGTAATTACCTGCCCTACGTGATCATGAGCAAGGTCATCCAGGTAGCTGCGCCGGCCTGGATCGCGCCCAGCGAGTCCATCCGTCTCGGCAGCGGCCCGTCTCAGCGCGACAATGTCCTGTTCCGGGTCGAGTCCACCGAGGCGGCGCTCTGGCGCGCCGCGACGGTGGACACCTATGACGGCCGCGGCTGGGTGCCTCAGCCCGGCCATAGGCGTCATCGGGAACGCCTGGTGTCCCGGCAGGCCCGTTGGATCGTGCCGAGCCAGGACCCGGGCATTCGCGCCGGCGTGCCGGCTGTGGACCTGAGCCAAACCTACCATCTTTCGGTGCCGATGTTTGGGATGCTGGTCGCTGCCTACGAGCCGAAGGCTGTGCGGGGGCCATCCTCGCCGCCACATGTGAGCGATTCCGCGGTCGTGACGATCCCCAAGCCGCTCACATCCGGAACGGTCTATCAGGTGGTGTCGCTGCGCAAGACTGCGCCGGGCGCCGCCGTCTATAAGAAGGCCGTCACCCTGTCGCTCGAGGAGCGCGGACGATATCTTCAACTGCCGGACATTCCCGCCAGAACGCGTCGGCTCGCGCTCGAGGTCACCGCTCAGGAGCGCGATGAGCTGCACAAGGCGCTGGCCCTGCGCGCCTACCTGGAAAGCAAGTACGTCTATCGAGAGACCGTGACGCCGCCGCCGAGCCGTGAAGGCGTGGACTTCGTGGACTACTTCCTGTTTCGGATGGACGGCGCCTACTGCGATTACTTTTCCAGCGCGCTCGCGGTCATGGCACGCATCAACGGCATTCCGTCCCGTGTTGTCACCGGCTTCCGCAGTGACGAGGAGGACTCCCAGACCGGCTGGTGGGTCGTCCGCGAGAAGCACGCCCACAGTTGGGTGGAGGTATTCATCGACGGCTACGGATGGCTCGAGTTGGACCCCAGCCCGCAGCTCGGCAGCCGTCCATCGATCATCGAGACCGCGCAGAAGAGCCTGAGCAATGCCTTCCAACGGGCGAAACGCGCGGCGCTTGCGCCGTTCCGCGCCCTGGTCGCAACGCCGGGCTGGTGGTGGAAGCTGCCCGCGGTCCTGTGCGCCCTGGCGTTCGTTTTCTTCGCGGTGCGATACCTGCTGCGGGACAAGCCGCCGCCCCTGCCCCAGCGCGCGGACGACGAGCAGCTTCGGCACTACGTACGCCGTTCGTATGACCGGATGTGCCGCTGGCTGCGCGAATGGGGATTCCCCAAGTCGCCCGGGGCTACCGCCACCGAGTACGCGGCATCGCTATCCCGCGCGTTGGGTCCGCACGCGGAGCCGATCCGCGACGTCATCCGCGTCTACCTGACGGCCGAGTACAGCGGCCGGGCGCCGGGTATCGCCGACGCGCGCGGCATGTTGCAGCGCCTTGAGGACGTCCTGGCAGCGCGCAAGATGTTGCTGCGTCGCGCGGGCGAGAACGGTCAGGAGGAGTGAGCCGCATGAAGATCGCCGGGCCGATCCCGCCGCATATCGCAGGCCTTTCTCCGGGAGTGCGCGTCGAGTTGCCTCGGCTGCGCGCCCCGATCGCGCTGCTCGTAGACGACCCGATGCCCGGCCTCAACCCACTCTACTATCACCGCAAGTTCTTCGATGGGCGCGGTCGGCCCCGCAGCGCGGGCGGCCAGCTATTGGTGCGGACGATCCCGCTCACCTTTCTCGATCGCTTCTGCGATGTCGTGAACGAAACGGGCGCCAGGGGCAAGTTCTCGGTCGTGCCCAATCCATTCGGGCTGGGTGAGATCGATCGCGGCTTTCGCGACTGCCCGAAGCGGTGCTGCGCCCGTTTCATCGACACGGTACGATCGCGCCTCAGCGCTGACTTCGACATCACGCCGGAGATGCTGACGCACGGCCATGTACTCGACCTTGACACGGGCGCGCGTCTGCCGGAGAACGAGGATGCCTGGTCGAAGCACCAGGGCGTCGAGTCGCTGACACGGTATCTCACGCATGCGGCAGCGATCCTCGAACGAGCTGGGCTTGACCCCAACGGCTTCACTTCCCCCTGGAGCTTTGGGAGCGAAGTCGAGGCCGCCTACGCGGAGGCTGCGGGGCGGGCGCAGCGGGCGGTCAACGGACGCGCGCTGACCTGGTACTTCCTGGCCGCCAGCGACCGGCTGCGGGTCATGCCCCGTTTGATGGTGGTGCGGCGCCCTTCCCGCCAAGCCGTCGTGCATGTCGTCGTCGGCTGCCCCGATCACGTCTGGGCAACCCAGAACACCACCCGAACCGACGAGTCGTATCTGCGCGAGCGCGCGGCGCTCTACCTCACGGCCGATGGCCGCGGCAGGATCGCGGACCTCGTCGACCGCGGCAGCTTCGTCGCGGTGCTGGCGCATTGGCAGTCGCTGTATTCGAACGGTACGGAAGTTGGGCTGAGCGTCCTGGGTCGGGTCTTCAAGCGGGTGAATGCGGCTCTCGGCCAACGCGTGATGTGGATGAAGTGCAGCGAGATGGCCCGCTACTTCGCGGCGGCGAAGACGGCGCGGGTGCGGCTGATCGATGGTGGTTTCGCCGTCACGTCGCTGTTCGCGTGCCCTCAGTTCACGGTCAGCATGGAGGTGGCGCGGCGGCCGCGGCAGGTGACTGCAAACGGTCGCGCGCTGCGACCGGCGCAATCATGGGCGAACCTGAGCGAGGGCACGTGGACCTGGGCGGCTGGGAGGCTCTACGTCTGCGCCGATATGGACGAGAGGCTTGACGTTCGATTGAGCGGCGCCAAGCGTCCCCCCGCTCCGTAAGCATCGCGGTAACGGACATCCGCTAACGCGCGACCTGCGCCCAGCCTTTGAACGCGGTAAGCGGCAGTTCGACGGACCCGTGCCGCCGGATTCACGAGTAGCCCTGGGCGGTAAGTGATGCAAGGCGCACTACCGACGCGGCCACGTTCTCAGTCTTCCGGGGGTAGCACCGGCACCTCAAGCGCATCGTCGGGGATCTGGCCTGTCAGCGACTTGAGAAACGTGACGAGGGAAGCGGTGCGGTCATCGTCGAGGGTGACGCCAAGCTGAAGCTGAGCCATGATCTTGACCGCATTGGCCAGTTCGGGAACGCTGCCATCGTGAAAATACGGTGAGGTCATTTCCACATTACGCAGCATGGGCACCTTGAAGACGTAGCGGTCTTTCTCTTTGTTGGTGACCGCAAATCTGCCGACATCAACCTCCTTGCTGTGCGTCAGGTTCGCGTAGGGCTGCCTAAGGCCGAATTTGGCATAGATCCGGCCGCCGACGTAAGCGCCGCCATGACATCCGGCGCACCCGGTCTCGATGAACGCCGTGAGTCCGGTTTGCCCTGCACCGCTTAGCGCTTGCGTGTCACCTTTGAGGAAATCATCAAAGCGCGCGGGCGTGACGAGGGTTCGTTCCCATGCCGCCACCGCTTTGGCGAAGTTGTTGGCATTGACCGGATCCTTCTCGCCGGGAAAGGCCTGCTCGAACAGGGGGCGGTAACCCGAAATCGCCTGCAAGCGCTTTGCGGCATCGTCATAGGACGCCAGCCCGTAAGAAGGCGGCCCGATCAGGGCCTGCTTGGCCTGGTCCTCAACCGAAGTTCTGTTCCCAATCCAGTGCTGTGAGACTTGACCTGCGGCATTGAACACCGTGGGCGCATTCCTGGGGTTCAGTTTGTAGTTGTTCCCTATGGCCCTTGGCAATCCGTCGGTCGCGTAGAGATTGACCCAGTGGCACTTGAAGCAGCTCACGGTTCCATCAATGGAGATGCGCGTGTCGTAGAACAGCATCTTCCCCAGACGCGTCTTCTCCGGAGTGATGGGATTGTCTGGGGATGCGATGACCTTGGGTAAAGGAACGAATACGGTCTTCGCCCGCTGCAACAGACTCCCCTGGGCTCTGAGAACGGTTGTTGCGACAACGAGGACCGTTCCGACCGCTAGCAGGAGCGTAATGGCATTCCGGTTTCTCATGCGCGTCTCCATACATCACACCTCGGCAATCCACAGACCGCGGCCGCGAGAACCGCGACCCGCTTTTCTTTCCCGACGTCTGCAAGGCAGTCCTGTGGGGTTGTTGCATCATGGGTACACGCGATTTCTCGCCGCCGTCCCTCACCCCCGCACCCGGGCGATGACGCGCGGCAGGATTTCGAGCACCCGTTCGATTTGTGCCTCAGTCGTGGATCGCCCCAGCGTTAGTCGCAGCGCGGATTGCGCAAGTGGCTTGCTCAGCCCCATCGCGCGCAACACGTGCGACGGCTCCAGGCTCCCGGCGGCGCAGGCCGACCCTGACGAGGCCGCGATGCCAAGCAGATCGAGCTTCGCCAGCAGCGTCTCGCCCGAAACATCTTCGAAGGCAAAGTTCGCGTTCGAAGCGATGCGCGGCGCGCGCGCGCCGTTCAGCCTCGATCGCGGTATCGAATCGAGGACGCGCGACATCAACCGGTCTTGCAGCGGGGTCAGCCGCGCCGTCTCCGCCTCCATCACCTCCGTCGCCAGTTCCAGCGCCGCCGCAAAGCCGGCGATGCCCGGCACATTCTCCGTGCCCGGGCGCAGCTCGCGCTCCTGCTCGCCGCCGCGCATGATCGGCGCAAGCCGCACGCCTTGCCGTGCATAGAGCGCCCCCACCCCCTTCGGCCCGTAGAACTTGTGCGCCGACAGGCTGAGCAGGTCGACCCCGAGATCCTGAACATTGAGCGGCACAGCGCCAGCGGCTTGCACGGCGTCGGTGTGAAAGTGGGCGCCGCGCTCGTGAGCGATACGCGCAAGCTCCGCGACCGGCTGGATCGTCCCCACCTCGTTGTTGACCAGCATGATGGAGACGAGGATGGTGTCGTCGCGCATTGCGGCGGCCAAGGCAGCCGGCTCCACCATGCCTTCCGCTGTCACCGGGATGCGGGATAGCTCGAAGCCCCATTCCTCGAGCAGCAGCGCCGCCTCCATGATCGCATGGTGCTCGAATGCGCTGATGACGATGTGCCGCCCGCGATCGCGGTTCGCGCGCGCAACGCCCAGCAGCGCCAGGTTATCCGCCTCCGTGCCGCCGCTGGTGAATACGATCTCGCTGCTGGAGCAGCCGAGGATGGCAGCGGTGCGGTCGCGCGCGGAATCGAGCGCGGCCTTCGCCTCGCGCCCGTAGCTGTGAATGCTGGAGGGATTGCCGAACTGCTCGCCGAGATACGGGCGCATCGCCTCCTCGACACGAGGATCGAGAGGGGTGGTCGCGGCATAGTCCAGATAGATGCGGTCCGGCATAGGTTTGGTGTCGCGGCGGATCGGGAAGTCCGGCGGCTAATTCTCCGCGGCGGTGAATCGCACGGTCGCCCCCGGCGCCAGCACGATTGAATGCCATCCTGCGCGGACGCGACCGATGTCAGTCTCGGCGTCGGCAAGTGGGCGCCCGTTGAATGTTGCGGCCACGGCCCCGTCGCATTTGGCGCGCCATCTGCCGGCTCGCAGGTAGACCCACTGCCGAATGCCAGTCTCCGCAG
>Ga0315282_10004268_pt1 | contig 24967 bp, 20 predicted proteins | sample YL17G07_20_MG_FD_203693 | JGI IMG/M metagenome (GOLD analysis project Ga0315282, IMG submission 203693) | Sediment microbial communities from Yellowstone Lake, YNP, Wyoming, USA - YL17G07_20 | ecosystem: Environmental > Aquatic > Freshwater > Lake > Sediment | place: USA: Wyoming | collected... | reverse complement strand
CGCATGATTGCCGCGGGCCATGAGGACGCGGCCACCTGCAACGACTGCCACGGGGCCCATGACATTCTGCCCAGCCGCGATCCCAACTCCCGGGCCAACCGTGCGAACATTCCCAAGACCTGTGGCGTGTGTCATTGGGTGGTTCTGGATTTGTATAAGAAGAGCATCCACGGCCAGAACTTCCTGAAAGGGTCGGCCGACGCCCCGGTCTGCAACACCTGCCATCAGGACCACCGTGCCCAGCGGGTGGAAAGCGACTTGTTCAAGCTGGCGGTCGTTTCCAACTGCGGCAACTGCCATCAGGACCTGCTTCGGTCCTATCGCCTGAGCTACCACGGCAAGATTAGGCAGCTGGGCGGGACGACGACGGCGCGCTGTTCGGACTGCCACGGTTCCCACGGCATTCTTCCCGTCAGCGACCCCAATTCGATGGTGTCCAAGGACAATATCGTGGGGACCTGTCAGAGATGCCATGCGGGAGCCAACGCCAATTTTGCCAAGTACGAACCCCACGCCGACTATCTGAATCGTCGCAAGTTTCCGATCGTGTTCTATGCCTGGTTGTTCATGATTACGCTGTTGGTCGGAACCTTGAGCTTTTTCACGCTTCACACCATCCTGTGGTTCATTCGCACGACGGCCGATCGGCTGCTTCATCCCGCGACCCACGCCAAGGTCAGGAATGGAGCCGGCGATCGCTATGTGTGGCGATTCAACTTGTACCATCGGTTGACTCACGGACTGGTGATTATCAGTTTCCTCGGGCTGACCGTAACCGGCTTCCCGCTGAAATACAGCTACACCGACTGGGCGCACACAATCTTCGAGTTCCTGGGCGGAGCCCGGGTCGCGGGACATTTGCATCGCTTCTTTGCCCTCCTGACCGTCGGCTACGCGGTCATGCACGGGTTTCACCTCTGGCGGACCTGGCGGAAATACCGAAGGAATAGAGGCGAGCGGCGGGAGGCGGGAGGCGAGATGGGCAGAATTCGCGCCTTGATCCCGCTGGTGTTCGGTCCGTCCTCGATGATGTTTAATTGGAGCGACCTCAAACAGTTCCTTCAGCACGTTCGGTGGTTTCTCTTCCTGGGGCCGCGTCCAAAATTCGACCGGTGGACGTATTGGGAGAAATTCGACTACTGGGGCGAGATGTGGGGCATTGTGGTCATCGGCGCCACGGGATTCATGTTGTGGTTCCCGTTGCTGGTGTCGCGTTTCCTTCCGGGCTGGATCTTCAACGTAGCCACCGTGGTCCACAGCATCGAGGCGCTGCTGGCCGCCGGGGTCATCTTCACGGTTCACTTCTTCAATGCCCATGTGCATCCCGACAAGTTTCCCATGGATGACGTGATCTTCACCGGAACCATGCCGGAGCACCAGTTTATCGAAGAAAGGCCTCTGGAATATGAGCGGCTGCTGGCCCAGGGACGGTTGGAACAGATTCTGGCCGATCCGCCCAGTCGCCGGCATTTGCTGTTCAATCGAATTGTGGGGTTCGCGGCCTTGAGCGTCGGTGTGGGACTGATCATCTGCATCCTATACGCGGAAATCCTCCAGCACTTCTTTTCGAGATAGGAAACGCCGGCGGTCGGAGGGGTGAAATCTTGACGCGCCGCTTGTTTTGAGCGCAGAATCTTGAAGATAGGGAAGGGCGGGGCAAAGGGGTTTTCGCCCTCGTCTGGCAGGGTGAAGTTGAGTGAAGGAAACTCTTCGATGGCCAAGACAAGACAACAGCTAATTTCAGACCTTTTGCAGGAGGATCTGTTCGAGCGGTTGGGATGGCTCATCCGACTGCGGTGGCTGGCGGCGGGGGGGCTGTTCTTCACCATTCTGTTCACCCGCTATGTGCTGGACTTCCGCCCCGAGATGCTTCCGCTGTCCATCCTGAACGGGGCGCTGTTTGCCAGTAATGTCGTGTATCTAACCTATTGGCGACGGTCGCGGAATGCCCCGGCGAAATGGCTGGAACAATTCGCCGTCATTCAGATGGTTCTCGATTATGTTCTCCTGGCCGTTCTGCTGCACTATTCCGGAGGCGTGGAGAATCCGCTGATCGTCACGTTCGTCTTCCAATGCATCATTGCGAGCATGCTTTTCAGTACCCGGATCAGCTACCTTTTGGCCGCGCTGGCGATCGCGCTAGTGGGGGGAGTGGTGGCGCTCGAGCAAGCGAATCTCTGGCCGCATCGGCATCTGGCAGGGTTTCTGCCGGTCGAGCTGCCCAGTCAGTGGCGATTCGTGTTCGGGGAATTGATCACGTTGGCGATCGTCTTGTTCGTGTCGGTCTATTTGACGACCACGATCGAGTTGGCCTCGCGCAAGCGCCGGTCCGAAGTCGCCAAACGTTCGGCCGAACTGGAGGAAGCGCGCGATCAGATTCGGCAAGCCGACAAGATGGCCGCGCTGGGCCAGCTGGCCGCCAGCATGGCGCACGACATCAACAACCCGGCCGGGGTGATTTGCACGCGCCTGGAGGTCATGGAAGCGGAAGGCGCGTTTGACAATCTCCCCGACCGCTTGCGCCAGGACCTGGCGACCGTCCGCGAGTGTGCGCAGTACTTGCGCCGCGTGGCCGAAGACTGGACCGGCTTCACGCGCAAGGCCAAGTCCCACGTGGAACGCATTGATGCCAACGAGGTGGTGGGGCGAACCGTGGCCATGGTCACCGAGACGCTGGCTTCGCACCAGATCCGCCTCGAGGTCGAGGCTTGTTCTTTTCCGCTCTGGGTGTGCGGCGATCCGGTCCATCTTCAACAGGTCATCCTCAACCTCGTCAACAACGCCCAGGATGCGATGCCCCAGGGCGGGCGGCTGACCCTTCGGACCACCACCGGCCTGGATTCGGACCGACAGTCTTGCGCGATCATCGAGGTCGCGGACACGGGGACCGGCATCGCGCCCCAGGACCTGGCCCACTTGTTCGAGCCGTTCTTCAGCCGCAAGCCCAAGGGGCAGGGAACCGGCCTGGGCCTGACCATTTGTCAAAGCATCGTGAAAGAAATGGGAGGCGAGATCGGCGTCACCAGCCGACTGGACGAGGGGACCACCTTCTCGGTGCGCCTGCCCGTCATCGCCGCTCCCAAGAGGACCGAAACGTATGCCCGAATCTGAACCTTCCCGCATTCTCGTCATAGATGATGAGCTCCAGATGCTGGAGAACTGCCGGCGGATTTTTTCGCTGTGGGGCCATACGGTTCAGATCTCCCAGGACAGCTCGAAGATCGTCGAGCTGGTCAGCGGATTTCAGCCCGATCTGATCTTCACCGATCTGAAGATGCCGGGCCTCGACGGGATCGCCGTGCTCGGGCGCGTGCAACGGTTGGCCCCCGACGTGCCCGTCATCGTGGTGACGGGCTATGCCACGGTGGAGTCGGCGGTCGAGGCGGTCAAGAAGGGCGCGTTCGACTATATCCGAAAACCGTTCACCCTGGACTTGCTGAAGGTGGTCACCGACCGGGCGCTCGAGAAGCATCGCCTGACCCGCGAGAATGCCGCGTTGCGCGCCCAGGTGATGCACGGGATGGGGATGGGCCGCTTGATCGGCATCAGCAAACCCATGCGCGAAGTCTTTGACCTGGTCCAGCGAGTGGCCCCCCTCGACGCCAACGTCGTGATCACGGGCGAAAGCGGAACGGGCAAGGAATTGGTGGCACGGGCGATCCATTTTCACAGTCGGCGGCGCGACAAACGGTTTGTTCCGATTGACTGCGCTTCGCTGCCCGAAACACTTCTGGAAAGCGAGTTGTTCGGCCACCAGAAAGGGGCGTTCACGGGCGCGGTGGCCGAGAAGGCCGGCCTGCTGGAGTTTGCCAACGAGGGCACGCTCTTTCTCGACGAGGTCGGAGAGCTGACGCCCCCCATCCAGGCGAAGTTGCTGCGGGCGCTCCAGGAGCGGGCGTTTCGCCACATCGGCGGTAACGAGCTGATCGAGACCGACATCCGCCTGATCGCCGCCACGAACCTGGATCTGGCCAAGAGGGTCGAAGAGAAGGAATTCCGCGAGGACCTCTACTACCGCCTGAATGTGATCACGATCTCGCTGCCGCCGCTGCGCGACCGCCGCGATGACATTCCCCTGCTCGTCCAGCATTTCATTGATCAGTTCGGCCCGACCCACGTTCCCCCGATCCGCGGCATCGCCCCCGAAGCGCTGCTCATGCTTCAGACCTATCATTGGCCGGGCAACGTGCGGGAACTCCAGAACGCGATCGAGCGGGCCGTGGCGCTGGCCGAGGGCGAGTACCTCACCGTGGGCGACTTTCCCGAACGGATGACCCAGGGGGTGGGCGGCGCCCGGCTCGAACAGATTCACGACTCGCACGATCTGCTGAGCGTTCGCAAGAAGATCCTCGGCAGCTTCGAACGCGATTACCTGGTCAAATTGCTGCGCGACAACAACGGCAACGTGTCGCTGGCCGCCCGCCAGGCCGGGATCAACCGCCGCACGCTCTACCGCCTCCTCGAACGCTACGGCATAGACCTCGAGACGCTGCGCTAGAATCATCACGTCGGCGGCGGCGGCGAAGATGATTTTCCCGTCTTTTGCAGTTGACCATCCGCTTTCGACAAACGATTCTCCTCTGTCGGCGTGCCGAGCGACGATTGCGCCGGTTGCGGCGAGCGTTTGCGGCACAGCTCGGGCGAATCACGCAAAACACATCTCTGCAATCGTGGGTGCACGACGTTTGTCGCTTGATTCGGTAGCTCAACAGACGCTGGCCGGCGAGACGGAACTGACCGGCGTGGGACTCCATTCGGGCCGGCCCGTGCGGTTGCGGTTTCTGCCCGCCGAGGCGGACAGCGGACTTCGCTTTCGGCGGATTGATTTGCCCGGCACGCCCGAGATTCCCGCGACGCTGGATTACGTTCTCGACGACCAGCTGGCCCGCCGGACCACACTGGGCCTCAATGGGACTGTTTCCGTGGCGACCGTCGAACACCTGTTGGCGGCCTGTCTGGCGCTGGGCCTCGACAATGCGATCTTCGAGCTGGACAGCGAGGAGACGCCTTTCCTCGACGGCAGCGCGGAACCGTTCGCGCGCACCCTCCTCGACTGCGGCCTGGTGGCGCTCGACCGCCCGCGACGGTTTTTCGACCTTCCGCGCCCCGTCGTGTTCGATCGCTACCCGGTACAAGTCATCGCGCTGCCTCTGCCGACCTTGCGGGCGACCTATTTTCTGGAGTTCGACAACGCGGTGCTTTCGAAGCAGGCGGGACATTTTGCGATCACCCCCGAATCGTTCTTGCGCGACCTGGCGCCGGCCCGCACGTTCTGTTTTCTGCGCGACGTCGAACAGCTCCAGGCGCAGGGGCTGATCCGCGGCGGAAGCCTCGATTGCGCGATCGTGATCGCCGAAGATCGAATCCTCAACGAGCCGCTGCGGTTCCCCGACGAGATGGTGCGGCACAAAATCGTGGATTTGCTGGGAGACCTGTGTTTGCTGGGCCGGTCGCTCCGCGCGTATGTCAGCGCCTGGCGTGCCGGCCATGTTTGGCACATTCAGTTCTTGAAAAAGCTGAAAGAAGAGATGCCGTTGATCCTAACGGAAGGGCACTAGGGAAGATTCCTTGAGTTTGTGAACGCGTTCCGGCTTTGAGCCGGGAGTCCGGCATCCTACGCAGGACGGCTGGAGATACTGAGATCCGCGAAGGGGGCAAGCGTCCGAAGGAGGCTGTCTCGACATGAGTTCGTCCGAACTGCCCACAACGCTCGACATTCTGGACATTCTCAAGCAGGTCCCGCACCGCTATCCGTTTCTGTTGATGGACCGGGTGATCGAGCATGAACCGGGCCAACGGTTGGTGGCGATCAAGAACGTGACCTTCAACGAGCCGCACTTTCAGGGCCATTTCCCCGGCGAGCCGCTCATGCCGGGTGTGCTGGTCCTCGAGGCGATGGCTCAGGCGGGAGGGCTGCTGCTGGGGTTGGCGCATCGAAGCCCTCCGGGAAGCCTGTATATGCTGGCCAGCGTTCGCCATGCCCGCTGGCGACGACCGGTGAGGCCGGGCGACCAGCTGCGCCTGGAGGTCACGGCCGCGTCGGTGCATTCGATCGCCCCGCGGGTGGAGGCCAAGGCCGTCGTGGACGGAAAAGTCGTGGCCGAGGCTGAAATAATGTTTGCCTTCGCGAAGCCCGGAAGGTAAAGGTCCACACACTCCCTTGGGCGTGGGGAGAGACCCAAGCGACGGAACTCACGTAACAGCCAATCCAGGTCTATCGAGCCCACGAGGTCGCATGATGCGTCGGCGTGTTCTGGAAGCTCCCCAGATTCACCCTACCGCGATGATAGACCCAACCGCCAGGATTGAGACTGGGGTCGTCATCGAGGCTTATTCGATCGTCGGTCGCGATGTGGTCATCGGCGAGGAAACGCGGATTGGCGCCTTCACGGTCATCGGCGATTGTACGCAGATTGGCCCGCGGAACCGCATCTATCATCACGCCTCCGTGGGCACGGACTCCCAGGATCTGAAGTACCGGGGCGAGGAAACCTATTTGATTATCGGCGAGGGGAATGTCATCCGCGAATATGCCACGCTCAACCGGGCCACGGGCTTGGGCGAGACCACGGTCGTGGGCGACCATAACATGCTCATGGCCTATTCGCACCTGGCGCACAATACCGTGGTCGGCGACCGCTGCATCATCGCCAACGCGGCCGAGGTCGGCGGGCATGTCACTATCGAGGACTATGCGATCCTGGGCGGCTTGGCGGCGGTCCATCAGTTCTGCCGCATCGGCGCCCATTCGATCATCGGGGCGGGCTCCAAAGTGACCCAGGACGTCCCGCCGTTCCTCTTGGCCGACGGCCACCCGGTCCGACCCCACGGGCTGAACCATATCGGGCTCCGACGCCGAGGATTCTCGCCCGAGGAGGTGGCCGAAATCAAACGCGCCTACGACATCGTCTTTCACTGCTCGTTGCGCGTCGAGGAAGTCATCCCCGAGCTCCGCAAGCAGTTCCCCAATTCCCCCCACATCACTCGGATTGTCAGCTTCCTGGAGCAAGCCGAGCGAGGCATTATCCGTCCGAGGAAGAAAAAAACGCCATGGCCCCCAACGGAGAGAGAATAGGGGTTATTGCCGGCAGCGGCGCCTTTCCGATCCATTTTGCCAGGGCCGCCCGGAGCGCCGGCCACCATGTCACGGCGCTGGCCATCCAGGGGTTTGCCTCGCCCGACTTGGCCAAACATGTGGATGAGATCCACTGGCTGGGCGTCGGCCAGCTGGACACGCTGATTGGGCTTTGCCATCAGAACCGCATTTCGCAGCTGACGCTGGCCGGCAAGATCGAGCACATTAGCTTGTTCAACCTGGGCCAGGTCGAAGCGCGAGTGGTTCGCCTGCTGTCACGCCTGAGCGACCGCCGGGCCGGATCGCTGACCCGCGCCTTGATCGAAGAGCTCGAAAACGAAAACATCCGGGTCCTCGATTCCTCCCTGTTCCTGAAGTCCCTTCTGCCGGCCGAGGGTCTGCTGACCAAGAAACGCCCCCTTTCGCCTCGCGAGCAGCGGGGCATTGACTTTGCCTGGCCGCTGGTGCGCGACATCGCGCGGCTGGACATTGGCCAAAGCATCGTGGTCAAGGACGGCGTGGTGGTGGCCGTCGAAGGGGCCGAGGGAACCGACGAAACCATTCGCCGCGGCGGCCAACTGGCCGGGCCGGGAGCCCTGGTGCTCAAGGTCAGCCGTCCGCAGCAGGATTTCCGCTTCGATTTGCCCGTTGTCGGTCTGGGAACCATTCGCACTCTGGTCGAGGTCAAGGCAGCGGCGCTGGCCATCTCGGCCGGCGAAACGATTTTCCTCGATCAGGAGGAGTCTATCGCGCTGGCCGAGCAATCCAACATCGGAATTGTCGCACGGTCGGATAGGCCTGCCCACCCAGATCCCACGGGAGGAAAACCATCTTGAACGGTGACAAGCGCCTCCGTCTCATCTTCGATTCGCTGGCGATCGCGCTGGGAACCCTGTTCTTTCTGCTGTTTTCGGTACTGTGTTTCGCGCAGACGCTGGGGTCTCCGGGGGAGAGCAATGGAACGGCGATTTTCAACGCTTTCTTAGGAGTATGCAGTGTGGTGGGTGGCGCATTCCTGCGTAGCGCCGGTCCCCCCGAAGCCCAGCGATGCAGCACGGCTCTGATCGTCGAAGGGGTTCTCCTGGTCCTCCTGACCCTGATCGCGCGGGTGGCGATGGGGCCCTCCTGATTCCTGGTTAAACCCGTGAACGTGTACCAAAAGAATCCGATTTTGGATTTTCGATTTTCGATTTCGGATAGCCATAGGGACGCCGGCGGCCCGTCGGTTTCTGATTGCGGATTGCGGAATGAAGAGACCAACGCAAGCCTCGTGAATGGGGTTTGAGTTTTCAGGCCTCTTCCCTCTTGCCTCCGGTCTTCTTTTCTGGCCTCTTGCACCTGACTTCTTGTTCAGGCTGGCCAATGATAGACTTGCATGAAATCGAGAGGGTGGCGGTGGAGGCCCATCGGGCGGGCGGACGGGTTCTGCGCCGCCACTTTCGCCGCCTCAGCCGCATTGAGATCAAGGGACGCAACACCGCCAACCTGATCACCATCGCCGACCGGGAGTCCGAAGAGGCGATCATGGCGACCATCCGCCGGCATTTTCCCGACCATTCGTTTCTGGCCGAAGAATCGGGCGAGAGCCGGCCTCCACAGGATCGCTCGCCCACGCGCTGGATCATTGATCCGCTCGACGGGACCACGAACTACTCGCACGGTCTGGCGATCTATTCGATTTCGATTGCCGTGGAGCACGAAGGCGAGGTGGTTTTGGGGGCTGTTTCCAACCCCCAGTCGGGGGAGTTTTTCCTCGCGCGCCGGCGAGGGGGGGCCACTCTCAACGGCCGCCCGATCCACGTTTCGTCCGTTCCCACGCTGGCAACCAGCCTGGTGGCGACGGGCTTCCCCTACGACAGTCGCGAACGGGCCGATCGCTATCTGGGTTTTTGGCGGGCGATCATGATGCGGTCGCACGGCCTGCGGCGGCTGGGCTCGGCCTCGATTGACATGTGCTATGTCGCCGCCGGGATTTTCGAGGCATACTATGAAGAGTCGCTCAACCCGTGGGACTGGGCCGCGGCGGATCTGATTGTCCGCGAAGCGGGCGGGCGAGTCACCGATTACACAGGGCGGCCTTTCGAGATCAACGCCAAAGAGTGCCTCGCCACGAACAGTCTCGTCCACGGCGAGATGCTGGAGATTCTCGGCAAGCCGTAGGACAGGTTGGCAACCTGTCCCGCGAAATCCACCCCAGGCTATTTCCTGCCGGCTCTTCAGGCTGAAAGACGGTCGGACAATGGTGGGGCGGGTCTCCGGCCAGACGCCAGGCTGTATAAGGTCGGACAGCGGTGGGGCGGGTGTGTGGCCAGACTTCTCACGCCCGCTCAGAATTCAACAGTCAACATTCAAAATTCATCATTGCGCTTTTGGATTTTTCGCCGCGAGGAGTTCCCGGATGTCGTATTCGGTGTAAGGACATTCGCTCGCGGGCGTGGCGCCGATCGCGTTGGCAACCCACAGCTTGCCCAATTTCGGGGCGAACAGCGCCGCGTGAATACAGGACTTCATCGCCACGGGCCGCCGCATCAGCGCCAATCCCGCCGGGCCGTCGAACTTGCCGTAGTTTTGAATCGTGCGCTGGGCCAGCAATTCGAATCGCTCGGGGCCTGACATGAGGACGGCGTCGAGGATGCCGACCGGCGTGGGCAGGTCGGGATGGGGCTCGCCGGGCTTGAGAACCAGGAACTTGTCGGGCCGCGTGGCCAGACCGCGCGCATCTGGAATCTTGGCGTCGGAGATGACATAATAGTATTCACACGTGCGCGGCGTATCGCGGAAGATTCTCAGGCCGTCTTCCAGCGAACCGGCCTCCTCCAGCCCCTTGCGCATCAGGAACGCCATCGGCATCCCGTCCCACAGTCCCTCGCCCCGGCCGCCCATTTCGCCGAAGCTAACCTGCTGATCGTTGGTTCCGGTCACCGAACCGACGAAGCCCGTGTAGCCGACGTTGATGAACGCGTGCTTGCCCTGTGGGCGGGCGACGATCAGGCAGGCATAGTTGTGGTAGCCCAATTCCATCGCATAGTCGAGAATACGCCCGTGATAGAGCACGCCGTCCTTGGTGGCGCGGCCCCACAGCGCAAACCCGCTGCAATGAAATAGCTCGGGGATCATGTTGACCGTGGTGATCTGTTCGAGCGGCATGCTGGTTCCCGCGGCCAGCCCGCGCAGCTCTTCGAGAACGTCCTTGGGAATGTGAGGAAGACACCGCTGATAGGCCTCCTTGAGTCTGGCCAGGGCGGGCTGCTTCGGATCGAGCAAGGCCTGCGCCGCGCCGGCCGCGTACAGCCTCAGGACCAGCGTCTGGATTTGCGGCCGCAGCAGAACGCCCTGCTGGTAGCCCATTTCGTAAGGCGTTCCGGAGATGTGAAGAACCAGATTGCCCGCGCGTTGTTCCAGCCATCCGTTGCCCTCGACGCCGAGCACAACGGGCTTCGTGGTGTCGCCGCACGCCGAACGGATCGTGACCGGCTGGCCGGAGACGGGATCGGCGCCAAGCGCGGCGATCCCAGAGGCGAAAGCGAGCACCAGCAGGAAAACAATGATTCGGATAAGAAGCGAAGGGTTGGTTTTCATCGTGATGAGACTGAACGGTCCGGGCTTTTCCATGGGAATCTCCTCCGTGGCGGGACTTTTCCAGACTGCGGACGAGCCTGTATCATCTCGTTGCCCGCCCGTCGAGGAAAAAGAGTGGCGCAGGCTGTTAGCGGGCGAAATCAGTGGACTGGACAGTCCACCCCACTCTTTTCGCCCAAATACGAAGTCAAACCCCCGATTTCGCAAGTCTCTCGTCCTGTAGCACCGCCGACAAAAGCACTATTGACAGGTCGGCGGTGCGATTGCTAGCTGCCAAGCGTCGTCCCGCTCTATCGTGGTCGTCGGCCTGTCCCGCGCAGCGCCGTCACACGAACAGCGACGTCCGAGGAGGCCTCTCATGCAACGAAGCAGTTACGCGATCGCCTTTGCGATCTCACTGGTCGCCACATGGGCCCTCGCTCAGCAAGAGAGAGACGAGCCAGGTTTCACGCCGCTCTTCAACGGCAGGGACTTCACCGGTTGGGTCATCACGGCGGGACCGTCCGATGCCGCCAAGGCCTGGTCGGTCAGGGAAGGCGGCGTTATTGACGTCTCGGGCAAGCAGCCGGGCAGCTGGCTTCGGAGCGAGAGAAGCTACAAGGATTTCATCCTGCGGCTGGAATACACAATCGCCCAGCGCGAGAACAGCGGCATTTTTCTGCGCTCGCGCAAAGAGGGCAACCCCGCCTACTCCGGCATGGAAATCCAAATCTATGGCGATGACCCGTGGCGCGCTCCCGACATTCACAGCAACGGCGCGCTCTATGCGTCCATTCCGCCCGCGTGCAGCCCCGCCCGGAACGGTGAATGGAACGAGCTCGAAATCGAATTGCGCGGGATGCATCTGATCGAACAACAGAATGGGATCACGGTGCTGGATGTGCGACTGGACGATCCGGTCTGGAACCAGCGGATTGTGGAATACAACAAGGAGTTGGCGGCGGCGTGGAAAGCGGCCCAACCGAGCCTTACCGCCCGCTTGTCCGGGAAAAAGCCCAAGACGCCGGTGAAAAAGAAAGCGCCGATCCCGCTCCTCACCGAGCGCGTGAAAGAGGGCTACATTGGGCTGCAAAACCACGGTTCGCCGGTCCAGTTCCACAACATTCGGATCAAGGTGCTCCAGTAGGACAGGTTGCCAACCTGTCCCACTCATCGAGGAGAGGAAAACCATGACAGAACGACATAGTCTCACTCGCAGGCAATTCCTTCGCACGTCGGCCGCCACCACGGCCACCGCCGTTTTCGGAGCGCCGGCCATCCTCCATGCCGCTACCCCCAGCGATCTGGTGCGCGTGGGCGTCATCGGCGTGGGCGGCATGGGTAGCGGCCAGCTCCACGACCTCGTCAGGCGCAGCAAAGACCCCGGACAGAAAGTCAAAGCCGTGGCGGTGTGCGACGTTTGGGACAAGCGCCTGCAAGACGCGCAGCGGGCCTGCGAGGGCGCAGCCTACAAGGATTATCGCCGCCTGCTCGAAGACAAGAACGTGGACGCGGTCGTCATCGCTACGCCCGACCATTGGCACGCCAGAATCTCGATGGATGCGATGGAAGCGGGCAAGGACGTCTACTGCCAAAAGCCGATGACGCGCTACTGGGAAGAGGCCAAGCAGGTCTTTCGTCGCCAGCAAAAAACCAAGCGCGTGTTCCAGTGCGGCGCACAAGGCACCTCGGAGGACCACCTTTGGAAAGCGCGCGACCTGATCAAGCGCGGCGACCTTGGCAAGCTCATCTGGAGCCAGTGCAGCTATCTGCGCAACGTTCCCTCGGGCGACTGGAACTACCCGATTGACGACAGCGCCAACCCCGGCAATCTCGATTGGAGCCTGTGGTTGGGGCCGGCGCCCACAGTGGCCTTCAGTCCCGACCGCTATTTCCGCTTCCGCAAATACTGGGACTATTCGGGCGGCGTGGCCACCGACCTGCTCTATCACGTCGTGGCCGAAACCGAGACGGCGCTGGGTCCCGAGTTCCCCTCGCGCGTTGTCGCCTCGGGCGGCAACTTCGTCTGCAAGGAGCGCGAGGTGCCCGACACGTTTCACGTGCTGATCAATTTTCCCGGCGATCACACGCTGCTGGCGGTTTCGACCCTCGAGACCGATGAGGGCTTCGGCGGGACGATCATCCGCGGTCAAAAGGCCACGCTGAGATTCGAAAGCCCCGGCGTTGTCATCCAGCCGCAGAAAGCGTGGGAAAAGCTGGTCGAGCCGCGCAAAGTCGCGACCACCGAGCGGCCCGACCACATGACCAACTGGCTCCAGTGCATCCGCGAGCGCGCACCCGAGAAGTGCCACCTCGACGCCCTGAGCGCCTACAAGATCATGGTCGCCATTGACCTCTCGATTCGCTCCTACCGCGAAAACAAGGTGATGCGGTTCGACCCCGTAAAGCAGCTATTGATCAGCTGAGAAAGATAAGGTAAAGGCTAAAAGCAAAAAGGCAAAAGGATAAGAGACGATGCACTTTTTCAATTTTGAGAACAAGGGCGAGCGCTTCCTGGGCGCCAAGGTGGGCGAGGCGTTCGTGGACGTCACCGGCGTGACGGGGAGCCCCATCCGCCGGATTCTGGACTACCTGAGAATGAGCGCAGAGGGGCGCCGTGAGTTTGACGCGGCGGTCTCGGCAAAAGCCTCGCAGCTTCCTCATCTCGCCGACGAAGAAATCCGGTTTCTCTCGGTCGTCGAACCGGAAAGCAAATTCATGTGTGTCGGCCAGAACTACGTGGACCACTGCCGGGAACAGGGGATTCCGCCGCCGACCACGCCGATCATGTTCGCCAAGATGAACAACGCGCTGGCCGGCCACCGCGAAACCATCCCCCTGCCGGCCACGACCACGGCGATTGATTTCGAGGTCGAGCTGGCCTTCGTCATTGGCCGCACGTGCCATCGCGTCTCGCGCGACGAGGCCATGGCCCATGTGGCCGGTTACACGATCGTCAACGACGTCACCGCGCGCGACCATCAGCGCACCGACGGCCAGTGGGTGCGCGCCAAGAGCCTCGACAAGTTCGGGCCCAACGGCCCGTTCCTCGTCACCGCCGGCGAAGTACCCGATCCGCACCAGCTGGCGATCTCGCTCGATCTCAATGGCCGGCGAATGCAACAGTCCAACACAGCCAACTTGATTTTTCCGATCCCGTCTCTGATCGAGTACTATTCGCGGGACATCACGCTTCGGCCGGGCGATCTGATTTCCACCGGGACGCCTCCCGGCGTGGGCCATTTTCGCAAGCCGCCCGTCTGGGTCCAACCGGGCGATCTGATGGAAGCGACCGTGGAGCGGCTGGGAACGCTCGTCAATCGCCTGGGTCGGGCGTCTTGAGATCACGTTTCGGAGTACCCCCTTCAGGGGGCCGAGTTCGTGGTTCCCCCTTCAGGGGGCGTTTCTTCCGCCTGAAGGCGGGACTCCAAACCTGGGAATGGGCTGAGCGGTTTGAGTAATCCCACGGACACATCCTCCCCCAGCGAGCGGCTCGATACCGGCGCCCTCATCCGAGACGACCCTTGGCCCCGATTGCTGTTCGTCTATGCTCTCTATCTCGCGGCCACGATCGTGCTGACCTGGCCGGTCGCGCCCCGAATCGGTCGCTACCTGCCGGGTGGCGGTCCCGGCGATCCCCAGACGTTCCTCTGGAACATGTGGTGGCTGAAATTCTCGATCTTTCGCCTCCATCAGAATCCGCTCTGGTGCCCCTGGATCGCCTGGCCGTTCGGCGCCAGTTTTGCCTATAACACGAATATCATCCTCTACGGCGCGGTTGCAACCCTGCTGTCGTTCGTGGGCGTGAACCTGGCGGCGTCGGTGAGCCTGCTCTTCCTGAACTCGTTTGCCCTGACGGGGCTGGGGAGCTATCTGTGGTGCCGCGAATTCGGGACCAGTCGCCGGGGCGCCTTTGTCGGCGGATTCGTGATTGCGTTCTGCATCTATCGTTTCGGCCGCGGACTGTGCCACTACAATCTCCTGGCCACGGAGTTCCTGCCGTTCTTCTGGCTGGCGCTCAAGCGCGGGTTCGACAGCGGCCGAATGCGACCCTTTCTCTGGGCCGCCGTAGTCTCGCTTCTGCTGTTCTGGCAGGATATTCAACTGTTCATGTTTGCGGGACTGTTCGGCGCCCTCGCGCTGACCGCCTTCGGCTTTGCCCGACCCGATCGCCTGGCGCGGGCTTCGACCTGGCACGGGCTGGTCTTGGCGGCCGCCGTGTTTCTGCTGGGCTCGCTTCCCTACTGGCTGGCGGTTGTGCCGCTTTTGGCCCAGGGCGAGTATTCGGTGCGCGAGGGCTCGCCCACCACGATGGCCGACGTGCTGTCGTTCTTTGTTCCCTGGCCCCACCACTGGCTCCTGGGCCGATGGACCCGGCCCATCTATGACAACTTCCCCCGCCCCGAATTGGAGACGGCCTATATTGGTTGCGTTGCCCTCACGCTGGCGGGGATCGGCTTCTGGACGGCCTGGAAGGAAAAACGCCGCATCGGATGGATGGCCCTCGCGGCGCTGCTGTTTCTGGTACTCTCGTTTGGCGACCACGTCGAAATCGCGGGCCGTTCCACCTTCCGATTGTTCGGAAGCGAATACTCCATCCTGTTGCCGGGCGAGTTGCTGGCCTATGTTCCGGGCCTGCGGCAGTTTCGGGTCTTCTCGCGGTTCATCTTTCTGGCGGTCTTCGCGCTGGCCGTGCCGGTGGCCCTGGCGGTGGACCGGCTCGAACAGGGCGCGCGGAAGCCCCGCCTGAGGCTCCTGCTCGTCCCCCTTCTCCTGCTTCTGATCTCGCTGGAGGTGGCGTCGCTGCCCTACAAGACACATCTTTTCCGTTTGCCGGGATACGCGCCGTTCACTCTCCTCGAACGCGTGCGCAGCGATCCCGAGACCACGACGGTGTTTACGGTTCCGCCGACGATCTATCAGCCGCAGGAAGTCTACTACCAGATGTTCCACGAAAAGCCGATCTACGGCTGCTCGCTGGCCCGCCGTCCGGCCTTTCTGCGCCGGCGCTACTATGCCATGCCCGCCATCGGGAACTTCTTCTGGGAAAGCCAGAGTTTCCTCAACCTGGCCGACGCCGAATGGGCCCTCACCCCCGAGTTCGTGGATCGCTTTATCGAGCTGCACAACATCAAGTATGTGATTCTCGCGCCGTCGCCGAAGTCATACCTGCTGCTCCGTCTGATCGAATCGCGGTTTCCGATTCTCCGGCAGTGGAGTGAAGAGAAGTTCATCCTCTACGAGCTCGAGCGCCCACCGGCCGACCGTCCCTTGAACATTGACTTGAGCCAGTACTGGGGCATCCTTTACACGGGGCGGGGATTCACGGAGCCTGCCGACATCGGCAGCTGGGCGATCCGGCGCGAGGCCGAACTCGTTCTGCCCATCCGTGGAAATCATTGGAAAGCTCTCACCGTCGAAATGACCCCGTTTTCCCAGGACCCGGCTCCCAGTCAGACCGCGGAATTGACACTGAATGGCCGTAACCTGGGACGCGTGGCCCTCGAACGGCGGTCCGCATTTTACCAGTTTGCGATTCCATCGGAGGCGCTTCCCCAGGCGCGCAACGACCGCGCCTGCAGCGTGCTTCGTTTTCGTTTCGGCTACGTGGTCTCACCTTCCGCAAAAGGCCATTCGCGCGATCGGCGGACTCTGGCAGCGGCGGTTCGCCGATTGCACGTGCTCAGCGCGCCTCGCCGCGACCTGCCCGTAGCGGAGCTGCCCGGAACGGAAAAGCGGTAGCCCCCTGTTTCCTGTCACGAATTGTAGCCGCCGATGTGAGGAGACGGACGGGTTGCGCAACGAAGAGCTCCGCCTCCTTACATCGGCGGCCACGGCCTGTTGATGTCATGATCGGTTGCGCGTGACCGTCATGCCCCAGTGGGCGGTAAGGAACAGAAGCATCACGGCCGCGGAGAGGTAAAACGAAAGCGGGGTAAAATGAAACCGGTCGGCCAGAAACCCCAGCAGGAGCGACATCGAGGCGGCGGTGCCGATAATCCCCTCGTGGACCGAGGTGTTGTGGTGGGCGCGGACCGAGTCTTCCATCGAATAGTAGAGGGAGCACGAATAGAGAATGGCCAACGAAAACCCTAACACGACGTGCCCGGAGGCGAACTGGAGTGGGCTGCGGCCCGCGGCAATCAGCACCGCCGCGATCAGGATTCCAATCTCGCCGATGTAGAACGTCCCTTTCCGATAGTGCCAGCCCTGGTAGCGCCCCATGGTCGCCATCCCAATGGTCTGGGCGGCCAGTCCGACGGCGTAAATCCGGCCGATGGTTTCCGGCGACACCGCGCATTCGGTCGCCAGCTTGGGAAAGAGCTGGCGCGCCGCTCCGATCCCCACGTACGCGACAAAGAGCGCTGACCAGGCCGTCATTAGAAAGAAACGACGGCGCGGGTCGAACTGGCTGTTGGCGCCGTTGACGGCTCCGGCAACTTCCTCGGAACCCGCATGGGGCGCGCGCAGAAACAAGAGCATCACGCCCGTGAGGAACACCAGCGTCGCGCCCCCGTGAAACGCCTTCGCCATGGTTTGTTCAAACCCCTGGGCGTCGAGACAGGAGAAGAGGAAAAAACCCGCGGTCATTCCCAACGACCAGGCGAGATTGTAGCGACCCATGTTTCGCCGCATTCTGGCCGGTTCGCTCAGACGCGAGAGCACGCCCTCGAGCGGCGCCCAGAGCAGACCCGTCGCGACGCCCGTGAGGATGTTCAGGAACAAAAGCAGCACGAAAGCGGGAGCGTGAAGCATGAGGCAATAAATGATGGCCAGCATCAGCGAGCTCGCCGGGAACTGCAAACGCGCGGGCAGGCGTTCGGAGATCCGCCCCGAGGACAAGGCCACCACGGTGTAAACCCCCGCGCCACCGGCCGCCAACAGTCCCAACTGGAAGTTCCTGGCCCCGAACCGGTGGATCGCCAGAAGGGGCATGGACAGAGAAATCATCGCCTGGCCCAGAGAGGTCAGAAACGCCGCGGCATAGACCAGAAACTGCATCAGAACTCCAAAGCAATGATGAACGATGAACGATGAACGATGAACGATGAACGATGAACGGGAAAAGCAAGAGGCGGATCACGTGGCGCGTCAAGCAAATTGCGGGATGGCCCGGCGTCCGAAGGAACAAAGCAGAACGGACAACCGACAATGAAAAACGGACGACCGACAACGGACAACGAACAATGGACAACCGACAATGAAAAACGGACGACCGACAACCGACAACGGACAGCGGGCAACGGAACAGCGCGCACCGTACAGGACGACTTCCGATGGGGCGATGAGAATTTTCGCAAGGATAGAAAAGTAACTCCGCCAGTACAGTCGCAGGGCTCTTGCGCCCTGGTTTTTCATTATCCGTTGTCAGTTGTCGGTCGTCCGTTTTTCATTGTCCGTTGAGCTCCTTAAGCCGTTACAGGTCTTCCACTTCGAGGACGAGTCCCTTGAGATAGGTCGTTTCGGGCATCGCGGGAACGGCAGGATGATCGGACGAATGGCCGAGGCGCGCCAGAATCCGGCAGCGCCGCCGTGCATCGCGCGCCGCCCGGGCCACCATCGCGTCAAACGTTACCGCGTCAATGTGTTGGGAACAGGAGCACGTCGCCAGCAGACCGCCGGGTGCGAGCAATCGCATCGCCGCCGTGTTGATGGCGAGATAGGCGCGCTCAGCCGCGGCAACGTGCTTCTTGCTTTTTGCAAAGGCGGGCGGGTCGAGAACGATCGCGTCGAATCGCTCCAGGTCCTTCTGGCTTGACCACTCGCGGAGCAGATCGAGGACGTCGGCGCGAACCCAACGAGAGCGCTCCGCCCAGCCGTTCAGCGTGGCGTTGGCCTGTGCCTGTTCAAGCGCCCGGGCCGACGAGTCTATGCCCACGGCCGCGCGCGCTCCCGCCGCCAATGCCGCCAGAGCCCAACCGCCGACATAGCAGAAACAGTCGAGCACCCGCGCGTCCGGTAAAAGCAGAGCCGCGAACCGCCGCCGATTTTCGGATTGATCGAGAAACAGCCCGGTCTTCTGCCCATGCACGATGTCCACCACCAAACGCACACCCTCGATCTTGATTTCAAGAGGCTTCGGCTCCTCGCCAAACAGCGGCCCTTCGCTGGGCGGAAGCCCTTCGAGCGCTCGATAGGTGGCATCGCTTCGCTCGTAGATCGCTCGGGGCGAGAGCCGCTCCTTGAGGCAATCCACAAGGGCCGGCCGAACGCGTTCGATCCCGGCCGTCAGAATCCGCACCACCACGACGTCGCGATAGACGTCCGCGATCAGGCCGGGCAAACCGTCGCCCTCGGAATTGATCAGGCGAAACGCCTCGCGTCCGTGGCACACTCGTTGGCGCAACGAAAGCGCTTCGGCCAACCGCCGTCGGATCAGATTGGCGTCAAGGTCCTCGTCGCTCCGCGAATAGAGCCGCGCGGCAACCAGCGTGTGGGGATTGTAGTAAGCGCTCCCGAGCAGATCGCCGCGCCGCGAGCAAACGCGGACGACCTCGCCCGGCGCCTCAACGCCCTCGACCTTCGCCACCTCGTTGGAGAACACCCAGAGATGGCCCTCGAGAATCCGCCGATGTTCCTGCGCCTTGAGCAATAATCGTCCTGCCATCAATTGCTCCTCGCTTTGCGTTCCTCAGACCTGGAAAGGATGCCCCCACCGAACGCCCCTTTCAAGATGGAAGCGTTTTCCTCCACGAAGTCACACGAAGATCTCCGCTCTCTTTCTTAGTTCAGCCCAACACAATAAAGGGATCAAATTCCTCCCTTTCAGAAGTGGGTCGTGATTCTCGCGGCCCCGAAGGGGCGAAGGCCAGTAGCCGGGGGTGATGCGCAGTGCAACGGAGCGAACCCCCGGACCCGATCTCCCCCGATCAAGCCCCGAGCGGGGCGTAGGAAACCGCGCCGCCCGGATTGTCTCTGCCGCCCCGTTCGGGGCTTGACCGGAAGGGAGGGCGTCTGTTCCGGGGGTTCGCTTCACTTCGTTTCGCATCACCCCCCGGCTACTGGCCATCGCCCCTTTGGGGCCGCCGAAACTCGCGCATGCCGGCACGTACCCTAGTTTACCCCCCCCTATTGTGTTGAGGTGTACTTAGAGCGTGTCTCAAAAGTGCACCCTGGGAGAGGGGCGTGCTTTTTCCACCAGGATCCCCGAGAACCTGGAGTTTTAAAGCACGCTCTTAGGGTGCGAGCGGGAGGCGCTCCTCGTACGCGGGAAGCAGATGCGCCGGCGAGGCCGCCGGCGTTCCCTCAAGGCATGTACTCCTCGCACGCGGGAAGCAGATCTCGGAACAAAAACCCCTCGCGCTCGACCGTTTCGCCGAGCCGAACGGGAATGGGATGAGCGAACATGGGGCCGTCCCACGCAAAGGTATGAAACTCGCCGTTTTCGCCAGCGGGATCAACCCCCGGCGGCAGGTTCCACAGCAGCGACTCGTCGAACGCCGCTCCGCAAAACTCGCGCGGCAGCTTGCGCGGATCAATGCACGTCAACCAGGCGCGCAGGCCGCTTCGGATCATTTCCCGTGCGAGCGCGGCGGTGTCTTGCCTCCAGATGGGAAAGAGGGCGTCCATGGCGACCCGGGCCATCTGCCGTTCGCGGTAGGCGCGCAAATCGGCGAGAAACAGGTCGCCGAAAACGACGCCATTGACCCCCTGCTCTTTGGCGACATGGAGAATCCGCTCGAACGCCGCCTCATAGATTTCATCCGAACACGGCGTCGGAATGAACACGCGATGAAGCGGCAGGCCCGCCGCTTCGGCCTGTGCTTCGACCAACGCCTCGCGGACGCCGTGCATGGCGACTCGCCCGAACGGTTCGGTGATGGTGGTGAGCAGTCCCACCACTTCGATGTCGTTGTTCTGTTGGGCGGCCCAACGCGCCCAGGCGCTGTCCTTGCCGCTGCTCCAGGCTACCCAGGTTTTGCGTCGAATCATTGTCGTGTAGGACAGGTTGGCAACCTGTCTCAAGCCCTGTCAAGCGTGCGCCACGTGTCCCAAATGGTCGTTCTGTTGTTATGGTGCGATTCAGACAGGTTGCCAACCTGTCCTACCGAATGCTTCTCTGTTTCCGGCTGAGCAGATAAACGAAGAACGGCACACCGAGAAACGTCGTCACGATCCCCACCGGGATTTCCGTCCCCGGCAGGACCGAGCGCGCCAGCGTGTCGCTGAGCACCAGCAGCGTGCTTCCGCCCAGCAGCGACGCGGGCAGCAGCATTCGGTGCCGCGGCCCCACCACCAGCCGCATCATGTGCGGCACAATCAGGCCGACGAACCCAATGATCCCGCTCACCGCCACCGCCGTCGCCGCGAGCAGCGTCGCCGTCCCCAGCAGGATCAGCTTGAGGCGCTCGACCGCGATCCCCAGCACCTGAGCTTCCTCTTCGCCCAGGAGAAGCGCGTCCATCTCGCGCGCGAAATAGAACAGCACGAGAACGCCGATCAGCAGATAGGGCCAAACCAGCCGCACGCGGTCCCATTCCACATTTTGAAAACTTCCCAACAGCCAGAAATAGACCTGCTGGATTTGGTTGGGCGAGACCATCAGGATGAACGATGTGATTCCCATGCACAGCGCACCGATCGCCACACCGAACAAGAGAAGATGCAGCACCGGCACCTTGCCGAATCGCGACGCCAGCACATAGACCAGGAACGAAACCGACAGGCTTCCGACGAACGCCGCCGCCGGCAGGGCGTGGCCGCCGAACCAGCTCGTTCCCCATCCCAGCGCAAGAGCCAGCGTCGCGCCCGTCGCCGCTCCCGGCGCCACGCCGACCACATACGGATCGGCCAGCGGATTCTGGAACAACGCCTGCATGGTCATGCCCGCCACGGCCAGCGCGCCGCCGACGAGCAAGGCCAGCAGGATTCGCGGCATGCGGATTTCGCGCACGATCGTGATGTGCGTGGCGTGCTCGACGCTTTGCGGTTTGGCCGGCCCAAACACGATGCCGCCGATTTCGCGCCAGCCGATCTTCACGTCGCCAAATCCGAGCGATGCCAGCGAGACCGCCGCGAGCACGGCCGCGAGCACGGCCAGCACGATGATTTGCCTACTCAGGCTTCTTTGCGCCATCGGGCGTGAACCTTTCGGGATAGAGCAGCCGCGCCATTTCGGCCACCGCTCCGGCCAGACGCGGTCCCGGACGGTGGATCGTGTCGTCGTTCATCGTGTAAACGCGCTCTTCGCGGACGGCGGCCACGCGCGACCAGACGCTACTGGCCCGAAGCCGTTCGAGCAGTTCCGCGCGATGATCGCCGCTTCCCGCTGTCGCGTGAAAGCCCTCGATCAGAACCTCCGGGTCGCGCGCGACGATTCGTTCGAGCGAAAGAATCGGCCACGCGCCGCGAACTCCGCTCGCCAGGTTTTCGCCGCCGGCCAGCTCGATGCAGCGGCCGATGAAACTCGATGTGCCCGCGGCAAAATAGGGCGCCGTGAGGCTTCCGAAATACACGCGACGCCGGCGTTCGACGCCGCCCACCGCCTCGCGCACTGACGCCAGAATCCCTTCCATGTTTTGGCAGACCTGCGCGGCCTGCTGCTCGTTGTCGGTCGCTTTGGCGATTCGCGCGAGGGCCGCCTCGATCTCTTCGACGGATTCGTTGTTGATCGCCACGAGAAGCATCAGACCGCGATGCGACAGCGTCGTCAACGTCGCGCGCGGATTGCCCCGGCTCACCACGACAAGATCGGGCGAGAGGGCCACGACCGCCTCGACGCTGATGTCGGTATAGCCGCCCACCTTGGGCAAGCGCATCGCCTCGGGCGGATAGTTGCAGAAACGCGTCACGCCGACGACCCGATCGCCCGCGCCGATGGCAAAAAGCATCTCCGTCACGTTGGGGGCGAGACTGACGATCCGCATCGGCCGCCGCGCGATCGTGACGCTTCCCCCCAGCGCGTCGGGCAACGTGACCGGATACGTGGTCGCGCCCGCCGCCGCGGCGAACGCGATCATCTGAAAAGCGACGACCGTCAATGTGTGTGGTGTTTTCGACATACGAACCGTTGGCGCCTTCTGCGACACGGAACCAATGATGTCGGCCGAAGCTATCGAAAGCACCGACAGACTGACAATAAGAATCTCGGAAGGCCCACCGCCGGCCCGCCGGTGCTCTAAGTACACCTCAACACAATAGAGGGGTTAAATTAGGGTACGCGCTGGCCTTCGCCCCTTCGGGGCCGCGAGAATCACGACCCACTTCTGAAAGGGAGGAATTTGATCCCTCTATTGTGTTCGGCTGTACTGAGAGCGTGTGTGAGAAGACGTTCATCAGGATTCGGAGGCTTCGAACACCCTTCAGGGTAATCAAAAACAGCGCCGCGATTCTCCCGGCGGGTCTCAAAAACCCTCACCGCGCGCAGCCACAACTCTTTTCACTCCGCACTCCGCAATCATCAGGGTTCTTGTTCTTCATGCGCGAGAACAAACTTCTCAAACGCCTCGAAGCTGACGGGGACGGCGCGGCGGGTCATCTCGGCAATCGCCAGAGCGTAGGCGCGAATCTCGTACTGCGCCGTGGGGTGGGTGCGCAACTTGAGGAAATTCATCAGCGACCGCAGATTAACGGTCCAGAAAAACTCGGTGTAGTAGGCCGTGCCCAACAGCCCGCGCCAGATTTCACGCGCCCGCGAACGATGCTCGGCCGAGTGGGCCGCCTTGGCGCACAGCCGCTCGTAGGTCTCATAGGCGCGGTGCAACGCCTGCTGATACGTCTCGAGGTCTTCCGGCGAATAAACGTCGGGCAACGTGGAAAGGTCGGGCACAAAAAACTCTTCATCGAATTTGCGATAGCGCGCCGAGCGTTCGTTGAAACTCCCCATCCGGTGGCGGAACCACTGGCGCGCCACAAACAGCGGGCACTTCACGTGAAACTCGAAGTTCACCTTCTCGAACGGCGTGCCGTGTCCGTGCTCGACCAGAAAGTGGATCAGCTTGCGGTCGCGCTCGGGATCATCCGACTGCGCGCCGGTCGAAACGCGGGCAGCCTCGACCACGCGCCGGTCCGAGCCCATCTGGTCAATCAGCCGAACGAAACCTTTGTCGAGAACCTGGGCCTCCTGGATCATTGCCAATCGCTCCCGCATCCCGCCGTCGTGTTTTCGAGCGCGGACCGCCTCACCGGAGCGCCGCTCACCGCGCCCGCTTTGCCTTCTTCAGTCTCGATCGCGAACATCGAGCGCTCTCGGGCGAACAACCGCACACCCGGCAATGCACGCAGGTAATGGTACATCGCATAGCACTCCAGCGCGAACGGCGGAAACCCGAAAAAGCCCAGGCAGGGCATCTCGAATAGGTTCATTCTGCTGAACGGCCAGGGAACGGTGTAGACCCATTTCGTCCCCGCCCAGAAATTCCAGAACTCCCACAACCCGCCGCAGATCATCCCCGCCAGGAGAAGCTGCGTGAACAGCTGGGCGCGTCCCCTCGACATCTCGCGCAGGATCGAAGGCCGCCCCGCGCGAAAGTTGATCGGGTCCAGGATCAGGAACATCCCCAGCCAGACCAGCGGGAAACACCGTTTCGGCCAGAACATCGGCAGCGCCATGCAAAGCATTCCGAAGAAGATGAACAGATCGAACTTCTGCTGGGTCAGCTCCCACGTGCGCATCGGAACGCGGTGGAGCCAGTTGTTGGTGCGCTCGGCCCAGATGCGAATCAGCGTGAGCGTTTCGAACTCGCCCGGCAGGACGGTGGCGAACGAAAGGAAATAGTGCGGGATGTTCTTGGGCATGAAGGGAAGCAATCCGGTCTTGTACTCCACGCCGCTTGCGCCCATCACCTGGATGGTCTGGATATAATGCCAGTTGTCGAGCCGGAGGTTGAACCCTTCGAACCACTCCCACACCCCCCACGACAGCGGCAGCATCAGCGCAAACTCGCCGAACCGGTTGCTCAGCAACGACCGCCCGCGCCAATGATAGACCAGCGAATCGGCAAAGCAGATGTAGCCATACCAGGCGAAATCATAGAAACGAGAGTAGAACGGGTCCACTTTGAACAGCATCAGAACGGCCGAAATCAGAAAGACCACCACTCCGACCGGTCCATACCAGCGAAGTCCAAGAATCATTTCCTACCTCTCCCCGAACGCATTCCTTGGCCTGCTGAACCCAACCGATTTACTGCAACCACACAGAATCCGAATCGAGTCAAACCCCTCGCCGACATGCAAGACCAAAACAAACGGACAACCGACAAAACGGGTGCACGACATAAAAGGGGGAGACTAGCGATTTCCCTTTACTTGTCTCTTTTTTTGGCCCGGAGTATGTAGTAGTATATACTACATCATTCCCAGGAGGCTCTCATGAACGCCGTTGCCAAGCTC
>Ga0315282_10004267_pt1 | contig 24975 bp, 27 predicted proteins | sample YL17G07_20_MG_FD_203693 | JGI IMG/M metagenome (GOLD analysis project Ga0315282, IMG submission 203693) | Sediment microbial communities from Yellowstone Lake, YNP, Wyoming, USA - YL17G07_20 | ecosystem: Environmental > Aquatic > Freshwater > Lake > Sediment | place: USA: Wyoming | collected... | reverse complement strand
TGACCCTAAGTGTTTCTTGGATAGTTGGTCATAATTCGTGCCTTTAGTTATCTCCCTCTCTTGGAGCGTTAAATAAAGGCATTTGATATTCTTGTTTATTGCCTTTATATCTTCAAAGCGAGTACGTTTTGCCTTTACATCCTCCTCGAGTCTGTCTTTGTAGTTGACCAGACCAGATCCTCTTATCTCAATGACAGCAGCAATCGCTTCCAATCTATAGCAGGGGGTTTTTTCAGAGGCAACTGGCCTACTGTCTTTTTTGACCATAATCAAATGAAACTTTCCCGGAAACTCCTCCAAGTAGGAGTGCTCTACAAGTTCGAAATTGCTTGATACATATTTCTCAAGATAATTCTTCACAATCTCTACATATCTGTGGTGTTTTTCGGTTGTGTGTATACTCTTCTCATATCTGACCTTATCACTGAGCTTCAGTATCTCCAGTTGTTCTCTTTCAAAAACATTCATCTTGACTCATCACCGTAAAGTCTTTCTTAGTGAATTTTGTGTTCTCCTTCGTTTTTGGATGTTGGAAAATCTGTGTTTACCACATATTTCTTGTGGGACTTAACCATTTGGAGCTCCTCGATGACCCTTGAATTTCGCCGACATTTATGTCTTCCGAATAACTCCAGAACGCCAGAACTGAAAGTCTCGGTTGGACTACTTATTATAAGGAGCATTAAGTGCAGCAGAGGAAATTATAAGCAGGATCAGCCTTGACTAAAAGCAAGAAAACTGCAGCTATATACAATGCTACATAATTGTCATGAGGGAAAAGGACTTTTTTCAGCATGCGCACACCCTGGGGATCAGGTGCATTATTAAGAACAACTCTTAATACACAAAGACCCCTTTCTTAAAAGATGGGTAGCACCAGATGAGGACAGTGAATATTCAGAGCTTGAAGGATTTGAATCCTCGGCACTGCAAGACGAAGAGGATCTAAAAGACAACTAGTATCCTTTAGGTTGCATATGCTTTGTCATTGCTGCACATATATTCTCTTTTGTCTTTCAAGTTAGGTTGTGAAGTCAACAGAAAAATTGTTCCACTTCAAAGAGTAGAACAATACCTGAACATTCTGGTGCATATCGAAAAGTTTCAGAGTACTCATTTAAGCATGTATATGGCAAAAGAAAAATAGATCCTTTGCTTATGAATCAAATGTAACAGAAAGGTGGTAATAGTGAGTAGCACTTCTCGGCTTTACGAAATAGTCATTAAAAAATTGCGCAACAAAGATCACTCAGAAGTTTTGAAGATCCTGTTCAAGTCATTTTCAGAAGGTGGAAACGAGGCTGTCGAAGAAAGAATCAAAGAGATGGTCGACGCTATTGAGGAGGAACAATGATTGAAGCTCAACCGGTTAGGAATAGCTGGTTTCAGAGGGATTAATGAGAAGATCAAGCTGGATACGAATGGAAAATCTCTTCTGTTGGTCGGAGAAAACGGAGTTGGTAAGACTAGTGTTTTGCAGGCAATAGAATGGGCTCTTCTCGGCGAACTAGCTTACCTAGAGGGAGACGAGTTCAAAAGGGAAGATGCGTTGGTGAACTTATTTGACAAGGAAGGACTAGCCGTAGTGGAAATGGAAATAGAAGACGAAAAGGGCCTTTGCCTTAAGTTGACAAGAGAACGCAAAAGGTTGACTAAGACAAGGGGAAGATCATCAATCAACCTAGATGTGAACGGAGAACTCTACAAAGCAAAATATGCTGATGCCAAATTGGCAGAGTTGCTGGGAATTTCCCCAGATCAATACAATACCACTATTCATCTTCACCAAGAAGTTGTCAGAGAACTGGTGGAAGGTAATGAAGAATCCAGGAACAAGGCAATAAACAGAATATTAGGAATCGATCAGCTTAGCGACTTCAGTGAAACACTCACAAAGCAGCTGCATTCGTCTTCGACCGCAAGTAGAGCCCTTCGAGGAGCCCAGAAAATAGTCAATGAGCTGAGCCTACAGAGAAAGACTACCTCCAGTAATGTGACTGCTGAAGAGAACGCCCTGGAAAAAATCAAAGCTAAGCTCACTGAAAAAAGAGTCGACGTAGAGCAACCCTTCAAAGAAGCAGACTCTCTGATCTCAGAAATTGTTCAAGTGATGATGGAAACAGCACAATACTTGAAGACCCAAAAGGTTGTATCTCGTATTTCAAAGCTTGAGACCGGGCACGAGAAAATAGAGGAGAACCTTGATGAAATAAAAGAGATCAAACGCGAGCTTTCCCCTGTTATAGAGAAGAAAATCACCAGTGCCAAGAATGAAACAGTGGAACTACAGCTATTGGAAAAACAGCGCAAGTCCTACTTGGATCAGCTTGAAGGACTGAAGTTCCGAAGCAAAGAAGAAATTGATCAAGAGCTTAACATGACCGACTCTCAAGTCTCAGAATCAGAGAAAGAACTATCTGCCTTTCAGAAAAAACAAGACAAGATGAAGGAACTGCAGGATGACTCTAAAAGACTCTCAAATCGCATTGAAGAAACATCAAAAGAGATTGAAAGCGTAGTTAGCACCTTTGGCAATGAGGATACAATCCAAGAAAAACAAAGACTTCTTCACAAACAAGAGGCCGATCTTAAACAAGATAAAGAACGGCTTGGAATCTACAACAATCTTCTTGATCTAGCAAGCAAGTATGTCGAAGCTACAGAAGCAGCATCATGTCCAGTCTGTGACAGCACAATTCAATACAAGAGCATCCTATCCTCCATCCAAAAGAAGATTTCGACAGAAGTAGCAGAACACATGAGAAGACTCGATCAAGAACTAGAAGAGGTTGAGCCAAAAAAGGAACAACTAGGAGAATCGCTCAAGAAAATTGCGCAACTAAGAAGCGACCTCAAGGACTACAATAAAAAACTGGACGGCACAAAGAAAAAATATCTTGAAATCGCAGATTTGAAAACCACCGAACCATTCCTCCAAATAATTGAGAATCAAATCAGCGAATTGCAGAAGAAAATCTCTGAATCTAGGCAGAAAATTGACAGCCTAAGGTCTTATCTGAATGAGTTGAAGATAGCAAAATCAGTCCTTGAAAACCTTACTTCGGCAGAGTCCAAACTATGCACATTGCTAAGTTTTTCAGGAAACAGTGAACGGCTCTCAGAGGCTGTACAGGAACACCTGAAAACAATAGAAGCAGAAGTCGAGAAGCTTGGCAAGGAAAACCAAAAACTCGACGACATAAGCAAGAAGGTTGGCATTCTCGAAGACATCACTGCATTCCTAGGGCGAAGCACATTATTGATTTCGCAAAGAAATAGTTTAAATGAAATAGATGGAAAGTTGCTGAAACAACAGGACAAACTTCGTCAAATCAACAATCTGATTGAGGCCTTGACTGATATGCGTGATGCTGTCAACTCTACGAAGATGGAGTCTCTGGAGAGCATCCTATCGAACATACACGATGATCTAAATGAATACTATTCAAAAATGATTGGCCATCCTTTATTCGTAAGATTAAGGCTCGTGCCAGAGGAAAGAGGAGGAAAGCATCTCTATCGAATAGTAGCTGAGAACAGAGATCGCACATATCAAACATACGTTAGAACAAGGTTCAGTCAAGCCCAAAGGAACCTCGTAGCTATCTCCTTATTCTTGGCTATGGCAAAAAATTCCCCAATAAATACGATAATTCTAGATGACCCTTCTCAATCCCTTGACATTGAACACAAAAAAAGATTCGTTGAAGTCTTACACTTGCTCATGGATAAGGCGCATGTGATTCTGGCAACACAAGACGAAGATTTCGCAAATCAGATGCTAAGACATGTGACAAGAGAAAAACTCAAAGCGTACAGATTCAGCGGATGGAGCGAAAGCGGTCCATCAATTGACGAAATTCGAAGTCCCTCATGAGTTAACAGCTGTTATCCACGAATTCAACGGACTCACAGTTCCTTTCACGCAAATCAGGGTCTCAACAACTATCCAACGCTGAGGATGTTTTCGCATTGTTCCTACAACAAACCTCAGGTTCTCTTCCTTGACTCCAGAAAGCCTATGCAAAAGATCTTGAGCCGGGAGTATTAGCTTCCTTTTTCGTTTATCAATTTGAAAAACATCAAAAAACGTCCCGGTATGCCCGTCGCACTCGGGGTAACTGCAATAATAGCTTATTGTCGCCTTTTGCGCGATTGAGATTTTCAACAACGATGGAGCAACTAGTGCCAGAGTCTTTCTACGCCAAGAATCATCATGCAAGAAAGACCCGGACTCAGTGATTTGCTGCACAATGCGCGATCTGTCGGATTCCTGAACAACACCAGCCTTCCAAATTAACCAAGGGTCAATTCTACAGCTTTCCGGACGGCCGTTTTCGCATCTTTTGATAACAAAAGGTTTGATCACGTCAAAAGGGGCGATATTTTTTCTTCCGTTTTCGAGCGGAACCGGATATAGCCTATACCATTTGCCGTCTTTATCGACACATGCAATACAGTAAGCCCACCGACCAAGCGTCCTGCTCCAAGCTGGTATTCCTGTTGCTAGAACAAACATGGGTTCAATATGTTGAGCCCAAACTGGTTCTTCGTTGCCTATTGGTCACACCCTCTATTCATACGCAATTCAGGCCAGATTTTCTGAGAAGGAAGCGCATATCTACTCTTTGTCCTATTTCTCCATTCTAAACCTTATTACATAAACAAACTCATCTTCGTTCCATTTGCCATGTATATTTCGCCATACGTCTTTGAACTGAGCCAAGGTATACCCACCTTCTCTTCTTGCGTCATCTTCTGTGAATTCTCCCAAACGCTTTCTTTCAATCGAAGTTATGATTAGATCAGCAAAATGCGGTTCCCAAACGGCAGCGTGAATCTTTCCTCCAACCTTGACCTTAGGATCAGGAATCCCTTTCCTTGATGTCTGAGTCTTTGTTCCTTTGAGTATAGGTTCCATGTGACTGAGCCTAAAAGGAAGCTCGTAAGGCGTCTCAATCACTTCTCTGATTAATGTTTTTACAGGTTTTTGAGGTTCCTTCGCAGCCCTTGAAATCACCTCTCTTGCTTCTCTCCTGTAGACAGGTCGTCTTGCAATTTCTCTCGCAACTTCTACTTGTCTGTCTCGATCGTTGATGCGACGAGTAATAGAAACTGCAGTATCCCAGTCTATTTTCCCGGTCTCTCTAGGCACCCCTAGTTTGGGTGTTGGAGCCACCATTTGTTGTAATTCGAGAGGTGCTTCCACCAGTTGCAGCCAACTTCGTGCAGTTGTCGGTGAAACACCAATTTTCCCGGCAACCTTCTCTACATTCGGATAGGTTGTTGGGTATTTCTCCATCAGTTCTTTGCAACATCGCCCTTTTTCAACGGCACTCAACTCGGCTCTTTGGATGTTTTCTATTAAGTTCAGTTCGACGACTTCCTCGTCACTGTATTCTCGAATGATTGCACGGATAGTCTTGAATCCAAGCTCTTTTGCTGCAGCAAATCGCCTTTCACCAACGACAACTTCGTATTCACCGTTACCGATTGGACGCAATATTATAGGCTGCAGAATACCAACTTGCCGGATGCTATCAGCCAACTGCCTGAGTTCTTCAGGATCTATATTGAATCGTGGATTAAGCTTGCTATGGTGTATTCTACCAAGATCGATATCTAAAGCTGTTTCAGACATTCATATTCCCGATTTGGTTTTGGTAAATCTTTTTAATAACAGTTACTGGTTCTGGCCTTGAACTTGAATTTTAGGAACATTTTTTAGCATTAAATCCTACTCTTGGTCCTAGCTAAAACCTGTAGCGTTGATAGCGATACTAGCAGGCCATAGAGAAACCTAATTTTATCAATTATAGGTTAGGTTTGTAGTTCATGATGAAAAGCTCTTGCCCCTTGCCTGCTCTTTTCTTCTTCACATTATTCATTCCATATTGCATTTCCCATGGATAGGTATACGTATTCGCAAACCTGAGCAAATAGCGCATCTTTTTTGAATTGTCACAAGTGGCAAGCCATCTATGCTTGCATTTTTCAACATTCGTAGCAAATTGCTTATGGTTGAATGATTTGTGCAAATTACCATTTTTGCCATATAGTTTTGATTTCATCGATTTCCAATAGGGTGGATCCATGTAAATGAAAACATTTTTTCCATCTTCGAAGAGCATATTCTCATAGTTTTCATGTGTTATTGCAACATCTTTTAACAGGTTTGATAATGGTTTCAGCCTGTCCATACAGGTTACGGTGAACCTCTTTTCGAAAGCCTCTGAAGAATAGCCTCCCGAGTCAACAGTTCCTGAATATGTTATTCGGTTCAGTATGTAGAATCTTACTGCTCGATGAAATCCATCAGCATCTTCATTTGAGGACGCTAGTTTTTCATATAGTTTTCTGCCATTTTTGATAGAACTTCTTAGTTTCATCACTTCGTTAATTAGTTCATCTACGCTGTTTTTTAAACTATTCCAGAAGCAGTATAGATCGTAGTTCAAATCATTTATCCGGTAGGTTGCATCTGGGTGTAGCTGCTTAAGAGCAATAAAAACCGATCCACCCCCAAGAAAGGGTTCTCTATACTCAGAAAAGTCAAGAGGGATAAATGGTAAAATCCTCTTCAGAGCTTTGGACTTTCCTCCAGGATACCTCAAAGGACTAATGACTCTCTTCAAGTTGCTCTGCTCTTCACATTTCAAATAGATAAATTGCAGTTCTGGTTAAGAAATCTTTGCCTATTTACTTTTAGATATTATAGAGTCTATTGGCGCATTCTTCAGCCTCGTATAGTTAGTCCGAAATCAGAAGTAAGAGTGCCTTCATTCTTGACAGACGGATATTTTCTTGACTCAAAAATCTCGTACAGTAATTGGAGTGTGCCAAGGGAGGGAGCAATTCAAGAAATGATACATTGTTCATGCGGTTTAAAGGACAATAAGGCATTTACAATCGTTATAGGCTAACATCATCATCTTTGATTCGTTATTTTGCATTCAGTATACAAAGGCTGCATTTTCATTGCCATATTACTAGTTAATAAGAAATAAATAGCTCGAAAAACGTATCTATTGAACAAGGGCCAGTGGTCAAGCCAAGACGTGCAGTCTGCCACTACAATAGAATGGTGAAATTTCTCGTTGTTGAGCAGAATAGATTTCAGTCGAATCAAGATAAGACTAGATAACATCAGCAAAAAGGCTACAAAATCTGTTTCTTTTGTGCCCTCAGATGTAGAGGTAAAGATGCAGGAATTCTATATGAGCCCAACAATGAGCTGTCTTGAGGATTTTGTCTCGAGTTATGCCCTGGACCCCAGACGTTTTACGTTAATGGAAGATTGGAATGTTTATGCCTATGATGAAAGTGTCCAGAACTACAAGGCCTTAGAGGGAGACCTTCTGTTCTGCAGCTCTTCAACGATCAAACTCGAAGAAAAGTACAAATTCAGTTTGTCTGTTCTACCATACTTCTTGACTTCAATGACAAAATTCAAAGACGCGCATGATGATGATATCCGTTTTGCAGAGAATGTTGCAGAAGAACGCAATCTTATACTTATAAAGTCCAAAATAGAGTCTATTCTTGGGAGCGTAGAACCACACTCAATTGTACTCATCGACGGTCCTTTAGTCGGGGGAAATGCATCCACGTATATCATCGGGATGGACGAAAATCTAAGAAAGAATGATTGCATACCTCTATATTTTGTGAAAAACTCAGATAGCAGACTGGTTATCGAAAATGACTCGAGACTTTCGAGAGAATTCAATAGTGACTTTCACTGGGCGGCTTGCGTGTTCAAAAGTGAATGTAGGTCTCCATTTTTTAGATATACTGACAAATACAACAGTAGAAACTCGAAGGTCTTCACTTATTTGAAAGCGCTTGCTGGCTTTCCGGAAAGAGTGGAAATGCACACTTTGACTTATGAGAAATATGGTTCTCTCATGCCTTCCTTAATGAATCTAATAGCGTATTATTATCTTGTGCAAGGGGATTATACAAATCCTCAAGTGCGCCCAATAGCTATCGCAGAAAAATACGCGAGAGAAGGTATAAGGATCTTGAACATTCCTGTTCTGCTCGGCAGACTTGGATTCCTTCCTACAATAAATCAAGTACGTTTTGGGTGAGAAAATGTGGATCGTGACTGGAACAGAAAGTAACCTGATAAAACTTGTTTCGTCGAAAGATGTAGATGGGATACTACCCGTAGGTTCCTACCTCACCGTGAACGACGACAAGAATATGAAGCACATACTATTCGTTGAGAAATCCTATCAGAAATCTCTTTTCGAGCCATCACCCTTGATAGTTGACACTGAATTGCCCATGCTTAAACAAGATCAAGAATGCAAGAACGTAGTGTTAGCAAGAGAAATTCGACAATTCCCATTAAGGACAGATGGCTTATTCAGCTTCATCAAACCGAATGATACTGCTCAGAGAACTTCACAACAAGAAATCGACGAAATATTTACATCAAAAGAAGGCTATCCTGTTTTTTTGGCTACGAGCTTCCTTACACAAGATTCCTCGCTAAGAGATGACTCAGGTCATTTGATATACGTGAGAATACCATTCGACTCCCTCTATCTGCAAACCATGATATGTGGTCAAACAGGTTCGGGAAAAACTGTAGCTATGAAGTATTTAATTGAACAGTTTCTTGCACACGAAGGGGGTGCAGTTTTAGCGATCAACGTTAAAGCCATTGATTTGCTTACCATGGATCAGCCTACAACTATCACAGAAGAGAAACTTAAGGAACAGACAAAAGAAGAATGGGACACATTAGGATTTTCCGAAAGCAGATCTAAAGAATTCAGCATTTACATACCTGCCTCTAGGCAGAAGCATAAGGAAGGCGTCAACAGAGAAAAGGTTAGATCGATAACCCTTAGAACGCGAGATCTTGAGCCCAATTCTCTCCTTGGGGTTCTACAGAATATTACGGATCGTGCCGCAGAGGCTTTGCCTAATATATTTAGATATTGGATGGAGAGAACTCATGATCAGGAGATCACTTTCCGCAACTTTATCAGCTGGTTTAGAGAGCGAGCAACAAGAGAAAACCAATACGTGTTTCCAACACTATCACAAGCAGGCGAAGAAAGTGAAATACCCTTACACCCTGGCACTTGTACTGCAATCTTGAGATCTCTCGAAAGTGCCATAGACTTCTTTGACAGCCAAGAAAGTGATTGTCTCGCAATACGTGAAGACCATGTAATGGTTCCTGAGAAGCTATCGGTCATAGATCTGTCAGATAAAGACACGATAATTTTCGGAGCTGTTCTCCTTCGCCATCTGTTGTCAAGGATCTATGAATCTAAGGCGACCAAGGGGCAATATTCTGATGTCCCTGTCCTGATAGTGATCGATGAAGTTCACCACTTCTACGGCTCTGGGGCCTCAGTACAAGCTCTTGAAGAACTGAATGCTATCGCAAGAATGGGTCGATCAGAAAGAATAGGTGTCATCTTTGCATCGCAAAACCCCGAAGACCTACCAAATGGACTTACGTCTATTGTTAATACAAGGATATTCTTCAGGTCTCTCGGGAATGTTGGCCGCAAGTTCGACCTAAAGGATTTATCGATTGAATTGTCTGCATTAGAAAATGGGTTTGCAGCTATAATGAGCGTTGCTTTGCCTCAGGTAAAATTCGTGAAATTCCCGATTTCGCTTATGGGGGTGAAAACTTGAAATCAAAGCTTTATGCTGAAGATCTTTTGAAAAAACTGGTAACGGAAAAGGAACTGAGAATACTCAAAGCAGTATGGGACGAAGAGCTGAGCATTGAGCAGAAGATCGATTCTTTGTTAAAGGAGAGATAGAGTTGTTTCAGTTCAGGATGAGCTACCTTGAACCAGGGTATCACAAAGCCGGAGATCGACCTTTTCTTTTCCCTCCCGAAGGCATCGATGACAAGATTAGCGCTAATCTTATTGAAATTGAAGGCAGAAACGGTACAGGCAAAACTACTCTGCTCAATTGCCTAGCACTTGCTACTGGTTATCTTGATCATGAAAAAGATCTAGAAACAAAGCCTGCGTTAAAGCGGAAATTGCAGGATTTAGATAAAAATCCTACGCTAGAGTACTTCTTTAGGATTTGTTGCGACAAACCTGAACCAATCGATCTGAAAATTGAAAGGGCCAAGGGACAAAAACCAAAGCTCTGGCTGAACTCGAAAGCCGTAGACTTGGACACCATTAATAGAAAGTTTGACATCATTTTTCTTACAGAGGATGATCCCAAAAAAGTTGTAAATGCTAGTCTTGGAAAATTGTCTAAATACATCAGCGAACTCGAGAAAGGATTAGTCTCCATTCAAAATACAATTAATAGAAAACTATTGGACATTGCTGAGTTCCGAAATTTCAAAAAGAAAGAAAATAACATAATCAAGGAGATCGAGAGTTGCCGCAAAAACATTGAAAGTAAGAGAAGTGATCATGCAAAGCTTACGCAAAAGCTGAAACAGTTAGAACAGAAGGAAGATATCAAAGGAAAACTTGAACTCCTTAACGATGAAAAGCAAATCACTTCGGAATACAACAGGTTGGGAAAAAAATATGATCAGATAAAAGACAAGAAAGGCACTGATATTATTCGCAGCCTATATAGAGAGAGGTCAAACCTTAGTAAAGTAAATGATGAAACAAAGAGGATCGACACTCAGATCATACAGATTTGTGATTCGCTGAGACATTATAACATTCCTCTTGAAACTGAAAAGCTATTGAAAGGCGATTATGCTGAGCTCAATCAATTGAACCAAAAACTGCAACCAAAGAAAAAGGAAGAATCGGTAAAACTACGAATGATAGACGATCTTATAGCTCTATTCAACCGCTATCTGGAAAGCGATATTGTGCCCATAATCAATAAACCTGTCCGCGAAACCTTGAGTGAGCTGCTGAGGTTAAAAGCCCAACTTGCAGCTGACCGTGTCTTTGCGTTGTTAACGGCACTAAATAATGTTATGGAGCAAAAGAAAGGTGCAATTGTCGAATTCGACAAGATTCAGAACAAGATATCTGCGCTGTCTCAAAAAAGTAGGGATCTGAAAGAAATCGAAGAAGTTCAGGGCGCCTATATTAAGGCGGAGGAGAAATACTTGGCTTTGCAAGTTGCTTTGGGCCAAGACAAAACGGATTTGCTGTCTAAGTGGCGTGAGCTCAGTTTGGCCGATGGAGATTCTATAGCCATACAAAAACAGCTAAATGAATTGGAGGTGTTGATCCGAACAGACGAAACTATGAAAAGCAAATATGAGGAAAATCTTAGAATGCTGCGTGAGAATTCTACAGCAAAACCCAAGTATGAAGAAGAAGAGGAGAATTTGCGAGTCCTCTATGAAACAATTTCGAAATTGCGCGAGAACGTTATTCAATGGATCCAAATTCTTGACAATCCAGAACTGGCTAGCAGACAATTCACACCCGAGGGAGAGAAGGTTGGATTTGGACTATCCGACTACCAGAAGTTTGTCAAAGCTGTTGGGTGGTACTTGGGAAGCCAGTTCGAACCGATACCCTTTGACTATAAGCTTCACAATGTCAGCTTCTTCGACATTGAGAGAAATGTCTTCATAACGGTGGACGATAGGCAAATCCACATAGATAACCTATCACAAGGGCAGAGCAAGATTACTTCTCTCACAGGCAGTTTTAAGAAAATGGATCCAGGCAAGAAGAAAATTGTGCTGATCGATGAGATCTCTGAATTGGACCCTCAGAACTTAGAGGATGTAAAGAGAACTTTGAAGAGTAAATTAGATGATGGATCTCTTCTGCTTGCTGTTCTTGTTAGGCCTTCTTCTGAGATGATTGAGATAAAAGGATGGAGTTAAGAACGATACAAGCTGACGCTGACACAGAAATGGTGAAAATGTTTGACGCTTTAGTAGACCTGATGGAACAATCTAAAAGAATCAAGAGAGAAAATGTTTCGTCTAGGTTGATCTTCGAGATCTTTGGAATGACTGAAAACACTAGATCAAGGAAGTTCTGTGATGGCGCGATCTATATCGATCCCAAAGTCGCTGACATATTACTAGAAAAAGGATTGGTGCAAAAACTTGTCTTGGAAGAAGGAGAAAAATATACGCTGACGTTTAAGGGGATTGCACGATGCATAGAAATGAGATATGGCAAGCAATTCGAGCAGCAATTCGAAGAGTTCTTGGAATTGGCTGGTCAGAGATTGAATACACTAGAACAAACTGACCTCCAATGGAACGAGAAACTGGCGACACTATCTCTAATACTTCTGGCAAGTACGTCCCCATCATCAGCGATTCGCTTGAACAGCGAAATAAACAAAAAAGTTCTTGTCGAAGTCTTCCAAAAAACACTCACTTGTCTTAAAAAGTATGGTTTGATAAAGAAGACAGAAGAACTGAGAACAGTAAGCAGGGGCGAGTCACCTGCCTCAGCATTGATGAGTAGGCTCGATACATTGACACGAAAAACAAAATACTATTACAAATATGTTGGCAAAGGCTCAGAATATTACTTTGATATTGAGAAAAATGGCAACATTGATGAACAACGAACGTCCTTCTTACTGAGAAGGGTATTTGGACATTTTGATCCGAGCTGCAATTATGAAGAAATGTACAAAGAATTAGCAGAGATTAGTCAACTCTATTACCCACGATTCCATGCTCGCTCCGTGAATCCAACAGTTGTATTAGGTATTTTGAAGAATCTGAAAGATTTCACCCAAGACGAGATCCTACACCTACCTTTGGAAATGCCACAGGATGTGGAGCAGACTAAGCAAACACAGCCTCACTAAGCCCATGTATCTGTGGCAAAATCAAATCCGCTTTTTGAACACTTATATTGGCTTTTCTCAAATCATTTACATAGGCTCAATAGTAAGAATGGCGAGTCATTGTTGAAATGTCATCTGAAGAAATAGTCCAGCAACTGTTGAATTTCGTCTATGAGACCGGAAGACTGCCAAAGCTTGGCGAGCCAGGTCTCGAGGAATTGATAGCTGCAGCTGTCAAAGCGTTCGGTTCCTTGGAAAATGCGTTGAGAGTTGCCGGACTACTAACCAATGACCAAGGAACAACACATCTTCGTCAACCAAGAAAATCGTCGGTTATCCAGGGATCAAAGTTGAAGAGATCGTTCTCAGCGTATCCTCAAGACTATTTCTTGAATCTGCTGAATTTGGATCGATCACAGCCTCCTGGCTCTCCTGCACCTGATGGTACACCAAAATGGTGGGAGAGAAGAGCTAAAACGCAATATACATGTTCAGCTTGCCAAGAAGCAATTGAAAAAGGTGAAAGATACATTGGCCGCAGAAAACTCCATCCTGGTATGCGTGGCATCTATGGCTATAGAGGAACATATTGTACTGATTATTATCACATAATTTGCTTGCTTAGAAGCGCTAAGACTCAAATCGAAGAAAGCATTGAAAATTGTGGTTCTGAAATTGATGGCATTCAAAGAGAGATAAGTGAATATCGAAAAGAGGCCTCTTCGAAAAAAGACCGCATTGAAACATGCCGCGACACGATACAACAAGCAAAGGAAGATTATGAGCATGCACATGGTTTATGGAGAAGAGTTGGCAAATGGTTTGGGTCTAGCTATACTTCATGGTCCAGAAATAGAGAGATATCCCGCCTTAGAGAAGAAATAGGCTGTATTGAGAATCGAGAAATTCCTGATAGACAAAATAAAATAGCTAGCTTGACTGCAAGGATCAATAACTTGAAAAACCGGCTAAGTAAAATCGAAGGTAGAATGCAAGAACTTGGGTCACCCTAGATTTTCGAAGAGCCTTCATTGCCGAACCTCTTTACTTGGTGTTTTGATTCTGGGAATGTTGCCACTACAACAAACTGAGATTTTCCTAATGTCACATATCTGAGAAGCAGCGTTTTGGACATATTTCGACAGCTCAGTTGCCATAGGGCAGAATGCTGGAGCAAAATCTATCTCCACAAACCCCGGCTCTTTCTCTTTGACTTCAATGTCGATTTGCATCTGGGTAAATGTCAATTTAGTAACCGGGTCAACGACATCTTTAACAGCGTCGCGCACTACTTCCTCCAGGCGCATTGCTTTTCGGAGTTTGGGCTCTCTGTTGGCTTTTCTAAGTGTATCAATTGCGCTTTCAATCGAAAACTGGTCTGTCTTTCGATACACAGTTCTTCTTTTTGCATTCGCATTCTTCTCCAATAAGCCATGTCTATCCAGTTTGTTCAATGTGGAATGGTATGTGCTGCTCGGAATTTCTGGATATTTCTTAAGAAAAGCATCCAAGGTCACAAACGGTTTTTCTTCGACGAAACGGATAATTCTTTCATAGCGTGTACGTCTTTTTTTCATGGTATCTTCAAGTCTCCTAGTTCCAGGCAGGTTCATTTTGGCAATTACGGCGACCTACGTTAAGTCCTCAAATAACGTGTCCGATTCCTCGGTCAGCTGATCATCCCAACATTCCCAACACATTCCATCGTAATCTGAATTGTCTTCTTCACTTATTTCACGACCGCAAATTGAACAGCGGAATCGGGCCTCAATCATTTCGGGTTTTTTTCTGACAGCTTGTCTCTTTACCAATTAGATCTTCAGAATAGTTTGAAGTCGAAGTCTTTAAGAATTATGAACTCGAATTTCATATTCTAGCTGTCATTTGTGTACATTCATGTGTGTTTTCACTTACATTTTTGACTTTGTCCAAACTGCGTAAATGAGCATTAGAGAACAGGTGGACAAAAAGTATTAAATTGACTTTTCTTTTCACTAGTATCATGCCTAGAGGTAAATGGTCCTTTCTGCATGAATGGGTAGTCTACGAATACTTGATGGCGAGATTCTACGAGAAGACCCTTCGTTTGAAAATCAAAGTCAAATCTGGACAGTTGCAGCTTAGAGAGAAATGGAAGAAAGTAACCAATCTCAAACCTATTACAGGAACCAGATTTCCAGATGTTGAATCTATCACTTTCAGCGGTTCAAATGCAGAGGTTCCAGCTGAAGTTAAGTTTACTACTTCGCTCTTCAACTACCATCTAAAAGATGCCACTCAATTTGAGCCCTTCACAAACATGAACGGAGTTATAATAGTTCTCAGTCACGATTATGTTCCAGCTGGACTGAAGAACCGTAATATCGACGTCTACGAAATTGATCAGATTGATTTTGTTGCCTTTTGCCGTGAGAATTTTGTCAGACTTTTGAATAGACAAATAAGAAGACACACAGAGACAAAAGTCTGGATTATGTATCAAGGACCTAACTTCAATCAGGAAGGCGCCGGAATCAGACCAGCACGCGAAAGTGGCATCTGGTGCCCGACAGAAAACCTGTCAGGGTTCGATTTGGCTGAAGGTGACAGGGTCTTGTTTGTCAAAACTCTGGGGAGCTCAACACAGGACGTTCAAAGTGCCTATCTCAAGAATCGAATTCCAAAGAACTGGCTACTTGAAGAGGTGTACGTTGGAGAACTGACCTCAACTATCTATAGCCGAAGCGAGTACTGCACAATCAGAGGTATTCCTCAAACAGAAAAACTCTGGCTAAAGGACAACATCAGGAATAATGACTGGAGATGGAATAGAGTATTTGAATTTGAGAAAGTCAGTGTTTTGAGACCAAAAATCCAAATCAGAAGGCTTAGTGAAAACCAAAAACTAATGAACCTCGTTCTAGCAGTTACGGAATCGTTCTGCTACAATAGGTCTCGTGAAATAACCTTGGAGGAATACAGAGATTTCCTAGAATACATAACCCAATACCAAATGCGGGTTGAAATTTACGGAAAATGAAAGAAGGTTATAACAAAGCCAAATGAGCTGATCAGAATATCGGCGAGGGGTTCTGGTGTCTGAAAGGGTTCGCGCGCTAATTTTTTTTCTTTCCTTTTTACATGTTTTTCGTCAAAGCTTGGTTTCAATGTTTCTGGAGTAGCCTTGTTGAAATTCTTGAAGAGAAAGGCATTTTGACACAAGAAGAGTGGGAAAAGAAAATAAAATCAAAACTCGAGAAAAATTCAAAAAGTTTTAGAGAAATACAATTCTAATAAGAAGACCGATTTCTTATGATTTCTAGAAATCCAGTCACACTTGTTATTTTGATGGGTTCAGTTACAATATGACTATTCATTAACTTTTGAGCACGTTTTCTCAATTCTCCATCTTTTGTTAAAAAATAGTCGCATTTTGTGTCTATTGCTGTTCTAAGATGTATTGCATCAAGAAAATCTAAATAACCTCTTACATATTCCATAACTATCTTAAAGAAGCCCTCTGTCATAGTTTCTGGCTCGATATAGTTTAGATATTTGTTTGTTCTAAGATTTTCAATCAATTCTGAGATGGTTTCTATCTGAGTATTATCAAGCACATAATTCCGTCTTACTTTTGGAAATTCCCTAAAACTAAAACCATCCTTTATGGCATTTTGTTGAAGATAGAAATCTGTGAAATGTTGATGAATTTCCATAAGTGTGTAAAATGATATAAAAATTTCAAATTTTCCCATTGACCCTTCGTTTACTAAGGTATAGGATGGAGATTTTTTGTGCCCACTTTCAGAAAAGAAAGCATCCCAGACATATCCAATCAAAATATTTGTATCTAAATAAGCTTTCATTATTCACTTCCTTTTCCTTTTCTTCTTAGCAGGAGGGCTCCATGTTCCCATGATTGTGCCTTTTTGACCTTTGCTTGATGAGCGTTGACGTATTTGATAATATCTACCCGTTTTAGGATTGTAAATTCGTTTTCTCTTTTCTGGCATTTCCTCTTCCTTAGTCTTTAATTCGCCTTTTTCAGAATTTAACATTTCCTTCAAGTCCAACAGAAAAATTGTCAGAATGGCAAAATACGACAAAAATGATATAGTTCCAAATTCATAAGAGAAGTTGTTGGGAGTAATGATGTCGGAACCTGCTGAGAAGGCGTGGGTTACTCGTAGGAAAAGACAGGTGCAAAGAAAAGCTCATAGAACTGAAAAAGAGGCGTTGAAATTTACTAAGGTTAGGTTAAATAAGCTAGGTTGGAGATGCATAGATTTTCAATCAAGAAAAGGTTTTGCTAGAACTGGCATTATAGACTTGGTTGCGGTGAGCTTAGACAAGAAACATCAAGATAAACTGAAAGTGATATTGTTTCAAGTGAAAGGTGGTTCTGCCAGAATTAGCGAAGAAGAGAAAAAGAAGTTAGAAGAGGCTGTTAAGAAAGTGGAAATAGCGTTCAATTGGGCTGAGAAACCAGAAAAATCGGTAAGGTTTGCTTGGGAACCGACAGGCGAATTGTTTGACTTGAATGTCACCAGAAAATAGGTATGTCCAATAAGTTAACAGTATCGCCAATCAGCTTGAGGTCGAAGCGTTAATTCAGAGTTGAATCGATCTATTCCCATTCTTGCTTTTCAGACATTTAGATGGCTTTGCCAGAAAAAATATACTTTAGTTTGCGGTAACATACCGCAGATGCCTAAGAGCTTGATTATGTTTGGGTCGCGAAAAGCATATATTTAGACGCGATTTTCTCGAGAATCTCGTCTTCAGGTACTCCTGCTTCCAATAGGCGCAAAGCTTCTCTCTCAATCGTTCTTCGCAATCGTTCAGTGACTGGCCTCGCTAGTCGGGCAGCTTTTTCCCTGACTTCGGCTTCAACAAGAAATTCGGGAGGCACGTTTCCTCGAAGTCCCTTTTCTATCAATTTCAAAAGGGTTCTGGGTCTGATTGCCTCAACTTCCCAGCAACGATCCCCATACTTTTCAATATACTCCTTTGCCCTAGAATCTTTAATATTGACTGATCTTGAAGGGGGTCGGAATCTTTTGATTTGCTCCATTGTAACCGCTAACCTGACGAACTTGATCCCCATTTCATGATCCATCTCTCCTTCAGCCACTTTCTCTATCAAAAGTCCGCTGGGATCCCAATCGCCAATGTATAAGACCATTGTAACACCCCTTTTCCTCGCTCTTTCGAGAGCGCGTCGGTACATGGATAACGAAGCGAAACCTCGCAAAACTTGGATGCCAAGCCTGTACTTGACCGCTAATTTTCCTATGAAATTTCTGACGCTATCTTTTTCACACCAGAGTTCTATACGAGGGTAGCGTAAAGGCGGAATGACGAATTGCCGTGTGGGATCGACGAATTTTTCATGAACCTTTGGGTTTACACGTCTGATTTTTGCAAGGTAGCGATCTAGACGTTTATAAAAGGCTCTGGTGGCTGGATAGTCCCTTGGAAATCTTGAGATCAGAATGTAAAAAAGTTGCCTGACCGTCAGATGTGAATAACCTTTCACGGTTTTGAGTATCCTCTGCACTAAGAGGATGTTGCTTCTGCCTTTAACTCTATATTGATCGCGAATTAAACCAAGTCCTTAAGTGGTTATGATTCTCAAGTTTGGCTCGAACTAAAATATGTTAAGGCACGATTTAAGGTTATTTAGACAAAATCTGTCTATTTTTTGTCTATTTATAGCTTTTAAAGAGAAATGAAACGATATTCTTTTAAATGGCTTCAGCATAAGATTATTTAGCTAACAAGAACGCCAGCACAACTATACTAATGGTGATTAAAATGGAATTTTTTCCTAATCGTTGTTTTGTCTGCGATAAGCTGATAGGTCCCGGAGAAGAGTATATTTGCTGTGTCATTCAGAAGGAGATTAAGAGTCGGAAGGGCAAGATCGAAGTGTTGGGTGCTCAAGCTCTCGTGATATGGTGTGCGGACTGTTTCGATGAGATGATGGAACGCTTAAGAGCTGCTAGGCTTGAGCCCTAGCGCGTATCCTAGCCAACCAACGAAGATAATCTTGTCTACTCTTGCGCATGGTCTCATAATAAGACCGATTTATCTCTTCCAATTTCTTCTTAGAAATCCAACATACAGCCTTAGGCTGCCTTGTCATTGGATTTTCCCCCAAGGAGATTCCTCGCCTTCCCCTGATCTTGTCTATCGTGGATTGAGTTGTTTTCGAAAAAGGACCAGTAGGACCGAAGCGTTTACCGCCCAAGTTTTCCTGAATCTTCTTACAGGCTGGCGGCATAGGCATCCCATTAACTGCCTTCAAACCAGTCGCTCCACGAACTGACATAGCACTCTCTGTGAATGCAAGTCTATGTTTCGCCTGTGCAAGCGAGAGCGGAGCCGCGTAATCTTTAGGCGCCCGGTAATAGGGCTTATTACGAGGTGAAGCGCTAACAAACTGCAGTAAAGCCGCTAATGCAGGGTTCAATCTTCGAAGCTTTTCAAACTCTTCTTCATTCATGGTTTAAACTATGAACAGCCCATCTAATAAAACACACGATTCCAATAGAGAGTAGAAACAAACCAAAATTCCCAGACTAATCTAAGCTTAGATCCCTATCTAGGGGTTGATTAAGGTTTAAACCCCTCATCTTTTGATAGCTGCTACCAAGATCTTTAGGGTCTAATCTAAGGAGACAACAAAAAGAGAAGTCAAGCGCGATGCCCCTAAAGCTCTTTTCTCGAAAAGAATGGACAGAAAAAAAGGTACTCGAAGTGATAGGCTACCAATCTAATACTCGTTTGAGAGCATAAGCACGTTGTCCACGAAATACAGGGTCACGTCTTTCTTTGCGTCGGTGTATCCGTAATGCTGGCTGTGAAGTATGTTGTCGTTTCCGTCTTCTATTGTCACATCTGCTTCCTTGTTGGCTGTACGTTTCAGCTTGACAGCTAAGAAGGGTTGAGCTTTGAGCCTCGCAAGACCTTTGACAACTGCTAGGGTGTCCGTCACAAACCAAGAGTAGCCGTTGTCCATGATGTATTTTACGCCGTCGGTCACGTTTGCGCCTAAGACCGCATAGTAGCTCTGTGTTCCGATGAAACCGCCTAACTCCTTTAACTCTAAGTCATCCATACCTCTAAGTCCTCCTCAAACTGTCAGGCTTGGCTTTTGCTCTTTTATAGAAAGTGCGTTATGTTCTGTCTTTTCCGTAGCTCGTTTCTCTGGTCTATCTGTTCCTTGAATGTTTCGTTTGTGTGATAGTCTAAGGTTTCTATCTGTGGAAAGTTGGGACATTCTAAGCCGAGCTCTTTTAGGATCGTGCGTCTTTCCATGCAGATTCTATGAGCTGAAGGCTCTTCCTTCTCTCTTGTGTATTGTTTTTCCATGAGCCTTTTAACTGCTTCCTGCTTCCAAGCCCATGTTAAAGGACAGTTAAGACACAGGTTAGGCTCATGGTTGTTACCTTTCATAACTATCATCAATAATGTGGGTGTGAGTTTTGCGTAAAAAAAGGGGGTTTACAGTGGTTTTTGTGTTCTCGAATTTCACGATACGCCCATTCTTTACGGTTAAATTCAATGGTGTAGCCACGTGTGTAATATGCCACTATTCCAAAAGAACGACATTTTCCATTCCTCAATAAAAAAGGGTTGGTGGTTTTGCGTGTTCTCGATCGGGAAGTTTCTTGGACCTGTCTTTAAAAAATGGGATATCCATCTGTGAGAACGCGCTAGGCACTATTTAAAAGAAGAGCCTAAGCCCTAAATGCGAGCTATTTCTCTCCCGGGAGGGCCCTCAAGCCGTGGTGTTCGAAGAGCAGGCGCAGGGCGTCCCTGATGGCCTCGTTTCGGCTGTTGTACACGCCTCTTTCGGTGAGCTCGTTCAGGAGTTGCATGTACCTCTTGGTCAGCCTGATCGTTATCCTTTCTCTCTTACTCTCTTTGGACATAGCGAACACGCTCGGAGAGATTTTGCATGCGTAAAAGTTATCTGTTGGGTAGACAAATAGACGCCAAATGTCAGCCATTATTTCAAGGCGATAGTCTATTTGCGAGGAAAAGAGTGAGGAGTGGTTAGATGGCGTAAGGTGATTAAACAAAATGAGTACGACTAAGAGCGAGTCAAGTAAAAGCCGAGAACAAATAGAAAGGGATGCCACTAACCTTGCAGCAGGTTTCGTGTTAGCTGGCGTCGTTTTGTTTGTAATTGCCTTCTTCCTTGAACAATATAAGGTGCCGACAACTTTCTTAGGCACCACAGTTGGCTATGACTATCCATATGCTGGAATTTCGAGTGTTGTTTTACCAGCAAGCATAGTAATAGGAATAATCGGATGTGTTGTGGGTGTTGCCTACTACTACTCCTCGATACGGACTCCTTATTTCGGAGGTCCTGTCCCACACGGAGAAATCTTCTGTAGATATTGTGGTAAGGAAATCAGGTCTGACGCGATATTTTGTCCACACTGTGGCAGGAGGTTGACCTAGGTATTACGCGTGGAGGTGATTAAATAAAAATGAGTAAAACATCTGTTGGAGTTTCAAAAGGGGTTTTCGTAGGAGGATTAATCACAACACTGATTTTATCGGCGATTCTCAGTTACGGTCTTTTAGTTGCAGTAGGTCCACAGAAAGGCGATAAAGGGGACCCAGGTCCTCAAGGAGAGCAGGGAATACAGGGCGAGCAAGGACCTCAAGGTTTGCAGGGACCTAAAGGCGATAAAGGGGACCCAGGTTCTACAGTCGTATTTGCACAATGGCAGCTTTCTTGGAGAACTTTAACAGGCGACTTGCAATGGGGTGCTGAAGTTGGGACAGCTACGTGGGGTTCAATTTTTGACCATGACTGGGGAACTGGCGTCGTATTTCAGGGATATGACGATTATATAGGTTTCACGGCAACAATGACAATAAACATGACCAGAGATGGGCCAGTCCACTTTATGATAGGCAGTGATGATGGTTCACGATTGTATATCGATGGCGTTTTGAAGATTGATTATTGGTGGTCTCATGTATATGGTGTGAAAGGTATTACAACGGATCTTCCTAAGGGCCTTCATACCTTAACGCTATGGTATTACGATGTGACAGGTGGCGCGAGGGTTTCCTTTGATTGCGACCATGATATTGTGATGTGGAATCCCTAAATCCATACCTACTCCCTGTTGTTGTGTCATAGGCAAGGTAGATTTTTCCTTGAAAGAACACATTGACCAGAGCACGCTGTATGTTCTTGAAGTGCCGAGAACGTTACGAAAAACTCGAAATTCAGAAAAGAGTCTTCGTCAAGCTCGATGAACCAGAAGGGTACCGAACCTAACGAGCAACTTTAAAGCTTCTTTGCTTGGACCTATAGTATTTGATTTGATCTGAAAAAGCTAGTTGGCAAGGGAGCCGATCTCGTCTTTTATCTGCTTCAACAACTTATTGCGAGCTTCCCATATTCTCTCGGGGTCAAGTATCCCAAGCTTTATTTCTTTAACCATTACTTCTCCGTCAAAGCTAACCGTATCGGCCAAGTCTGAGACACTCGCTTCTAAAAAGCTACGCATCTTTCTAATTGATTCCGTCTCTTGGTTGGACTCTTTTGCTCTTTTGCCTAGCAACATGTAGGCTTGTATGATGTTTAAAAAGCTAAATTTTATTGAGTGGAGCCAGCATGCGATGAATTGTTCCTCGTTCAACTTGCCCAGTTCGATGCGCTTATGAATCCTCACATCAGCGCCTGGCAGCCAATCCCAGCTTAACATCTGCCTCACATAAGGGTGGGAGCGGATAAGGGTGTAAAAGACGCTTCGCCCACGTTCCTTCTTTTCTATACAACCTTTCTCCGTCAAGTTTTTCAAGTAGTTAGTGAGGGTTTGAGGTCCCCACCTCAACATTTCAAGAAGCTCGCCGAATGTTTTGCTACCATCCTCAAGCCTTCGAAATATCTTCCGGTCACGCTTTTGGTCATTTTTCCACCAACGCCTGTTGTAGTTCTTAAGCATCGAAAGTCATCTCCCAAAAATACTTTTGAACAAAAGTAATAGCCACGTTCTGGCATAAATATTCTCCGTTTATTAGACGAGGAGTAAACAACCTTGCAGGTCCATGTTGAGATCGAGGCCACTCTCTATGAACAGGGTAAGCGTGCAATAAAAGCCCTTGGTTGGGCGACGGTTAGTGAATACGTCAGAGCGAAAATCAGAGAGGCGATCAGAGAGGCAGAGAGGCGATGAGAGGCGTTCTGAAGAAGTTGTTGAGGAAGCAAGCCTTACAACTGATGGAAGGTCGGACACGATGAAATCCACACATGGCGATGTAGCTTGGGAATTAGACGCTTTAGAGCCTCATGCCAATTATCTACGAGTTCAAGGAGTAAAAGATGGTTCTAATGGAAGCAGTCTTTAGCCGTCGCAAGCGCGGACGCGCCCTTCTAAAACAGCCGAACGTGAAAGTGGGCGACGTGGTTGTCGTGCGATATTATGATGCTGTTGTCTTCAGGGACCTGTTGCAATCATCCAAGGTCGCACCTATTGCGCGTGAGGCGATAGGCTGGCTTGACTTTGAAAATGGAAATTACATACGACTAATTTGGGAACGACATGCGGAGACCATCATAAACGAAGAGTCAAAGACTAGAATTACAGGTCTCGCGATTCGTAAGAGCGACATTATCGAGATGAGAAGGATTGCTTGAACCTTTCTTTGAGTTTAACACCCATCAAAGAAAAGAAAAAAAGAAGACGACTACGCTTAACAATGGAATGGATAGACACCGAGTTCATAAACCGCGCAAAACACAGCTATCTATCTGTGAGGAATGGAAAACATGACGACTGAACCTTATTGTAAAAAGTTCGACATTGTGCCAACCCGTTCACCATGCCCGCCAGATGTCGAGAAATTCATCTACGAGGCTCTGAAGACACGGAAGCCCAGCCTAATACGCTTCACAATCTTAAGCCCTTCACTTGTTGAAATGGCAAAATACCTCAAGAGACACTGCAGCCAATCACACGCAACAACCTACCTTTACATATGGTCAGTTCACCAATACTGCAAATACTGCCAGACAGAACCTGACCAGCTCATAAGCGAATGCCAGTCAGAGGATGGACTGCCCAACCAGAAGGCTTTGACGCTTGAAGCCAGAAGACTAGACGACTACGTTGGAATGCTGCAGAGCGAAAACTACAGTCCAGGCCACATATCAAACTGCGTCAAGGCAGTTAAGACCTTCTTCAGAGTAAACGGACTCCAACTGGAACTTCCATACAAAATGCACAAGTATGCTCTGAGCAGAGACCGAGCACCGACACCTGAAGAAATCGCCAAGACAATAGACTTAACAGACGTCAGAGGAAAAGCCATAGTTTCAATGCTTGCCTTAGGAGGCTTCAGGATAGGCACGCTGTGCAAACTGCAATACAGGCATATCCACGAAGATCTTGAAAGGGGCATAGTCCCGATTCACGTGCATGTTGAAGCCGCTATAACCAAGGGCAAATATCACGACTACGACACTTTCATAGGGCAAGAAGCCGCAGGCTACTTGAAAGCCTACCTAGAAGCTCGAAAAAGCGGTGGGCTACCGAGCAAGATTCCACCAGAAAACATTCACGATGAATCTCCGCTGATAAGAGACGAACACTCGAAGACCGTTAAACCTTTGACACCGTCTCAAGTCTACAACATACTGCATAGGCTCATGGCTCAAGCAGGACTGCTCGGAAGCAAGGTTGGCAGACGCTATGCAATGAGGCCTCACAGCATAAGGAAATTCTTCAGGACGCAGATGGCAGCTTTAGGGGTCCAGACAGACTACATCGAGTACATGATGGGCCACACCATAAGCACGTATCATGACATACAGATGAAAGGCATAGAGTTCCTGCGAGGAGTGTATGCTGCTTCAGGCTTATGTATAAAGCCTAAGACGAAGCCTAGCAGAATGGAGATGTTGAAAGAAATGGTCAGAGCATTAGGCTTGAACCCTGAGGAAATCTTGACGAAGGAAGCATTGTCAATGCCGCACAGAACAGTAATAACGGCGGGCAGAGACGAAAGTCAAATAGAAACGCTGCTGAAGGCATTAAAGCAGAAGCTCAAACAAGAACTTGCAGAAACACCCATGCTAGCACCTAAAACGGTATAAATTATAATATGGGAATGGTAGCCCGGGAGAGATTCGAACTCTCGTCAGCGGGTCCAAAGCCCGCTATGCTTGTCCACTACACCACCGGGCTTCATGCGCAAAATGTTCTTGAA
>Ga0315282_10004266_pt1 | contig 24979 bp, 24 predicted proteins | sample YL17G07_20_MG_FD_203693 | JGI IMG/M metagenome (GOLD analysis project Ga0315282, IMG submission 203693) | Sediment microbial communities from Yellowstone Lake, YNP, Wyoming, USA - YL17G07_20 | ecosystem: Environmental > Aquatic > Freshwater > Lake > Sediment | place: USA: Wyoming | collected... | reverse complement strand
ACGAAGCTGGCGGCAGTAGGGAGGCTGACGGGTCTGCTCGGAGAGAGCATACCTCAGGCCCAGGAGGGAGCACAGCCATGACCGCTCTCCACGAGGCCGAGGCCGGCACCCTCTCCTTGGAGGGGGCGGTGGCGATGTTCCTGGAGTATCTCAAGGGCTATCGCAGCTGTGCTGCTATCTCCGTCAAGGCCTACCGCCGCGACCTGCGCGCCTTCTCGGAGTTTCTCTCCCAGCGCCTGGGCCAGCTGCCCCCTCCCGATCACATCGCGCGCCAGCAGGTGATGCAGTTCGCGGTGAGCTTATCGCACCGAGCACCACTGACGGTGAGACGAAAGCTGTGGGTGTTGTCCTCCTTCTTTGGCTTCCTCCAGGACATGGGCCATGTCTCGGGCAATCCCGCCCGGAGGTTACCCCTGCCCAGACTCGAACAGCAGGTGCCCGTGACCCTCACAGAGGAAGATGCCCAGCGGCTGCTGGCGGCAGCCCAGCGGCCCTGGCACAAGTGCTTGGTGGTGCTGCTGCTCTCCACAGGCATGCGGCGCAGCGAGATCGCCCAGATCAGCCTGGAGGATGTGGACCTGGAGAACCGGCAGCTGCTGGTGCACGGGAAAGGGGCGAAGGAGAGAGTGGTGCCTCTGGCGGATCAGGCCGTAAGCGCCATCGAGCAGTACCTGCCCCGCCGGGTCCAGACCCAGAGCCACCGGCTCTTCGTGAGCCAGTTCGGAGAGCCCCTCTGCGGCAGAGCCATCAGCCGGATGTTGGCGCGGACCTTGGGGAAAGCAGGCCTCTCTGGCAGAGGCATCACCCCTCACAAGCTACGCCACACCTTCGCCACCCACCTCATCCGCTCCGGTGCCGACATCCGCACCGTGCAGGAACTTCTGGGGCATGCCGACATCGGGACGACGGCGAGATACCTGCATTCCGATGTGCGCACGAAGCTGGCCGCGGTCGAGAAGTTGGAGGGGATGCTCGGGCCGGCCGGCGATCAGGCAGGCTAGCCTCGGGATCACTCGCCGCTGAGAAACCCGTTCTCATCCCCACAAACGCAGGTTTGTGGCGCGAGAACGGCACCTATGAGCCGACAGATGAGTTCTGGAACACTACGCTCCACACTCGAGACATTGCTGCTGGGCAGCGAGTACGTCGGATCCAACTGAGCAAGGACCTCCCCCGGCTCAGGCAGGGGCCGGGCGGGGTCCAGATAGCCTCTCTTCTTCGCCAGATTCCGATAGCGGCGGACCGTCCCCCGGTAGTGTCCCAGATCCCGGCAGATCGCCCGCACGGACTGGCCGGCGCGTAATCGATACACGATGTCCACGATGAGATGCACGCTGAGTCGCTCCATGTCTCCTCCTGACCGGTCTCTCAGGTCAGGAGGGAATGCCTTGTGGCAACGACCCAGATGCGGCCAGCGGGGTGGTACCCACCCCCGACTATGGGTGGTACCTACCCCCGGCGATCAGGTGGTACAGATAGGGCGACTACGCGTGGTACAGTCTAGCCCGGCGGCCGACACACGGTGGCGGCGCTGGCGGATCGTCGTCCCCTGCCCGGCTGCATCCATCATTCCGATCGGGGGGTGCAGTACGCCTGCGATCAGTACGTCAAACTGCTCACCGAGGCGGGCCTGCGCATCAGCATGTCCCGGCGGGGCAACCCCTATGACAACGCCCAGGCAGAGAGCTTCTTCAAGACCCTCAAGCACGAGGAGGTGAACCTGACCGAGTACCGGAACCTGGAGGAGGCGGCCAGCTCCATCGGCGCCTTCATCGAGCAGATCTACAACCGAGAACGGCTCCACTCGGCCCTGGGCTACCTGCCCCCGGCCGAGTTCGAGCACAACCTTTACCCGCCTCAGGCGGGTGAGAAAACAGCCCGTCAGAGGGTACTCATCGCGACCCCCTAAACTGTCCAGTCAAAGGGGTTCACTCCACTCAGCGGGAAAGAAAACTGCCCAGGAGTGACCGGATAGGGTTTCTGGGGAGGACAACATGTCGTTCTCATCATTATCGTCGCGCGAACGGGTCCGGCTCGCGCTTGCGCATCAGGAGACCGACCGCATCCCGATCGCGATGGTCTGTGCTGGCATCAATCCACCGGCCTATGAAGAGTTAGCGGCCTACCTTCAGCGCGAGCGCGGCCTCACCGTTGAGGAATATCTAGAACCGTTATTGGACATCATCGGGGTAGGCCCAGCATATATTGGTCCTGAGTTGCCTGCCGGTTACAATGAATGGGGGGTAGGTAGCGCGCCGATCAGCTACGGCGCGGCTAGCTACGATGAAATCTATCACCATCCTCTTGCCTCGGTAGAGAATCCAGCCGATCTCGAACACCATTCATGGCCAACCACCACGATGTATGATTATACCGTGCTACCGGCGCGCATATCAGCAGCTCAGACCCAACGCGAAATGTGTGTCATTGTCTCCAATGGCAACATTTTTGAGACTTCTTGGTACATGCGCGGACTCGAGCGGATGCTCGAAGACCTAGTGGTTAATCCGGAACTAGCCTGGGCGATTATGGAGCGCGTTACCGATTTCTACCTCGCGCATTTCACGGAGATGCTGACCGTCGCGAAAGGTGAGATAGACCTTGTCTTCACCGCCGATGATATCGGCACCCAGCAAGGCTTGCTCCTCGCCTTGCCGATGTGGGAGCGGCTCATCAAGCCCCATCACGCACGGCTCAATGCTAGAATCCACGAGTTGGGAGCGAAGGTCATTTACCATTCCGATGGCGCGGTCATGGAGGCCGTGCCAGGTCTGATAGACATGGGTATTGACATCCTTCAAGCACTCCAGTTTAGCGCCGCTGGCATGGATCCTGGGCTCTTGAAGGAGCGATATGGGGATCGCCTTTGCTTCGAAGGAGGGATCAGCGTACAGACAACACTGCCCTTCGGAACGCCCGAAGAAGTACGGCAGGAGGTGGAGCTGCTCATTCGCGTCTTAGGGAAAAACGGTGGTTATATCCTGGGACCCTCGCATGCTATCCAGGCAGGCACTCCCCCCGCGAACATCGTCGCCGCGTTCGATACCGCGAAATCCTATTATTGACGTCTGCATAAATAATGCAACAATCAAGAGAACAGGGGAGGCAGTTTAGATTGGTGGAAGCACCAGCGGAGTTTGGGCTGGGACAGGCCGAGTTCGATCAGGACTTCCGACAGCGTTCCCGCAAGTTCGGTGGGAGTGTCGGGCCGACCGTTGGCCAGCGTCGTCCGAGTCTGGTTCCAGACCCCCTCGTCCGGGTTGAGTTCGGGGGCGTACGGGGGCAGAGCTTCCAGATGAAGGCGCCGATAGCGGCGCAGCAGGGCGCGGATGGCGTCTCCCTTGTGAGGGCGGCCGTTGTCCCAGACCACCATGACGAAGCCGCGCAGATGTCTGAGCAGATGGCGCAGGAAGTTGGCCACCTCGACGTTGTCGAAGTTGGCCTCGGGTAGACAACGAAAGTGGAGGCCGAGATGCCGACGCTGAGGGCTGACCGTCAAAGCGGAGATGAGCGAGACTTTCTCTCGCCTCACGTAGTGGCGGTGGATCGGCGTTTTTCCGCGGGGAGCCCAGGTGCGCCGCAGGGCCGGGATCAGGAGGAAGCCACTTTCGTCGATGAAGACGAGATGGGCGCCCAGGTCCTCGGCCCTTTCTCTATCCTCGGCCACTCTTCTCGCTTCCAACGTTCGATCTGCTCCTCGTCGCGTTCGAGCGCCTTGCGGTCCAGCTTTTGGCAACTAAAGTCAAGGCCGTGTAGCAGCCGGCCGGCGTGGTCCCGGTGGTATGTCACCCCGAATTCGCGCTTAATGATCTCGGCGACGCGGGCCGTGGTCCACAGGTCGGTGCGATATCCCTGGGCCAGCGCTCCCTTGAGCAACAGTCTAACGAGGCGTTTCTTCTGGCGCGCAGTGAGCCGGGGAGGACGGCCCGACGAGGCGCGCACCTCATATACGCCGTCGCCCTCCCGCGCCCTCCGGTCGCGCCAGCGCATCGCCGAACTGGCGAGACAGCCCAGGCGACGGGCGACCTCGTTGAGACTCAAACCCTTATCGACCAGTTCGAGGGCGCGACGGCGACGGTCGACCAGAACTTGGGCAGAACCTTTGGGACGCATCCTGGCGTCCTCCGTGAACACCAGTTTATTGCATTTATTATGCAGAAGTCAACATCTGTTGCACTTGCGATACTCGGCTGCAGTACAGCTATAAACCTTAGAGAATTGGATATTCAGATGACTGGCGCTGGTGAAGCCGGTCGTTTCAGCAATCGAGCTAATCGTTCGATCGGTTTCGAGCAAGAGATGGACGATATGTGACAGCCGGGCATGAAGAGAGAATCCGCTGAAATTCATCCCCATCGCCTCTTGGAAGAGGAGACGGAATCGGCTCGGGCTCAACGTACACGCGGCGGCTGCTTCCTCTACCGCAACACGACGGGACAGATGTGAGTGTACCAAGGCGATGGCCGGAATAACACGAGAGAGGGCATTCACACCCTGCCCGGATTGCGGCGCGGCCTCCGGAGGGAATTCCCAATCACGCGAGAGGAAGAAGAGCATCCGCAGTATGCCCAGTCGGACCGCGGTCGTCCAGCCTTTGGAGCGGCCCTCTGGATCAATCTCGGGAGCAATCTCCAGGGCGATCTTGAGTACCTTCCTCCGGGTTGCCTCAGTAAGTGCACGCGGCCGGTAGTGCGGCGGTACTGAAAAGCAATTCAGCCATAAGTGATCCCCCAATAGCTCATCGCCCAGGAAATCCGGCCGGAAGAACAACATCAGCTCACAGGTCGGAACAAGTGGGCGCGTGACGTGAAACTCCCATCCCGTGGATAGCCAGACATCCCCAGGTCCGGCGGCGTATTTGATGCCCTCGAACTCAACATCCTTTGCACCATAAAGAACAACACCGATTTCCAGTTCGTGGTGGACATCGAGTGTCAACCCGTCCTCAGGCGACGCGAAGTAGTTTACCCCTCCGTTTACTGGGGTGTCACGCAGTATCTTGATCTGCTCAACCTCGGCAGAATTAACAAAGGGATGATATCGCACAGTGCTCCAGCCACTACTGCTACTGCAACAAGCACATTATACTACAAGTCAAACGATTCGTATCGTGCAACTTCTTCTGGGGGATGGTAGCATATACGTAAGGTTCGGGGAAGCCCAAATGAGTGGGCTCTAGTACCTAGTGACATAAGTCAGAGTATGTATTTGTGAGGGATTTGGCATGGACTTTGGCGGCGCGCCACTGGAAGGGAGCAGCGGTTTCCAGGTAGGCGGTTATGAATCGGTCGATCGCGGTGCGCAGTTCGCGTATGTTGCGGAAGCTGGCTCCCTTGAGCGCCCCGCGGGCGAGCAGGCTGAACCAGACCTCGATCTGATTGAGCCACGAAGCATGGGTGGGGGTGAAGTGAAGGTAGACGTTAGGATGCCGTGCCAGCCAACGGTCATGCTTGGGCTTGTGGGTGCTCAGGTTGTCCAGGATCACGTGCAACTCCACGTCGGGGGAATAGTCCCGCACCACCTCGTTCAGAAAGTCGAGGAACGCACGCCTTCGCCGCCGCCGGTAGTGGCCTGCCTTGACCATCCCGGTAGCCACTTCCAGCGCGGCAAAGAGGGTGGAGGTGCCATGGCGCTTGTATTCGTGCGAGAAGCCGGTCAGGGTCTTGCCGTCCGACAGCCGCAGATACCCCTGCGCGCGCTCCAGCGCCTGAATATGGGGCTTCTCGTCCACGCAGATCACCACCGCGTTCTCCGGGGGGGGCCAGATACAGCCCCACGATCTCCGCCGCCTTCGGGCCGAACTCCGGGTCGGTGCTCACACACCAGGAGCGGCGGCGCTCCAGACTGGTATCATGCTTGGCGAGCATGCGCCAGACATAGCGCGGGTGCAGCCCCAGCGCCTTCGCCAGCAGCGTTCCATTCCAGCGCGCCCAGCCGCTGGGTGGCGGCTCGTCCAGCTTCGCCAGAAGGCGTCGCTCGGTAGCCTCGTCATACTGTTCCGGGCGGCCCGAACGGGGCGCGTCCTGCAGGCCTGCCATCCCGTGGCGGGCGAAGCGTGTCCGCCAGCGCGAGACGACGGCGGTACTGACGCCCAACTGGGGTGCGATCTGGTCGTTGCGCTTGCCTTGCGCCGCCAGCAAGACAATGCGCGCCCGCAACACATCGCGGGACGGGGTGATGGTCGCGCGCACGCGCCTCGCCAGCACCCCCCGCTCCTCTTCCGCCAGCTCGATGACCGTTGCTGTGCTTGGCATACGCCAAGAATATCATAGGATGGTACTTTTGTCACTAGGTACTAGCTTCATATGTATTGCATTTGTGTGGAGGTGTTCGTTAATGGAGGGCAAAGTGGTACTTATCGTGCTTTGTGTCGTTCTAATAGCAGCATCGGTGTGTAGCGCCAAGGAACTCTACGTGGCGCTTGACGGGAACGATGCGAACCCGGGGACGCGAGAGAAGCCGTTCGCCACGGTGGAGCAAGCCCGCGAGGCCGTCCGCTCCCTGAAGCAGGAAGGCGAACTGCCAACTGGTGGGGTTACGGTATACCTGCGAGAGGGAATATATTACCTGGCGCAAACGCTAACATTCGACCAGCGGGACAGCGGAACCCAAACGGCCCCCGTCACCTATCGCGCCTACGACAGGGAGCAGGTCTGGCTCAGCGGTGGCAAACCGCTGGATGCCAGGGCATGGCAACCGGTGACCGATCCGGCGGTGTTGGCGCGGATTGACCCGGCTGCGCGAGGGCAGGTGCTGCAGGCCGACCTGGCGGCGGTGGGCGTTCCGCCGGACGTGCCCGAGCTACCTGATACGTTTTATGGATTCAGGTGGCCGAACCCCGTGCTGGCGGAGTTGTTCTGCGAGGGCGCGCGCATGCAGCTCGCGCGCTGGCCCAACACAGGCTTCGCTCAGTTCGGCGAGATCGTCGAGCCAGGTGAAGAATATGCCGACGCCAACGGCCCGTGGCGTCTTCCGCGCTTCCGGTTCGACAATGACCGGATCGCACGGTGGCACGCGGATACGGGGTACTGGATGAGCGGTTACTGGTCCCAGGGTTACCTCAGTAGCTGCGTGCGGGGGGGCAAAGTTGACCTGGAACAACGTGAGATCGAGATGGCCTACCCGATTAACTGGGGCCTCAGCGACCGGGGAGGGCATCGTTTCTTCGTCTTCAACCTGCTCGAGGAATTGGACAGCCCGGGCGAGTGGTTCCTGGACCGGAAGACTAACCTCCTGTATTTTTGGCCTCCTTCCGCAGGAGCGGAAGCCCACACGGTCGTCTCCGTCTTGTCCGAGCCACTGATTACTATGAACAGTGCAAATTACCTCACCTTCCGTGGGATTGGCTTTCAGGAAGGGCGGCAGAACGCCGTCGATATGCGCGACTGCAGCCACAACCGCCTGATCGCCTGCACTATCCGAAATGTCGGCGGTGAAGGCGTGGTTATCACCGGAGGCGTGGACGACGGGGTGCAGGGTTGTGATATCCATGATACTGGTTGGGGCGGGATCCAGCTTCATGGTGGCGACCGTCTGACCCTGACGCCGTGCAACCACTTCGCGGACAACAACCACATCTACAACACCGGGATTAGTCGCCGCACACATGCGGGACCAATCAGGCTGGAAGGGGTGGGCCTGCGAGCCTCCCATAACCTCATCCACCACGAACCGCACCAGGCCGTCTGGTTCAACGGCAATGATATTATGATGGAGTACAACGAGATTTACTACGTGCTTACCGAAACCACGGAAGGCGGGGTTTTCTACTCCGGTTACGACTGGACATATCGTGGTAACGTCATCCGCTACAACTACATCCACCATATCAACGACAGCATCCCTGGCTGTGGTAGCGAGGCGAAGGTGGTGCATCTGGATGATTGCGTTGCCGGCACGAGCTTCCTTGGGAACCTCTGCTATCTGTGCGGGGACGGGGTGGCGATGTGCGGAGGCCCCGACAATATCGCGGACAATAATATCTTCATCAACTGCAAGACCGGAGTTGCCATCGAAGGTCGCGGCTTGGAGTGGTGGGACTGGGTGAAGCACCCAGACGGCACGGTGTCGGCGGTGGACAAGCGCAATGGCCGCCAGGATGAGTCGAATCAGCTCCTACAGAATCTGGAACGAATGCCTTACACTCAGCCGCCGTGGACCAAGTACCCACATCTGGCCGACATCCTGGAACGCGAGCCGGCCGGCGCACCATACTTTTGCCAGAGTACCCGAAATATCGCGTTCAACGGCGGCAGCGTAACGTGGATGCAGGACAATATCAAACCCGAATGGGTGACAGTCAAGGATAACTGGGATAACGAGGGCGATCCCGGATTCGTGAACGCAGCGAAGGGTGACTTCCATCTACGCCCAGACGCACCGGTGATCGCGAAGATCGGCTTCGAGCCGTTACCGATCGAGCAAATGGGTCTAGTCAATGACGGCACCCGCGCGAGTTGGCCAGTGCATCCGGAGCCACCACCAGTTGGGTTCAGACCAAACTGGATGATACAGCAGGAGCAGGACAAGAAGCAGCGGTTGGTGGTTCCCAGCGATTTGCCTGTTGTAGCCGTACCGCGGATATCCAGACCTATCGTCCTTGACGGATCAGTTAGTGCTCAGGAGTGGACGCAACCGCAAGGCCGTGACACGCGCGCTCCCCTCGCGCTGGCCTGGAATGTGGACGGCAGCCCGACGGCCTGGCCCAGCACGGCCTGGGTTGAGATGGATGACCAGCACTTGTATGTTGCATTCGACAATGATGTTGATCCGGCGACGGGTGTATCCAGTGGGCATCGCTGGGGGCAGGATGATGCGGTAGAGATCGCGCTCGCCCCGGTGCAGGGAGAGCAACTCGGCGACACGGTCGTGTTGCGAGGATTCCCCGATGGTAGTTTCGCCAGTAGTGATGAAGCCGGGGCTCCTGAGGAGATCGTCATACGTGCCCAAGAGGGGACGCGCTACGCGTGTAAGGTGCTGGGTAGGGAGCGGTGGACAGCGGAATGGAAGATCCCCCTCGCGGCCCTTGGTCTCGACCCCCAGGAGAAGCAGCCGCGGCTGCTCTTCAATCTGAGCGTTCGCAAACCGGCCGGTGATCTCTGGGTGATGTGGGCGCGAGGCAACAGCGTCGCTACCTGGGAAGTGCGGGAGGGAGGCATGCTGCAACTCCAGCCCTTCAGCGACGCTGCGAGGGCAACGAAATCTGGTTGCGGAGATTAGGATACCTGGTAGCTGACATCCCATCTTGTATCAACTACACCTACGGCCAGCCCCAACAGGGCTGGCCGTAGGCGCGTAATACTCCCCCGAAACCACACGGGGAGGATGGATTCACCAGCCTCTGGTGGGGGAATCTTGCCAATAAATGCGACCGCACAGTGATACTGGAGGCTCCCAGTCAACTCCGGCATAGCAGGCGGATTATGGTAATTATCAGTCATTTCCTGGCCTAGCAGTTTGACCCCGGTATGCTACTATTTTCATGTTGCTGTGCAGGTGTTTTCGCAGCTACGGAACGAGGAGAGATATGCACAAGGAGGTGAGAGGAGCTACGCTGAGGTTGTACGAGTGGGAAGCGTACCATTCTACTGCAAGGAGACGTAACGATGAAGATGAGACGTCGAGGATTCACACTTATCGAGCTCTTGGTCGTGATCGCGATCATCGCGATTCTCGCAGCGATGTTGTTTCCGGTGTTTGCCCGCGCGCGTGAGTCGGCGCGCAAGATCCAATGTCTGTCGAATGTGAAGAACATCGCCATGGCCATCCAGATGTACCTGAGCGATTATGACAGGTTGCCACCAGCGGAGCATCGGGCAGAGGTACTCGCCTTCTTCGGCGATAGGGGCTGCGACTTCACCCCAGGGTGCTGCACCCGCCCCACAATTGGCAACCCGTTCCTGCGGTGGCCGGTAGTCCTCGACGAATACATCAAGAACCGTGACGTCTGGACTTGCCCCAGCGCGAAGATGGCGAAATGGGCTGAGGTCATCGTCCCCGACTACTATCCGGGAGGCTGGCTCGGCTACTTCGTCAGTTATGAGTCGGGGTTTGGCGGAGACGGCGGGGGCCCGTGTTGGGGCTCGTGGCCCTCTGGCTGGGGCGGAGACATCACCGACTCTATGTTGCAGCAGCGGAGGGGCAACCCGTCGAACCGGATGAGCACGGACGCCGGCGGCGGCGCTGCCACTTTCAGCTACAGCATTCAGGCGAACTTGCGGTACGGCCTCAAGACATCCCAGATAAAGGACCCGTCGTGGTTCGTAGCGGTGTCGGACAGGGGTGCGCAGGATTCCTCCGTGGAGCTCAAGGGCGGCATCATCGCGTACCCCGACGTGTGCACCGCGGACTGCCCATGTTCGCAGGGTAGGGACGGCGCCGCGGACTGCCCGTGGGCAGGGGAGTGCGGGACAAACACCGCGTGGAGACAGGACCCCTCCATGAAGAAGCAGGCCACGCGCCACCTGGGAGGGAGCAACCTCGGGTTTATGGACGGGCATGCGCAGTGGATGGCCGCGGAGGCGATTCTCGCGGCGTCGCCACGGTGGAGTCGGTCGACCGGCGGAGTTCTGGTCGACCGGAAACTCGAGGGGCTCGGTGCGCGCCCTACGTCGGCAGCTGGCGACGCGGCCGCGGGGATCCCTGAAGGGTGGATCGACCCCTGCGTCGCGGCCAACGGCTGGGCCGTGCTGTACTGAACACGCATTATTGCGTCGGCCGAGCGGAGCGCCTCAAATGGCTCCGCTCGGCCGACGACCACACGAGATGCAGCCCCAACCCGGGGCCGGGGACCGCAACTCCATGGCATTGACCGAACGAACGATCCAGCACGCCTCAGGATTGCCGCTTGGCGGACTCGGCACCGGAAGCGTGGAGATCAGAGAAGACGGGCTTTTCCACGAATGGCAGGTATTGAACATCGGGGAGTGGTCACCTAAGTCACCCCTGCCCGAGTCGTGCGGGGGTCAGCTCCTCATGCCGACAAGGGAGCCAGCTTCCGCAACATACGCGAACTGCGCACCGCCATCGACCGATTCATGACCGCCTACCTGGAAACCGCCGCTCCCTTCGAGTTGCGCGCCGCCAAAGTCCATGCCGAATCCCTCACAAATACATGCTCTGACTTATGTCACTAGGTACTAGGGGATAGCTCGCGATGAAGATCAACCGAGACAATCACCTACCTACAGCCCTGCCGACGGCCGAGCAGTTGGAGTTTCACGACTGGGAGTTCGGGCTGTTCCTGCACTTCGGCCTGCGCACCTTCCACGAGGGGCACCGCGACTTCGATGGTAAGCCCATGGATCCGGCGCGGTTCAACCCGACGGAGTTGGACTGCGAGCAGTGGATTACGACGGCGAAGGCGGCTGGCATGCGCTATGCGATTCTCACCGCCAAGCATCACGACGGCTTCGCCAATTGGCCTTCGCGCTATACGGACTACTCCGTGGCCTCCTCTCCCTGGAAGGGCGGCCAAGGCGATGTGGTGCGGGAGTTCACCGACGCCTGCCACCGGCATGGTATGGGGATCGGCCTCTACTACTCTCCGGCGGATGCTGCGAGCCCGGTATATGATGATGAGAAGGCTTACGACGACTACTTCATCAACCAGTTGAGCGAACTGCTGAGTGAGTACGGCAAGGTGGATATCCTCTGGCTGGACGGGTGCGGCTCGGAGGGACATGAATACGATTGGGCACGCATCGGCCGGGAAGTCGCACGTCTCCAACCCGGCATCCTCGGTGGTACTGGCGACCCGGCCTTCCGTTATCCCTTGAACGAACAGGGGATCGCTCCCCTTCGGTGCTGGAATACCATGGAGGTTGGTAATGGACGATGCGGGTGGGCCGTAACCGAATGCGACTGCCGGATGCGGCTGGCGAACTGGTTCTACAGTGACCAGGACGAGGACACGGTAAAGAGCCTGGAAGAGCTGATAGGCCTCTACTACTACTCGGTCGGACGGGGCTGCAACCTGTTGTTGAACATCGGACCGGACCGTCGCGGATTGCTGCCGGACAAAGATGGCGCGCGGCTGTTGGAGTTTGGGGCGGAGATTCAGCGCCGGTTTGCGCATCCCATCGTCTCGCTGGCCGACTGGCAGCGGGTGGACGACGGATGGGAAACATCCTTAGCCGGCCGGTCGCTTCTGAACCACATTATCCTGCAAGAGGACCTGACTCACGGCGAGCACGTGCGTCGCTTCGACATTCAAGTCATCCTGGATAATGACGCGATGACGCTTTATGAGGGGGACAACATCGGGCACAAAGCAATTTGCCAATTCCCCCCGATCACCGCAAGCGCCCTCCGGATACGCCTCCTGGAGGCGGATGGACCAGTCTACCTGCGGCGACTCGACGCACACTATGTGCCGGAAATCGGGGGAGGAACTCAGGCCACGATAAGTGGTGATGCTCGCCATGACAAAGGTGATTCGTGTCCGAGAGGACCGATCACCTCCGCCGAGTTGGTGCGACCTACCGATACGCTCTCATCCCATGCGGCAACCGACTCCCGCCAAGTGGCGGTATCTCACCATGCTGATTCGGCCAGCTCCCTTGAGGACTGACCGTGTTGAGTACTATGAGCGTACCACTGTCACCCCGGCTTATAAGGAGCATCGCAGAGGCCACTACCATCAAACTAGCTATCTGCGCGAAGCCGCGGCGAACGGCCTGACCAAAGTCAATGTGGGTACGGCCGTGCGACAGCCCCACGAGGCCATTTTGCGACAGGGCGGCAGCTCTGAGATTACGGCATCGCCGGCAGTGCCTCCCGGTTAGCAAGGCACTTAACCATGAGGGGAGTGGCTGCCATATTGCAGAACATGTGGGTGCTGTCACCGCCAAGTTGTCCCCCCTACCGTGTAGTATCGTACAGGTAATAACTGAACCGCGAATTGGTAACCCTCGTAGACATTGGGTTATCCGGATATCAACACCAGAAGGAGTGTTCGACAATGGCAGTTAGCGAACAGAGGATCGATAGTGTCTCAGGCATCCCCTTGGGAGGGATTGGGGCCGGAAGTGTCGAGATCCGGGATGACGGGCTCTTTCACGAGTGGCAAATTGTCAATCTAGGGCAATGGTCACCAGAGTCACCGCTGCCCGCCTGTGATAGCGCTTATCCGGCCGGATCCGATATAACCCCAGAGGGTCTCGTCTTCGCTCTCCGGACCGAACAGGCTGGTGGTGATGTCCGGGTGCGATGGCTCGCCCTGCGCGAGCAGTTGTTGGACCTATACAATCTTCCCTGGCTCAAGTGTGTGCAAGGCATCAGGTTCCGTGGTGAATTCCCGGTCGCGCGGCTGGAGTACCTCGACGACACCCTCCCGGTACAAGTCTCGGCCGAGGTATTTGCCCCCTTCGTGCCGCACGATCCACGCGCCTCCGCCACCCCCGGCTTCTATGTTCGGTTCTCGGTGAAGAGCTTGGCGCCTGCTCGCGTTCAGGTTTCCCTCCTGGGGGTCATCGCGAATCCCATTCCTTCTTCCAAGCGGATTCATACGGTCTCACAGGACGGCGATGCTACTCTTCTCACGCTGGGCGCAGACGACATAGCGGAGGACTCTCCCCTAGCTGGGAGCATCACCTTCGGGGTCAAGGGTGGCAGCCACAGTTACCTCACCGGTGCCTACGCGCGGGAGCGACGTTCCTTTGATACCTATGGGGGACGTGGCCCCTATGGACAGACAAGCCTTTCCTATCTCAAGGAGTTTCGCGCTGCCGGAAAGCTTACCAACCTGACGCCGCTACGCGCGCTCGACTTGGAGGCCGTACGGGCAGGCGAGGGTGAGCTTACCACCGGGCAGGCTAAGCGGCTGTTGGAGATGTTGCTCGAGCAATCCTTTTTCTATCACAAATACGAGCGTATACGCCGGTGTGATCCCGATTTGGTCGAGGGGGAAGAACAGCTCTTTGTTTTCCTCAAGGATGCCGCCAAGGAAGCAGACATACGAAGCGATTGGCTGGCCCCTGAAGCGTGGCGTCATGCCGTGTTATGTGCGACCACTGAAGTTGGCCCTCAAGAAGAGGTCGTCGTCCTCTTTACGGTGGGGTGGTTCTTCCCCAACCACATCAGTGCTAACGGCCAGAATATCGGTCATGTCTATCAGCACTGGTTCCAGGACTCGGCTGAGGTCTGCCGCCGCCTCGTAGCCCAACACGACGAACTGCGGCAACGCACCTTGGACTTCGCGGATACCCTTTTCGACACCACGCTGGACTATATGCTCGCCGACAGTGTGAGCGCGCAACTCTCGACGCTGGTGAAGACGAGCTGGTGGAGCAAGGAGGGTGACTTTGGCGTATGGGAAGGCCTAGGCTGTTGCGGACTGCACACCACCGATATCTCCTATGATGGCTCCTTTTCCATTGCGGTGCTTTTCCCCGAGCTCCAGCTGCGCCAGATGCAAATGACGGCCAACTTCCAACTCGCGAATGGGCTGGTCCCCCATATGTTCTCGCCTGATCTCACGCATACCGACGATCAATTCGACCGGGTGGACTTGAATCCACAGTTCGTCCTCTTGGTTGCGCGAGACCACCTATGGACGGGCGACCGGAAGTACCTGGCCGGGATGTGGCAGCCCGTGGTGCGAGCGATTGAGAGCATGAGGCAACTGGACAGCGATGGTGATGGCCTACCGGACACGGGTTGCAGGAAGCAGACATACGACTCCTGGCATCTCTCTGGTTGTCCGTCGTATATCGCCAGCCTCTGGCTCGCAGCCTTGAAGGCCGGAGCTTGGCTGGCGCAGGAGCTAGGTGAGCAGTCCCACCTGCAACAGTGGCAGGAATGGTACACCAAGGGTGTGGCAAACTTCGAGCAGCTCTGGAATGGTGAATACTACGTGCTCTGGAAGGAGATGGAGTCTTCCGGGCGCGTGGATGAATGCTGCATGAGCGACCAGCTCGACGGTGACTGGTTTGTGGGCTTGTTGGGGTGGGAGCCGGTCCTCCCCCGGGACCGTATCGCGCAGGCCCTTCGTTCCATCTTCCGCTACAATTACTCCAGTGAGACAGGTCTTCGGAACGCCACCTATCCGCCCGGCCGCAAGCCTGGGCTTTCTACCTTTGAGAACGTGAATGCGGAGGCCACCTGGACCGGGATCGAATATGCTATCGCGTCGATGTGTATAGACCAAGGGCTGGTAACTGAAGGGATCGAGATCGCCCGGAACGTGTACGACCGTTATCTCCGGGCTGGGCGAGTGTGGGATCATACTGAATGCGGCAGCCACTACTACCGGGCCATGTCGTCTTGGGCACTCCTGCTCTCGCTCTCCGGCTGCCGGATCGACGCGACTAAATCGAAGCTGACCTTCGCGCCAGCGTTGGAGCAGCCACTCTTCCGGGTTCCCTTTGTTACCACGACCGCCTGGGGCAGCTACCAGCAGGCGCGGGCCACCACTGGGAACTCCGCGCACCTGCACTGCAAAGGCGGCCAGGAAGCCATGCGGACGCTTGTGCTCGGCCTCCCCTTTCATCCCGACCGGACGGTGGTAACACGGAACGGAGAGACGATCAGTTGTCGCCTCGAGCCGGACGGCCCGCGGACGCGGATCGAATTCGATGAGACGGTGATCATCCACGCTGGCGATCAGTTAGTCATCATGGAAGGTTAGTGGGCCGGCCCCGATTTGGTGGACACCTCGATAGCATGGACGGTATAACAGAATCGAGGTGAGAGATGGGAAAGCGACGGAAGTTCACGAACGAGTTCAAGTTGGAGGCGGTGAGGCTGACTGAACGCGGGGATGTCCCCGTGGCGCAGGTGGCCCGCGAGCTGGGTTTGAACGAGACGGTGTTGCGGCGGTGGATGGGGCTGTACGGTAAACGCGCGGGCTCGAACCGGATGACGCCGGAGGAGCATGAGGAGTTGATCCGGCTGCGCCGCGAGGTGCGCCGCGTCACCGAGGAGCGCGACATCTTAAAAGAAGCGGTGAGTATCTTCTCCAAGGAACTGCGGTGAGATACTCGTTCATCCGGGAGCATCGGCAGCAGTTCCCAGTGGCGGCCTTGTGCCGCGTACTGAAGGTGTCGCCCAGCGGCTACTTCGCCTGGCTGCGCCGGCCCGAGAGCTCGCGGGCAAGACAGAATCGGGCGCTGGTGATCCAGATCAAGGCCGCACACCGGCGCAGCCGCAAGACCTACGGGCGGCGGCGCATTCACATCCAGTTGCAGCGGGACGATATCGCCTGCTCTCCTAATCGAGTGTGGCGCCTGATGCGCGCTGAGGGCATCTGTGGGATTCGCAGACGCAGATTCAGGGCTACCACGAACTCCCGCCACAGCTTCCCGGTGGCGCCCAATCTGCTGGCGCGCAACTTCACCGCCGCCGCCCCAGACCAGGTGTGGGTGAGCGACATCACCTACCTGGCCTGCGAGCAGGGGTGGGAGTATCTGGCGACGGTGATGGACTTGTATTCCCGCCGCATCGTGGGCTGGGCGATGCAGTCCACCCTGGAGCGCAGCCTGACCTTGCGCGCGCTGGAGATGGCGATCGCCCAGCGCCGGCCTGCCCCGGGGCTGATCCACCATTCGGACCGCGGCGTTCAGTACGCTTGCGGTGACTACCAGACCGCGTTGAATGAGCAGCAGATGATCCCGAGCATGTCCCGCAAAGGCGACTGTTGGGACAACGCTCCCAAGGAGAGTTTCTTCGGCACGCTCAAGTGCGAGCTGGGCCTGCATGGGCTCCGGCCCTCGCGCGAGCACGCGCACAGGAAGGTGTTCGAGTACATCGAAGTTTTCCACAACCGGCAGCGGCTGCACTCGTCTCTGGGGTACCTTTCCCCAGTCGCGTTCGAAGCCGCTGACTGGGCCCGGGCAGCCTAACAAGGTGTCCACTTTTTCGGGGCCAGATCACACACTGAGGAGTAGTGTCTATGAGTGACATGGGTAATCGCAAAATGCCTACCGCAATTCCAACCGCGAGGCAGTTGGAGTTCCAGGACTGGGAGTTCGGGCTGTTCCTGCACTTCGGCCTACGGACCTTCCACGAGGGGCACCGCGACTTCGATGGCAAGCCCATGGATCCGGCGCGGTTCAACCCGACGGAGTTGGATTGCGAGCAGTGGACTGCAACGGCGAAGGCGGCCGGGATGCGTTATGCGATTCTCACCGCCAAGCATCACGACGGCTTCGCCAATTGGCCCTCGCGCTATACAGACTATTCCGTGGCCTCCTCCCCCTGGCAAGGCGGCAAGGGCGATGTGGTACGGGAGTTTGCCGATGCCTGCCGCCGACAAGACATGAAGATCGGCCTCTATTACTCCCCAGTTGACGTCTCGTGCCCCGTATATGAGGACCCCAGGGCGTATGATGACTATTTCATCAACCAGCTGAGCGAACTGCTCACCGGTTATGGGGAGATTGATATCCTCTGGTTCGATAGCTGCGGCTCCGAGCGGCATACGTATGACTGGGATCGCATCACCAAGGAGATCAGGAGCATGCAGCCGTGCATTCTGTTGTTCAGCATGGGCGATCCCGACTATCGCTGGGTAGGCAATGAAGAGGGCATCGCCCCACCGCGCCGCTGGAACACCATTGCGGCCGAAGAGTACATGAAACTCGAACAGCTCGCGCGTCCAATGAGATCCTCTACGCTCTGGCTCCCCTCCGAATGCAACTTCCGGATGCGGCTGGCGAACTGGTTCTACAGCGACCAGGACGAGGACACGGTAAAGAGCCTAGAAGAGCTGATAGGCCTCTACTACTACTCGGTCGGACGGGGCTGCAACCTGCTGTTGAATTTCGGACCGGACCGTCGCGGATTGCTGCCGGACAAAGATGGCGCGCGGCTGTTGGAGTTTGGGGCGGAGATTCAGCGCCGGTTTGCGCATCCCATCGTCTCGCTGGCCGACTGGCAACGGGTGGACGACGGATGGGAGGTGCTCCTGGAGAAGAGAGCACTGATAGATCACCTTATCGTCCAGGAGGAATTGACCAACGGTGAGCACATTCAGCGTTTCGAGCTACAGGTTGCTCCCAAGGAACCTACTGAGCTGCTGACTGTCTATGAGGGGGACAACATCGGGCACAAGGCGATCTGCCAGTTTCCACCGGTCATGGCCTGCCAACTCAAGCTGCGCATCTTAAAGAGCGACGGGCCGGCCATGCTGCGGCGACTCGACACCTACTTCGTCGCGGGTCAACAGTGAACCCTCGTCCATCGGATCTCCCCGCAGGCCCTCGCCCTCCGCGCGGGCCTGCGGTGAGTGCTCGGGCGCTGCTGTTCAGCTTTCTCCTGGTGCCGCTCAACGCGCATTTCATCGTTGGGTCCACCTGGCTAGACGGCGGCTTCACTGGCGGGTTCCCGCTGCTCGACAATACCCTCACCGTGATCTTTTTCCTCGCGCTGCTAAACTGGTGCCTCCGTAAGTGGCGGCCACGCTGGGCGATGCGCACTGGGGAGTTGCTCACGGTATACGTCATACTCGGAGTGAGCACGTCTCTCATCGCCGTCGCCTGGGCGTTCGGCGGAGTGTTAGCCTCAGTGATCTCCTTTCCCTTCTGGTTCGCCACTCCCGAGAATCGGTGGGAACAACTGCTCTGGCCTAACCTGCCTACCTGGCTAACAGTGGGAGACAGGAACGTTATTGAGGGCTTCTATGCAGGGCACAGCACCGCCTACCAATGGACCGTGGTCAGGGCGTGGGCGACACCAGCTCTCTGGTGGACGAGCTTCGTCACCGCGCTGATGTGGGTGTGCCTTTGCCTGAACTCCATCGTGCGGCGTCGCTGGTCCGACGAAGAGAAGCTTCCCTTCCCGCTTGTGACCGTACCGATCCAACTCGCGGATGAACACGCCGGGTTACTTCGGAACAAGCTCTTCTGGGCGGGTGTCCTTGGATGCATGCTGATCGAGGTATGGAACCTGACGGCCAGGGTGACCCCAGGCCTGCCTGGTCTTTCCTTTTATTTCAACCTTTCTTCCCAGCTAGCCGCAGTTCACCCCTGGAATAGTATCCCTCACCCGGAGATTAACCTGACGCCCTGGGCCTTCGGTCTCATCTACCTGCTCCCTCTGGACATGGCCCTCTCGCTCTTTTTCTTTGACCTCTTGTGGAACGTGGAGTATGTCCTCTCAGCCTGGTTTGGCTGGCGCGTCGCGGGCGTCAGTAACTTTCCGTATGGGGAACAGCAGTCCGCGGGCGGCCTCCTCGCGATCGTCGCCGCCTTCCTCTGGCTCGACCGCCACCATCTCCGACGCGCGCTCAGATCGGCCCTTGGTCTCAGCCCAAAACTGGAGGGAGAAGATCAGGAGGCCTTCTCGTACCGGATAGCACTGCTGGGTGCGCTCGCGGGTATCATCTATCTCTGGTGGTTTCTCGGCCGCGCCGGTATGTCGCAGTGGATGGCGCCAAGTTTTCTCGGTCTTTACTTCGCGGTCGCGCTGGGTCTTTCGCGTTTGCGGGCCCAAGTCGGCACGCCCGTGCATAGCATAGTAGGGATGATGCCCGACAGCCTGCTTTCCAATGTCGTCGGCACCCGGGCGTTAGGGGCGACGGGACTCAGCATACTCGGTTTACTTAAACCCTATCTACTTTCCCAAGACAATAACCCCGCGCCGATGCAGTTAGAGGCGCTGAAAATGGCGGAAGGCGGCAAGATGGAGCGACGGCGTATCGCCCTCGCATTAGCCTTCGTGGTTCCGTGTACCCTGCTGTGCTACTTCTGGGCCAGCCTTCACTATGGCTACAGCTTAGGGATGGCCACTGAGGAGGCTGATAATAGTCTATACGACGCCACTCGATGGATCTTCACTGACCTCGACGAAAAGCTCCGCTCTCCCAAAGGTCCCGATGTTGCCGGCAGCGCCGCCATGGGCTTCGGCTTCATCATGACTCTCGTCATGATGTACTTGCGGCTCCGGTTTTCCGCCTGGCCGCTTCACCCTGCGGCCTTTCCCATCTGCCTTTCCGGGTACATGGAGGGGCTGATGGTGCCATTGCTCGTGCTGTGGATTTTCCGCAGCCTCCTCCTGCGTTATGGTGGTCTCCACGCCCATCGCAAGGGACTCTCGGTATTCATCGGACTCCTCGTCGGGACCGCCGTCATCAAGCTTGGGCAGGCGCTTTTTGCCTGGACGATCCAATCAAAGTGGTTCCTACTGTGACGCGCTTTCTGCTAAGTTGTAACGATATGATGAGTGAACTAGAAATATCCGTGATGGAAACACCGGCTCACCTGGATCGCCCAATAGCAGATAACACGTCTGACTGGGGTCACCCTGCGACCGCGTCTGGGTTGACATCACGCGCGGTGCCGACCCTCTGGTGGATCAGTTTCGTGACCGCCCTGATGTGGGTGTATCTGTGTCTCAGCTCCATTGTACGTCGCAGGTGGGCTGACGAGGAGAAGCTTCCCTTCCCGCTCGTGACCGTGCCCGTTCGCCTCACGGACGATCGTTCGGGGTGCTTCGGAATAGGTTGTTCTGGGTTGAAGTGCTCAACTGTTTCATGCTGGAGATCTGGAATCTATCCAGACGATCATACGTCACGCACTGCGAGGTAGCTGATTGATCTTCGTATCCGAATGGCTGCGGCTCCGAAGATGTTACGGACGATACGAGCCAAGTGGCATTCCCGTTTTCCTCAAGCACTAAAGGGCTAAAGTGCGATGTGTCAAGGTCAACGATGCCAATCTTCATTGCGGACCTGTCTTTCTAGTCCTTGATCTCCTGAACTCTGCCCGTGCGAATTGCCGCGTCCGCCGCCAACACCATCCGCGTCGCCTGGATGCCGTCCTGCGCCGTGAGCGCTGGCGCCCTGCCCTGCTGAATGGCGCTGATGAACTCTTCGTCTTCGAGCTGGAAACCCTCCTCCTCGGTGCGCTCCTCCGTCCACGTATTGGAGCCGTCGAAGAAGGTCGCCTTCTTCAGGCGGTCGTAGAGCTGCACGCTCTTGCCGTCCCCGAACAGCTCGAAGAAGAACTTGCTTGTGAACTGCCCGAGCGCCGCATCGCCCTGCACCCAACTCGCCACCGTCCCCCCCTCGAACTGCATCGCCGCCACGCACTGGTCTATGCACGGATGCCCCGGGTCGGTCATTGCGCCCCCCGCTGCCCATACCGTCGGCGGCTCGCTGCCGGCAAAGTATCGCATGATGTCGGTGGTGTGGCATCCCTGGCTATGGACGTTCGCCCCTCCCTGCACCGGATCTTGCGTCCAACTGCCATCGGACCAGCGATTGTCCATCATCTGGCCGACGATCACTTGAGGCTTCGGGATGAACCCATGCGCCTTCTGCACCAGCGGGTAGTAGCGCATCTTGAACGCGGGCATCAGGTGCACGCCGCTTTTTGCCACCGTACCTGCCACCTCTTCGCAGGCCGCGAGGGAGAGCGCCAGCGGCTTCTCGATCATGATGTGCTTGCCCGCCTTCGCCGCTGCGATCGCCAGCGGCGCATGGGAGTCGTGCCGGGTACAGATGTAGACGGCGTGGATGCTGCTGTCGTTCATGATCCGGGCGCTCTCGCGCGTGGCGTAATCTCCACCGAAATCCCGGAGCATCGTCGCCGCCGCATCCTCGTTCACATCACAGTACCCAGCGATTTCCGCGCCCGCGATCTTCTGCAGGCACCCCGCGTGCTGCCTCCCCATGCTGCCGCAGCCGATCAGTCCTATCCTGACCTTATCCATCGCTACCTCCTGTCCATGTCGAATAGCGATGAGACACCCATGAGAGGCCTCTGAGCTTGCTGGCGAGCTAGGATCACTCTGCCATCAGAGACCTTCTGGAGTCCCAAAGTGTCCCAAAACTAATCTGAGGCATCCAGGAAGCCAAGAGCCTCGGTTCCTGGTAGCCCTGGGGGTTGACTTCTGGCCACGGCTGCGGCATCCTCCCGGCCATGTTCTGGTATGTCATGCTGATGCTGTTTTCTCCCCTCTACCTGGTGTTCGGGCTGGTGTTCCGCAGCCAGCAGGCCCGACTGGTGCTGGCGCTCTACCATCAGGTACTGATCCTGCAGCGCCAGCTGGGAAAGCGACCAACGCTGGCACTAGGCGAGCGACTGGCGCTGGTGCTGTCCAGCCTCCTGCTGGGAAAGAAGAAACTGACAGAGGCGCTGCTGATCGTGACGCCGGAGACACTGGTGGGCTGGCATCTGGCAATCGTGCGGCGACACTTGCATATTCCGACCGAAAGCGGCCACCGATTCCGACCGAAAGCGGCCACTGATTCCGATCCAATCCGGCCACCCATTCCGGGCGAATCCGCCCGAGGCGGACAAGTCCGGCCAGGGCTGAAGTGAGGTGCGACGCGGGATAATCGACCAAGCGTAGGGTAAGCTGGGCCTCTTTGGTTGGCTTAGAAGGCCAGGAGGTGCAGATGCCCAGGGAGCGATTATCCATGCGTACCATCAGAGAAGTGCTGCGGCTGCGCTGGGAGGCGGGGCTGTCGCAGCGAGAGATCGGGATCAGCTGTCGGCTGGGCCGGAGCACGGTGCGGGACTACCTGCTGCGGGCGGAGGCGGCGGGGCTGAGCTGGCCCCTGCCCGAAGGGGTAGACGAAGAAGCGCTGGAGCAGCTGCTCTTCCCACCTCCTGCGGCCTCCTCTCATCGCCGCCCGGAGCCGGATTGGGCGACGATCCACCAGGAGCTGCGGCGCAAGGGGATGACCCTGGGGCTGCTCTGGCAGGAGTACCGGGCCGCGCACCCGGATGGCTACGGCTACAGCCAATTCTGCACCCGCTATCATCAGTGGGCCAACACCCTGGAGCCGGTACTGCGCCAGCACTATGTGGCGGGCGAGAAGCTGCTGGTGGACTACGCCGGCCAGACCGTGCCGGTGGTGGACCGGCACACCGGGGAGGTGCGCCAGGCGCAGATCTTCGTGGCGGTGCTGGGGGCCAGCAACTACACTTTCGTCGAAGCCACCTGGACCCAAGGGCTGGCGGACTGGATCGGCTCGCACCGGCGCTGTCTGGAATTCCTGGGCGGGGTGCCAGCGCTGATCATCCCGGATAACATCAAGTCCGGCGTCACCTCCCCCTGTTTCTACGATCCCGATCTCAATCGCAGCTACCAGAAGCTGGCCGAGCATTACGGCACCGCGGTGCTGCCGGCCCGGATCCGCCGTCCCCGCGACAAGGCGAAAGCCGAAGCCGGTGTCCAGGGAGCAGAGCGCTGGATACTGGCACGGCTGCGGCACCGGCGCTTCTTCTCCCTGGGGGAGCTGAACGAAGCCCTCCGGGAGCTCTTGGCGCAGTACAATCGCCGGCCCTTCCAGAAGCTGGAGGGCTGCCGGGAATCGCTCTTCCTCACCCTCGATCGGCCCGCCCTCCGGCCCCTGCCCGCGCATCCCTACCAGTACGCCCAGTGGAAGAAGGCGAGAGTCAACATCGACTACCATGTGGAGGTGGACCGGCACTGGTACTCCGTGCCCTATGCCCTCCTCCGCCAGCAAGTAGAAGTGTGCCTGAGCGCCCACACCGTGGAGATCCTCCACAGAGGCAAGCGGGTGGCCTCTCACCTGCGCTCCTTCTCCCAGGGCCGGCACACCACCGTGCTGGAGCACATGCCTCGCCACCACCGGGAGTATGTGCAGTGGAGTCCCGAGCGCCTGATCCGCTGGGCACAGCAGACTGGCTCGAATACGGCCCAGGTGGTGGTGCAGATCCTGGCCGCCCGCGCCCATCCCGTTCAGGGCTACCGGGCCTGCCTGGGCATCCTGCGGCTGGGCAAACAGCACGGAGCAGCCCGGCTGGAGGCGGCCTGTGCTCGCGCCCTGACGCTGGGTGCCCTCAACTACCAGAGCATCAAGTCCATCCTCAAACACGGGCTGGAGAGACAACCACTGCCGACCACGACTGCGCAGGCACCGATTCAGCACGCCCACATCCGGGGCGCGCAGTACTACTATCCCGAGGAGGATACTACCCATGCTGCATCAGCCGACGCTGGATAAACTGCAGGAGCTGAAGCTCGCCGGAATGCTGCGCGCCTACCAGGAACAGGAGCAGCTACCCGATTGCCAGGCCTTGAGCTTTGAGGAGCGGCTCGGACTGCTGGTGGATCGCGAGCTCACCGAGCGCGCCAACCGCCGGCTGGTCACCCGCCTGCGCTTCGCCCGGCTGCGTCAGGACGCGTGCCTGGAGGATATCGACTTCCGCCATCCCCGGGGGCTGGATCGCTCCGTGCTGCTGGGCTTGGCCGATGGCCGCTGGATCGCCCATCACGACAACTGTGTGATCGTCGGCCCGACTGGCGCGGGGAAAACTTACGTCGCCTGCGCGCTGGGCCAGCAGGCCTGTCGGGAGGGCTACTCCGTGCGCTATCTGCGCCTCCCCCGGCTGCTCTCAGAGCTGGCCATCGCCCGCGGTGACGGCCGCTATCCCCGAGTGCTGGCCTCCCTGGTCCGGATGGATCTGATCGTGCTCGATGACTGGGGCACGGCCGCGCTGGCACCGGAGCAGTGTCGGGAACTGCTGGAGATCCTGGAGGACCGCTACCAGCGCCGCTCCACCCTCGTCGCCTCTCAGCTGCCGATCGCCAACTGGCATGAGTACCTGGGCGATCCCACCCTCGCCGATGCCATCCTCGACCGGCTGGTGCACAACGCCCACACCATTACGCTGAAAGGGGAGTCCATGCGAAAACGCAACAAGCCATTGTCGACGAACGAGAAAACGGGTACAACAGACTTGCCCGCCGGGCGCGTGGCGGGAACCAAGTGAACGACCCCGCGTCGTCGCTTCGCTCCGATCAAGCAGGCCGGCCGCTTTCAATCGGAATGGCCGGCCGCTTTCCTTCGGAACGCGTGGCCACTTTCATCGGAATGCGCAGACACTGGAGGTTGCTGTCCAGGAGGAAGCCCGGCCGTCCCCCGGAGATCACCCCAGAGATGGAGCAGTGGGTGTTGCGCATCGCCCGGGAGAACCGGTGGATGGGCTACGGCAAGATCGCCGGGGAGATGCGCAAGCTGGGGTTCGTGGGTTTCGGCCGGAGCAGCGTGGCTCGCATCCTGAAG
>Ga0315282_10004265_pt1 | contig 24981 bp, 34 predicted proteins | sample YL17G07_20_MG_FD_203693 | JGI IMG/M metagenome (GOLD analysis project Ga0315282, IMG submission 203693) | Sediment microbial communities from Yellowstone Lake, YNP, Wyoming, USA - YL17G07_20 | ecosystem: Environmental > Aquatic > Freshwater > Lake > Sediment | place: USA: Wyoming | collected... | reverse complement strand
ATAGGGCAGGGACAATGCTCTATAGGCGAGGGAAACGCCACTCCTTGTCTTAACCGGGCAGCCGTTGAAAACTGCCTGGGCTTCCCAGAAGTGGTTCCCCTTTGGTTTCAAGATCGGGTTTTCTTCCAGTCTTTTAGCCAGCATGCTCCCTCCTTATCACTCTAAGAAATCTCGCAAAGTCACGGTGCTCAACTTTCAAGCTCTCATTATTCGGAACATCCTGGTCCCGCATCTGGGGCATATCCCCTGGACTGCCGGTCGGCCATTTTTCAAGGTTATCGCTCTGGGGTTTTTCATCTCCCTCTTCGCCCGGCACTTTACACAGTATGCCCTTATTCGTTTTATTTTTACCGGCGTAACCGGGGTGATGCTGACCGCTGCTGGTGGCGCACCGAGGGCACCTGGCGCTGCTTCCCGTACCCCGACAAGATGGTCAAGGAGCTTATCCAGCTTTGCCGAAGCAACGCAAGCCACTCTATCAGCGCCACCGTAGTAAACCAGCAAGCGGTCTTTAATTACCACGGCTCCGCAGGGATAAGTAACACCGGACTTCCACCCTTCGTTTTCGTACCGTACCTCGGGTTCCAAGATTGGCTCCCCAGACCGCGCCAGGACCCTGGCCGGGTCTTTCAGGTCAAGCAGCATTGCTCCTATTTTATAGCGACCAGGGTCACGCTCACCAACACCGTGGTAGATGAGTAGCCATCCGTCCTCTGTCTTAATCGGAGGAGCACCGGCACCAACCTTCCGACTATCCCAGTAAGCCGCCCTCGGTCGTATCTTAAATTCTCCTTTTAACCATCTGGTTGTGCCATCAAAATCGAGGTCGTCAACAAAATCAATCAGGATATCAGGATAAATTCGGTGGAAAATAACGTATTTGGAGCTTATCCTCGCCGGGAGAATGCAGGCGTTCTTATCGACAACCCCGGGAGGAGAGATAAGCACCGGCTTCTTCCATTGCCAGTTCTTGCTGAGGAAATCATCAACATTTATTGAGGTCAGTGTCACCCGGGGCGGGCTGTATCCGTCAAAGGCAACATAGGTCATAAATACCCGGTCGTCAATCCTGGTCAGTCTCGGGTCCTCACATCCACCCCATCCCCCTCCTCCTGACACATATTCCTCTTCTTCCTCCTCGTCCTCGGCAGAGAAATAGGTGATTTGAGGGTTAATTGCTGCTGGATAGGCAAGGCCAGCGCCTTCAAATGGCTCTGTAGGGACGTATATCGGCTTGTCCAGCCGCTCGTCTATATGGAATCCATCAATACTTGAAGCATACCCGAGAACCGATACATCAGAGTCCCCGATTGCCCGATATACAATGTGAACCTTTCCCTGCTCATAAATAGCCCCGGGATTAAAAGCCGCCTTTGACTCCCACCAGTGCGCGGGCTGTGGCTCAAGAATGGGATTCCCGTCAAACCTCTCCAGAATAGGGAAGGCTTTTATCTCCCTCTCCGGAACAGGGACTGCTTTTATTTTCCTCTTGCTCAAAATCTTACGCACCATATGGCACCTCCCCTTTACCATTAAGGCTGTTTAATTTTTGTTTTTCTCGTTACATTTTTAGTATTTTGGGCCTTTCGCATTGCAGACCTGAGAACCTACGCTACTTTTTAAATACCATCAACATTATAACATTTGGGACACCAAGCTTTCCTTTTCTAGATAACTGGTCATAACTTATTGTTCTCCCCCAATGGCTCATTGACATGCGCGCAGGGCTGGCAGTTTTCCTTGAACCACAGGCTCATTTCCCGAGGCTTACCCGTCCTAAGTATTCTGCCAGCACACAGCACGGACACGCTGTGGGCTATTTCCACCACCTGTTCATTATGGGTAATTAAGAGGACAGACGACCCTTGCTCGTTCATTTCCAATATAGCACTTAACAGAAATGGTAATGACAAAATGTCTATGCCAGAGTCAGGCTCATCCAATATGGCCAGTTTAGGTCGCATGGCTAGTATAGAAGCCATCTCTATTCGTTTTCTCTCGCCGCCACTCAATGTGTTATCAATATCCCTGTCTAAATACGTGGCTGGTTCCAGTCCTACCACCGATAAATAGCGTTCCACCTGCTTGACACCACGGGCCTTGCCGCTCAGCATAAGATAATCCCTGACGCTCAGCCCCTCAATCCTAGCTGGCTCCTGCCAGGCGAGGCTTATTCCTTCCTTCTTGGCTCGCTGGGAAACAGAAAGACCGGTTATGTCCTTGCTCTCGAAAATAATCCTCCCCGCGCTGGGGATGTAGTTCCCTACTCCCATTATGAGGTAGGCGAGAGTCGTCTTCCCGGTCCCGTTCTTGCCTAATACCCCATGTATCTCACTCTCGTTTACATGCAGACTCAGATCAGTAATTATCGGTTTGCCGTTCAAACTCAAATAGAGATTTTGTATTTCCAGCATATTGTCATCTCCTGCTTATCATGAGGCTATTCACCTTTTTGAGCCTCCCTCGCTTTCAACCTCTCCATCAGCTCCCTTGCTTTTTGCTGAGCTTCGACTTCTTTCTCATCCAGCGGTCCCACCCAGGGATTGGTCACCCGCCAGGTTATTCTGCCGCTGAGGGGCGGCTCGGGATACGCTCCCGGGTCATATAATGAGTAGCCACGAAACTCCACGGGCTGTTCCTGGTAGCATGACCAGACAGCCCTCCTGATTACGTCCGGGGCAGCTTCAAACTGAAGGTTTATTAGGGAAAGCTGTTTCCGGAAGCGGTCAATCATCTCCATTGGCAAATTGAACAGGAAGGGATGAGGAGCGGATGTCGCTATAATGCGCTTCTTTTCATCCACACCATTTCGTATTAGGGCTTTCATGGCTTCCCCGGTCAGGTGCCCCTCAGATTCCGGACCGCCGAGAACGAGGTAGCGTATGTTGGGATTGGCTACGATATTACATACTATTTTCTCGAAGCCAATATTCTCGGTCTGCACCGTCCCGGCAAGTGCCGCGCCGCTCTCTATCCCGGCCCTCACCAGCTTCTCGAGTTCATGCGGAATCTTGTCTGCATCGCAGTTCAGAACAACCGCCACGGCGACCGGGGAGAAGTCGTTTCCCCTGACGTACCTACCATCCTCTGGAGGATAATCCGCATGCGGCTTGACCTTTAACATGTATTTACTCCCCTTGATTCAGCTCAACTCTGACTTCCTTTTTCTTCTTCTCTCCGCCACCTTTAGCTGTACCAATGAGCGGCGAAGTGCAGCTTCAGCTCGAGCCTTATCAGCTTGAGAAACCTTCCTGTCGGCAAGCGCCTGTTCAGCCCGGCGCTTTGCTTCCTCCGCCCGACCCACATCAATTTCCTCAGCCTAGCCCCCCTTCTGCAAGTGTCTCACTCTCCAGGTAGCACGCCTACACCCAGCACATGAGGACCAACATGAGTGCCTATCACCGGCCCCACCTTCATCCGGTAGATGCGCTCGCGGGGAAACTTGGGATAAAGCCGCTCAGCTAATATCTCAGCTTCATCAGGCGTGGTGGCATGCTCTATAGCCATCTCTTCAACATGAGGAAATCTCATAACAAAGTCAGCTAGATAATCAATCGCTTTGGCCCTGGAGCGAACTCTGGTAACCCCCTCGGTAAGGCCATCTCTTATGGTCAAAATGGGATTCACCTTCAGCGCCGAGCCAAGAAACGCCTGAGCAGTACCGATACGTCCACCCTTTCTCAGATACTCCAATGTGTCAAAAGCCAGGCGAAAGTCCACCCGGCTCATACTGCTGCGGACAACATTAATCACCTCGTCAAGGCTGGCTCCAGCCTTAGCCACCTTAGCCGCAGCTACAACAATCAGCCCTAGCCCTACCATCGCTGAGAGAGAGTCAATTACCTCAAGCCGAGCTTTGCTCTTCCCCAGCTCCTTACCAGCAAGTGCTGCCTTATAGGTGGCACTGAGCTTTGAGGAAATAGTAATGGTCAGGATTTCATCCGTCTCTCTGGCTAGTTTGTCATAGACCTCAGCAAAGGTCCCCGGGGCAGGTGCTGAGGTAGTTGGCAAGGTCTTGCTCTGCTTGAGTCTTCGGTAAAAATCCTCGGCCGTCAAGTCAATGCCATCCCGGTAGGTCTCAGTACCAATCTCAGTACTAAAGTGAATATTTAGCGGCACTATAGTGATTCCCAGCTCGCTAGCTATCTTCGGTGTCAGGTCAGAGGTGCTATCAGTAACAATCTTAACTGTCATAACTATGATTTCAAGCCTTATACTGGACATATCAGTCATTCAGAAATTCTATCAATATTTCGCTAAATTTCCCTACCTTTTCAATGCGGAGCCAGTGACTACATTCTTCGAAGCCGTGGATAAGCAGAACAGGGGGACCAGTCCCCTCAGTCACATAGCGAAGCCTATATCCACCCACGTCAACGTATTTCGCATTTAGCTTGTTTAACATTGCAGTGCCTCCGTTGTCTCAGTCAGAATTCATCCTCGCTTTCTGGGTCAAAATCATGCTGGTAATAATAGAATTGGTCACGAGTCTTACCGTTTGTATTCTTTTTCGCCTGACGAGTCTTGCAGCTCAAGCAGAGGTTCGCCCAGGGAAGCGCTTCCAGCCGCTCCGGTGCTATAGGCTGACCACAAATATCACATAATCCATAGGTTCCCTCTTCCAACTTGTATAAAGCACGCTCAACTTCAGCCATTTGCTCTCGTAGACGTTTCTCTAGCGCCAGCCGCCTCCATGACTCAAGGCTTTCTGTAGCTGCTTCATCCTCCGACTTCTGACTGCTACCATCCTGCTGTTGACCAGCAGCCTGGCAGTCCGTCTCCAGCAGTTCGCGTAACCTCTCTCGCTCATCCTCCAGGCGATGACGCAATAGTTCAAAATCAGTCGCCATCTCTCCTCACCTCCCAGTTCACAGTCAGCTGCATCTCCCAGGTCGCTCAGCGTCAGTTACTTTCTGAACTCGTCTGGTATATAACCTAGTCCCCCGGGGAGCTCAAACCACGGCTTGCAGTGACCCTCTCCCGAAATAGTCCGTTTTACCTGCTTCTCGAGATGGGTCTTCAGGAAGCGCAGCGCTTCTTCTTTGTCCTCATCCAGCAGGATGCGCTGAAGCTCCATCAGTTCCTCATCGCTAAGTGTCAGGGTGATAGATTTTTTCATGCAACCTCTCAAGCTATTTGTTATTCTTTGGATTCGTAGCCATTGCTAAATGTGGCTCCATCACGAAAAACTTCCTCTTGAAGTAGAGGGCTACATTGACCAGACTGATGAGCACTGGCACCTCAATAAGGGGACCGATTACAGCGGCAAATGCCTGACCAGAACCAATGCCGAACACTGCCACGGCAACGGCAATCGCCAGCTCAAAGTTGTTGCTGGCAGCAGTAAAGGCGATGGCTGTCGTCTTGGGATAGTCAGCACCTACCTTCTTGGCCATGAAGAACGAAACCATGAACATCAGCACGAAGTAGATTAGCAGGGGAACGGCAATCCGAACCACATCCAGCGGTATTTGCACGATAAGCTCACCCTTAAGGGAGAACATGACAATGATAGTGAAGAGAAGGGCCGCTAGTGTGATTGGGCTTATCCTGGGGATGAACTTGTTCTCGTACCACTCACGCCCTTTCGCCTTTATCAGGGCAAAGCGCGTAATCATGCCCCCGAAGAAGGGGATACCCAGATAAATAAACACGCTCTGGGCTATCTGACCGATGGTGACCTTTACTATAGACCCCTCCAGACCAAACCAACCTGGCAATATTGTGATGAAGATATAGGCATAGACCGAGTAGAAGACTATCTGAAATATGGAGTTTAACGCCACCAGACCGGCGGCGTATTCCCGGTCTCCCTTTGCCAGCTCATTCCAGACAATGACCATGGCGATACAGCGTGCCAAACCAATCATAATCAGGCCTACCATATAGTCAGGGTAGGGCCATATGAAACCGAGGAAGAGGATGGCCAGAAGGAACATGAGCACCGGGCCGATAACATAGTTCTGTACCAGAGACAGGGCAAGCACCCGCCAGTTGCGGAACACCGGGCCCATCTCCTCGTACCTTACTTTAGCCAGCGGCGGGTACATCATGAGGATAAGCCCGATGGCTATAGGGATTGAAGTGGTACCCACCTGGAAGAAGCCAATGAAGTCCGCGACCTGGGGAATGAAATACCCCAATCCCACCCCCAGCCCCATCGCCAAGAAAATCCAGAGGGTGAGGAAACGGTCCAGCAGAGGCAGTCTGCCCGCCACTATTTTGGGTTCTTTATCACTCACCGTATTTGCTCCTTTCTGTTCTATGTTTGAGGCAATACCTCACTTGTTACGCTGGATAAATCCTTCCACGGGATTGGCTGCATCCAGATGCGACTTCAGTCTGCCCCGCTGAGCATGTACGATGCGGTCGTAGATAGACTTCTTAACAAACCTGAGCGCCTCTTTCTCGTCACCATCGGTGATGATTCTCTCCAACTCCATCAGGTCTCCCTCGTCAAAGGAGACGGCGGTTTTCCTGATTTCAAGCATAATACACCCCCTCTTGCCACTTAGTCTTTCCGACTGAGAAGTGCCTGGTATACCGCTTTCCCCCTCACCCTTGGGATTGCTCTCTCGTTTAGTTTTTGTAGCGATCTGACGATATTCTCCAGGTCTTTAATGGGAAAGCCGACCACACACTCAGACTCGGCCATGTTGGTCGCCTCCCGGCATCCATAGCATCCCAATGAGGCATGAATATTTTGGGTAAGAAAAGGGATGATGGTGCCATCGACGCAGGTCGCCTGAAGGATGCCCGTGCTGAATTCAAGTCGCCCGCCCGCCTCGAAGGTATCAGCCAGCGCTATCCACATCAGGTGCTCCACTGCCGACTCCAGGACTACCACATCAGGCTCGAAGGGCGCCTGTCCCAGGGGACAGCAGGCCACCATCCGGTACTTGCCCATCTCCAGGCGGGGCATGGTGTCCAGGGTATTTTTAGCAGCTTGAGGACTGCCAAAGATACCCATGCCAGCAGGCATCTCGCCCGATGACAGCTTGGCTGGCGGCTCCTTGAAGCCCAGCGCCCAGGCAGCGGCGGGGCAGGAGACGTTGTCTCCGGTTAGCAGAAGTTTTCTCCCTCCCCGCGCCCCCATTAGCACCTGGCAATAGCGGCGCTCGCTGGGTATCTCGAATCCATCTAGCGGTGTCTTCTCTGTAAGGAACTTGACCGCTATCGGCTCACATTTAAGGCCCAGAACTTCCTTCATTACTTCCGCTGCTTTCGTTAGCTCCATCTTTGACGACTCCTTTTAACGCCCGATATCATCTACAACATGTAGGTGAGCAGATATATTCCCACCCCAATTAAGATTACCCCTGCTGCCTTCTTGGAATAGCTGGAGAAGTTGCTTATCCCTCTGGATTCAAGCACTCTCTGGGCAAACCCTGCCGAAATTCCAGCACCGAGCACCAAAACCCAGTGCCCCAGAGCATAAGCCAGGAGTAGCCCGCCGCTGTAGGCAATCTCTTTCTTGGTGGCGGCAAAGGTGAGTATTACTGCTAACACCGGCGTGGCGCAGGGTGAAGCCACTATCCCGAAAAAAAGCCCCATCAAAAAAGCCCCAATTAGTGCCTTTTTCTTGGGCAAAAATCGCTGCGATATGCCAATATTGACGTTCAATACTTCTGAGAGTAAAAGATACAGTCCGAGCAGAATAGCAACCGGGGGCAGCACATAGTTCCAGAAACTGCCAACATCGCCAAATAGCCTACCCATGGCGCCGGCTACTATCCCCAGGACGGTGAAGGTTATGGTCAGACCAAGAACAAAGACCAGCGAATATTGAATGGCCTTCTGCTGTGAGCCTTCGGCGTAACCACCAACGTAGCCAATAACAAGCGGAATCATCGCCAAGACGCAGGGACTGGCGCTGGAGATGATGCCTCCCAGAAAGCAGGCAGGAAAGGCAAGCCAGCCTTGGTTCTGGATGAGTTCACCGATAAGGTTGAATAATTCTTCCACTAGCTAGTTTACCCCCATCTTTTTTAGCTGGGTAATAATTTCTTCCTTTGCCCAGAAGCCTACATGTCTCGTTATTTCTTTACCCTCGCTATCAAAGACTATCTGGGTGGGTATTACCATAATACCGTACTGTCTTGTCTGGTCCATGTGGTCGTCAATTTCCACAATTACTACGTTCAATTTGCCTTCGTATTCTGTGGCGAGTTCTTCCAGGATTGGTTTCATGGCTTTGCAGGGAACGCAGACTCCCCGCCCGAACTCGGCGAGTGTCGGTAGGCCGCTGGATAGAGCCTGCTCAAGCGGTATTGAAGCCAGGTCTGGTGCTGATGGCGGTGTAGCTTGCTGACAGCTTAGTGCTAATGGCAGGCACAGAGATAGCGCCAGCGCTATGATAAAGAGTCTTGTTTTTAATATCATCATGCTCCCTTTTTAGTCCGGCACTTCATAGCCGGCGGTTTTCAGCATATCCAAAAGTCTCTCCCTTTTCTCCTCAAACTGCCCACTTAATAATGGAGAGCATTGAGCGATGTCTGTCTCCTGCTGCACTAGCTTAGTGGCGAAGGCAAGGCAAGTCGGCTCGCCGCACTCTTTACAGTTCGTCCCCGGCAGGAGCTTGAACACGTCCAGGTACTTAAGCTCTCCACCCTTTTTATAACACGGCTTGATGTTGTGCCGGTTCTCGTAGGTGCTGTTAATCAGAGCCTTTAGCTCATCTAGCACTCTTTTCGCCTCTTCCCTGTCCCTCAGCTTGGTAACAGCAATCTGGCGCGGATACATGGCTATGCCTTTCCCATCTCGCTTGAAGGTCAGGATTTTGGTGGTGTCGTCGTAGCTGCAGAGCTTAATCACCGTGGCGAGATATGGCAAAACCTCGCCGATATCCTCAGAGAGGCTGGCAATGGCATTGATGGTCTCAGCAAATGTGTTACACTCCGGGAGCATGGTCTCAAAAGTATAGCCCTTGAGCAACATAACCTGCCTCCTTGCGCCTACATAAAGAGCTTCACCAAGAGCTGTGCCGCAAGCGCCCACATTAAAAGGCCGAGCCCGGCCTTTATCATTCTGGATTTGACTCTCATGCTGATTCTCGCCCCGAGATTTCCACCAATGAGAACGACAATGCCAGTCACTACTATCAATGGAATATTGAGACGGTGAGATGTCGCATGTCCTATTATTCCGGCAAGTGCCGAGAAGGATATAATCAAATGCGACGACCCTGCTGCCATTTTTGTTGGATACTTGCAAATGTAGGTCATGAAAGGAACGACCAATATACCGCCGCCGACCCCTAGCAGCCCGGAGATTAATCCCACGCCAAGACTGAAAAGCACGATGAACACCTGCATGGCGGTGGACAGGCTTTTTGGCTTTTCCTCGACCTTCCCCTTTTCCCAATAGGTATAGACCATCCTCGCTCCCAAAACAACCAAGAAAAACACGAACACCCATAACAAAATGGTAGTATTAACAAATCGGGCCAGAAATCCCCCTGCAAAGGCACCAACGACGATACCCGGCACGAACAGAAAGGATGCTCTGAAGTCAATCATCTTGTTACGGTAAAAAATATAACCCGCAGACAGCGATGTTATTAGATTCAATACCAGGGATGTGGAGGTGGAAACCAATACCGCGTAACCAAGCAGAATCAGCAGCGGGGAGTATACAGACCCCCCGCCCTGGCCAAACATCGAGAATATAACAGCTATCAGAAAGGCAAAGATGACGGCGTACAGAAGCGTAATACTAATTTCCATATTGTTGGTGCCCCCACTGCATGCCTCTTAGGCACCCGGCATGGATTTCGTGAAGCCGGAGCATGGGATACACACAGGCTTTCCATCTTTCATTCGTAGATACCTCTCAAACACATACTCACCGCAAATGCTGCATTTGGCTTTATTGAATGAACCTTTAGCCGGTGAGAACTTGAAATCAGGTTTAGGCTCAACCTTAAACATGAAGTCATCTGATTGCTCATATGTCCAGTTAGTGACCTCTTCTGAAACCCGTTGAGGAATCTGAGACGGCTCAACTCCCTTTTTGCGATACACAAAAAACTCATATTTACTCATCTCGTCTATGAAATCAGGTGTGAGAGAGTAACGCACAGCTCCCTTCTGTGGATGATAGAAAGTAGCCGCGAGTTTGCCGTAGAAAGTCTTGGCAATGAGCACCTTACCATAGGTGGCGCCGGTGGCTATCTGTATTCCGTCTACCATGCAGGTCTGTGGGTGGCCTTCACCGATTTCTGGAAATACGAAGAAGCCGTGGTCTTTCTCACGTTCTACCCCGAGATATTCCATTGCCAGTTTGCCCATCCGGTAACCAATGGGCATAAACGGACAAAGGTGACCGTGAAACTCGAATGCCCATTCCGCGGGAATATGTTGACTAGTCATGTTCTTTATCCTCCTTTTAAATTTCCCATCTTCTGAATCTCCCTTAGAAGGTCAGTTACCCTGGTGCTTATTTCATCTCTTATCCTTCTCACCTCCTCTACTGGCTTATCTATGGGGTCTGCGATATCCCAATCCTCGCTTACGGCGAGGTTAGCTGGGCATGCTTCCTCCACCCCACAGCCCATGGTTATTACTCTGTCTGCCCAGTCAACGAGTTTCGGGGTCAGTAGCTTGGGTCGCTGGCGGCTAATCTCAATTCCAGCCTCCCACATTATCTCAATGACATTATCATCCAGACGCCTGGCGGGGCGTGTCCCGGCTGACTTTGCCTTTCCCTTCCCCTTCGCCATCTGATTAAGGAAAGCCTCTGCCATCTGGCTGCGGCCGGAATTGCGAACGCAGACAAAGAGCACCTTACTTATTTTGACCATAGTTCATTCTTCCAATATGGTCTTTACAATAAGCTCCTTTGCCCTTTTCACCTCATCGTCAGAGATATACTCCATGACCCCTTTGATATCTTCACCAATGTCCTCGTGAAGGGCTTTCTTCTTCATCCCTATATCCCTGGTGAGCACGATGCTCTTGGTTAACTTGAACCCGGCATTCTCGGCAGTCTTGCGGCTACATTCAAATGGGCAACCGTCCACGGTGATGACCTTCTTTGCCGCTCTTGTCTTACCTACCACCGGCTTCACCCCGAGCGGCAATCCCGCCAGACAGCCAATTGCCACCTTCTCCAAGCCCAGCTCCTTAACTGCCTCAAGGCAAGCCAGGGCACTGGTTATGCCAGTGTTTGAGAGCCCGCCATAACAGGAAAATATGACGTTCTCATGCGTTTTCATCCCCTCTTCCCAGTGTTTTTCTTCTGCCATATCAGTTCACCTCCTGCTTCGTTACCTTTCCGTCAGTGCCATTTATCGTATTTTTGAGCCAGTTTATCACTGCCTTGGTTGTCGCTTCATCCTCAGCGTTATCTTGTGTTTTCGTGTTATTTGGCAGCTTGCATCGGCCTTGCTAGTGACTCCTTGGTACGACAGGCAATAAGCTCAATATCTTCAGAAGCTAGCTTGAACTCGTGGGTCTTGGCAACGCCTTCTTCGGTCACGCAAATCCAGTCGGTTATTGTCAACCCGGCATGCTCAATGGCTTTCTTTGCACAAGCTACCTGGCAACCATCGAGAGCGACTATCCTTTTTGATGACCGTACTGACTCCACCATACCCTCGATATGAGCTCCAATCCCAGCTAGACAGTAGATATTCCCTATGCCCTCTTCAGTCAGCTTCACTGCCACCTGATTGGCAATTTGCCCGCAGTTTGAGCCTCCAGAGCAGGGTAGCAGGGTTACTTCTTCAGCCGTACACTCACATTGCAGTGCATTGTTCTCCTGAACGTTATTGCCTGTCATAGTGCAACCTCCAAAACAATCCTTCAAATTCCAGTCAGCTATTCCTTGGCTAAGGCGGTGGTGATGAATGTGGTTACCTCAGCCTTGGTGGGCACTCGTCCGGAGCAGACCAGCTTTTCGTTAATGACCAGCCCTGGCGCAGTGAGAATGGGGTACTCCATTATCTTCTTGATATCTTTGACCTCTTCTATAGTGGCATCAATACTAAGCTCTCTCACTACCTCTAGCGCTGTCTTCTCCAGTTGTTTACATCGAGCACATCCCGTGCCAAGGATTTTGATTATCATGCTCTTGCCTCCTTCCACTATTCTAAAGTCGTTCAGCGCTCAAATGTTAACCGGCGATAAAGCCGTAAATCAGTCCGGCCGCAGTGCAGCAGACTATGATGATACCTATGTACCAGAAGAGCCTCTTGTTGCCAATAAACCGCCTGATGACCAGAATGCTGGGCAGGGAAATGACAGGGTCGGCAAGCAAGTAAGCAACCAGGGGGCCCATGCCTACACCTAAATCAAGGAAGAGTCGTGCCATCGGTACTTCTACCAGCGTGGGGAAGTAAGCGACCACGCCGAAAAGCACCGCCCCCAGTGTTGCGCCCAGGGTAGTACCGCCAAAGTACTTGCCGACAAACTCGGCCGGGATAACCACTCTCAACATCCCGGCGACAAAGACGCCGACCAGCAACAATGGGACAATGGTGCGGACAAAGAACCACGTCTCCCGCATCCAACTCATGAAGCTGCCTTTGTTCAAGGCTTTCCTGGCAATGAGAATCAGTGCCAGGATGAGGACTGCCAGACCAGGCAGTTTCACCGGCAGCTTTAGTACGGGTGAAGCCCCCCACAGCAGAATGGCAATCATAGTGGCGAAGAAGCCCCAGAGCCATCCAGACATCTTCACGTTGCCAATAGTGGCAAAGGCTTCTGTGGAAGCCCCGTCTGAGGCAGTTTCTGATGCCTTATCCGGGAACAGGGCGGACATAGTAATACCGATAACGATAGCAAAGGTTATGGACAAGATGATTCGAGCGAGAGCCACATCCACGCCAATCAAGCTTGAGGTATAGATAATTGCCAGGATATTGGTGGCCGGAGCAGTGTAGAGAAAGGCGATGGCTGGGCCTAGACCAGCCCCGCTTTTCCGTATGCCAGCAAACAGTGGCAAAATAGTACAGGAACAGACAGCCAGGCAAAGCCCAGCCAAAACCGACATAGGATAAGAAATATACTTCGGTGAGTTTGGTCCGAGGTAGCGGAGGATTTTCTCCTTAGGGAAAAGCGCATATAGCGCACCAGCTAAAAAGAAGGCAGGTATGATAAAGGGCAGGTGAGCCAGCAAATAATCCTGAATAGTAGCCCAACCACCTTGAAGCAACTCAATAACAAGCGGCATAGACTTTATTCCTTTCTGCGCCTAGGCTCCCAGAACTAGCGTCCCGTTTTCTCAGCATGCATTCTCTCGGCGTAGCTGGGGCCTACCCTCTTAACATGCTCGAGGCGCTTGCGGTCTAGCACAACCGCCGGATTACCCTCAAGTGCCTTCCTCACTGCACCAATGAGCTCGGGATAAAACCCCTTCGCTTCATCAATTGAGTAGAACACCCAGGTTCCTTCCCTTCTTTGTTTAAGAAAACCAGCATCATATAGCGCGCCAAGACCCCGCGAGGCTGTAGACTGCGAGATGCCCAGCGCCTGCATCACCTCACAGACGCAGCATTCCCTTTCCAGGAGCAGGTTCAGTATCCTCAATCTGGTCTCATCAGATAGAGCCCTTATTGCTTTTACCACATCATGCACTACCAACCTCCTATGTTCATATGCACATATCTGAATATAATATATACGAATTTTGAAAGAATGTCAAGAGTCTTTAAGGGATTCCTTGTGCAAAGGGAGGTAGCTGAGTGAAGGCGGGGGTTTACTCCGCTTTCTTCCTTAGCTGCTGTTCAATTACTTGTTGCAGCCGTTCCTTGTCCCGGGATACAGCCGTGTTATCGTTGAAAGATTCAGCTAGCGTGTCTAGGATGGCTTTACAAAACCGGTTATTGCTGTTTCTATCAGCAACGTAGACGATGCACTTGCCTTCGCGCCATCGCTCGAGGAAACCAGCATCCATAAGAGTCTTGAGATTACGTGAAACCTGGGGCTGCGATATGCCCATGATTTCCTGCATCTCACTGACACAGATATCCCTTTCCAGCAGGAGCTTGAGCATCCTGATTCTCGTTTCGTCGGCAAGGGCTTTCGAGACCTTCACCATTTCCTGCATGTCTAACATCCCTTGCTTTTATATTAGCACATTCGTGGATACCCGGTATATGACGAGAGTAGGTTCAGGAAAACTATCCAAAACTAGTGTGGCTCTTGAATACCAAGAATAGTCAGCCGTTCGAGGCACCTTATGCCTCTTATACCGGCGGGAGCGAAAATCATCGAGCCTGACTCGGCATTCCACTGCTTTGTGCCGGCGGTAAAGATACCCTTTCCTGCCACCACGTAGAAGAAAACATCGTATGGCTCATGGTGAGGGGGTATTTCGTAGCCGTCATCTAGACATATGACTACTATATTGAAGTGCTTGCCTCGAAAAACATCGCTCTTGGTCTTCTCATTCGGCAGAAAGTTGACGAGCTGACTCAAGTCATACTTCTGCTCTTTGCTGACTTGTACCATGTCATATTCTCCTGGGCATCGTCCTCTGGTGAAGCTTCATCGCCACCACAAGAAACAGGACAGTAAACGCAATGAGGACGGCAAAATCAATAGCTAATGGGAGATGGCCCTGCCCCTGAATACAAGTGCGGGCAATGTCGGTGAAGTAGGTCAGAGGCGAGATGTAGGCAATCGCCTGCCCCCAGGCAGGGAGCTCGTTCAATGGGATAAAGACGCCGCTGATAAATATCACCGGAAATCTTATCGCGGCGGCAATCATATTCACCGTGGCTGGCACATTGGTGGGAGGGATAGAGAAGACATTACCCAACGAGGCAAAGCAGAGGGCAGCCAGGATAACCGCCAGAGTGAAGATGACTGGACTGGATATGGTTACTCCCAGGGCAAGTCCGATGATGATAGGAATGAGTGAAATAGCCGTTCCGAAGGCAAAAGAGGCAAAGACATCCCCAACAATAATCGTCTCAAGCCTCACCGGGCAGGACATCAGGCGCTCCAGCGTTCTTGCCTGCGCCTCCCAGGGCACCACTATCGGTGAGATTGAGGTTGCGGTGAAGAAGAGAATCATCCCTAGAAATCCTGGCATCATGAAGTTGAGAGTCATGTTCCTGCCGATGGTGAAAGACAGAAATAGAAAAACGGGGAAAAGAACGCCAAAGACTATCACCGGACCCTTGGAATAGTAGATGCGGATATCCTTGCGCGCTATTCTCAGAGAGCGACGCATCTGCTGCCACACCAAAGCCGTCTCAGGCATGCTCAGCCTCCTTATCAGTCAGCGTCACAAAGGCATCTTCCAGGGATGGAGCCAGTATGTTGAGCGACACTATCTTGAGACCAAGAGTGGACGAATGATTGACCAGCGCTACCACCAGCTCCCCTGGGTTTTCGGTATAAAGGCGGTACTTATCGCCGACTTTCTGCACGCCATTTACACCGGGAAGCTGAGCGAGAGTCTCGGGGTTTACGCTGGCGGTAAAGCTGACCTCGACCGAATGCCGGCCGCTGGTAGCCATCCTGAGCCTCTCCGGGGCGTCTATGGCGACTATTCTTCCCTTGTTGATGATAGCCACCCGGTCGCAGAGCTGGTTGGCTTCATCCATGTCATGGGTGGTGAGAAAGATGGTCTTCCCTCCGGCATTCAGGCTGCGCAGCAGTTCCTTAATAAGACGAGCGCTCTGCACATCCAGGCCGGTCGTCGGCTCATCCAGAAACAGTATCTCGGGGTCGCTGATAAGCGCCATTCCCAGAATCAGGCGCTGTTTCATCCCTTTGGAATAGGTCTTGACCAGGCTGTCCTTTCGCTCCAGAAGACCAAGGGCCCTCAACAGGCTTTCACTCTGCTCCTTCGCCTCACCGGAAGCGACACCATAAAGCTCAGCCATAAGCATCAGGTTGTCCCAGCCCGAGAGGTCATTGTAGGCGTTGGCCATCTCCGGCACAACGCCGGCTATCTGTTTGGCCTTCAGGCTACCGGCTCTCGATCCCATTACCAGGGCATTGCCGCCATCAGCTTTGATGACTCCAGTGATCATCCGCACCGTAGTCGTCTTACCGGCGCCATTGGGACCGAGAAAACCAAAGAACTCACCTTTTCTCACTTCAAAGCTGATGCTGTCAACGGCAAGAAGTCCATCATAGCGCTTGGTGAGATTTCGCACCTCGATTGCCGCACTATCAACTGGCATGCCTAACTCTCTTTCCTTAGCCTCTCAGCCAGCTTTGAAAGTAGAAACGAAAGGACAGCTGCGCAGCTCTGGTACGCTCCGACTCCGAAGCCAGCGGGGTCAGGAACGTCTCCTTCCTCCCCAACATACTCGGATAAAACATGGGTTTTGCCAGCTGCGGCAGGGTATCGCGACACAACCACCTGTTTCTGCCTAGCTTTCATCACCAGTATCAAATCCGCCCACTTGATTAACCTGCCAACAAGAAACTTTGATCGGTGACCGCTCAAATCTAAGCCGTAATCACGCATAACCTGGATAGCCTCTGGCGTTGCTGGGGCTCCCCCTGCGATAGCCCCAGCGGAGTCTACTTGGATTTCAGCGGATCGAAGTAACGGGTCTTTGGCCACCGTTTCTCTGAAAAGAACTTGTGCCATGGGACTACGACATGTATTTCCCGTACAAACGAATAGGATCTTTCTAGGCATTGTTCAATCCAGGATTTTCTATATCAAACCAATCTGTGACTATGTTAAGAGCGCCGGTCCCTGGCTGTCAAGGCCGGCGGCTACCTGCGAAAGCCGCTCTGGTAGCCATAATCAGGGTGATGACACATCTTCTTCCCTCCTCTCTGGACAGTATTCTTGGCACGATTGCTCCTCGCTCGGCTTCTCCATGCTCAGAGCCGCTGAGGTGAGACTGCGACATTTCTCCAGCACATCCCGGTTGACGAAGTAGTGGATGTGGTAGCCCCGCCTCTCGCCCTTTACCAGTCCAATCGCTCTCAGCACGCGCAGGTGCTGGGAAACCGCCGACTGGGTCACCCCCAGAAGACCTGCTAGGGCGTTGACACAGAGGGCATCCGGGTCATGCTGGCGGCAGAGCAGCTTCACCAGCTTGAGGCGGGTTGGGTCAGCGAGGGCACCGAAGACTGCTGCCTGCTCCCCCGTGTTTTCCTGAATCTTCTCCCGAGTCTCCATGGATAGTATAAGTCCTCACTAATATACTTATATTATCTTCTGCAAACGCATTTGTCAAGGCCGAAATTTCAGTCGCGTATCGGCAATTTTGAGTTCAATCTTCATGAAAATCGCTGACATTGGATTTGTGGTAGCTGTGGCGGTTCACCACGCGATGAGGTCACAACGCTAGAATATATAACGTGGTTTCAAAGAGGTTGCATCATAAATCTGCTTCTGTTACTATCTCAGAAATGTCCAGTGGAATAAGGGCGTCTTAAGGATAACTGCAAGTTACCTAGGGTCAACGGATGCAGATTAAGTTAAGCTTTCTCGGTGCGGCGCAGAATGTTACCGGGTCACAGTACTTAATTGAGACAAATAAGGTAAAACTTCTAGTTGACTGCGGCCTCTATCAAGAAAGAGAACTCATGGGGCGGAACTGGAGCCCTTTCTCTATCCCGCCCAAGTCATTAGACGCAGTTCTTTTGACCCACGCCCATTTAGACCATAGTGGTCTATTACCCAAGCTAGTGGAGTTTAAAAGACGTAGACATGAAAGAGAAAGCAGAAAAGCCCCCTATCCAGAGATTCCATTATACTCTAGGGATGACGCTGAAGCTGTGTTTCCATTGTTCTCATCCGTTAAATATGGCGAGGCTGTCAAAATAGGCGATGGTGTTGAAGCTACCTTCTATGATGCTGGACACGTCCTAGGCTCATCTATGGTCAAGCTCAAGATATGGCAGAGCGGAGAGGAAAGGACAATCTTATTTTCTGGAGACATTGGCCGGTGGAGTAAACCAATACTTCACGACCCAACACTCTGCGCTGAGGCAGACTATGTCATACTGGAGTCCACTTATGGTGATAGATTGCTTGAGCATCCAGAAGATGCGGCTAACCACCTTGCTGAGGTTATAAATAGCACCGTTAAAAGAGGGGGGAATATAGTTATACCCAGCTTCGCCTTGGAGAGGTCTCAGGAGATTCTGTATTATCTAAACACATTCCTGCTTGAGGACCGTATTTCCCACCTTATGGTTTTTGTTGACAGTCCTATGGCGGTGAGTGTTACCGGGGTGTTTGAGCATCATCCCGAACTATTTGACGAAGAAATGAAGGGACTTTTGCGCCAGGGGAAATCGCCCTTTGACTTTCCTGAGTTGAATCTGGTAAAGACAACCGAGGAGTCAAAAGCAATAAACCACACAGCTAGCAGCAACATTATAATAGCTGGCTCCGGCATGTGCACCGGGGGCAGGATAAAACATCACCTGGTGAACAACATCTCAAGGGAGGAAAGTACCATTCTCTTTGTTGGGTATCAGGCTGTTGGGACTCTTGGCAGACAGATTATTGATGGTGCCAAGGAAGTCAGGATATTAGGGCAATACTACCAAGTAAGAGCCAGGATAGTGCAACTCAATGGCTTTTCGGCACATGCTGACAGGGACGAACTGGTTAGATGGTCATCCGGCTTACGTAAGCCGCCAAGGCGTATTTTTGTAACTCACGGTGAGCCCAATGCCTCACAACACCTAGCCAGTTTGCTAAGAAGCGGCAGCGGATGGGAAACAGTAGTCCCATCATACAAGGACCGGGTTTTCTTGGATTAGAGGCTTTTTCGCAAGGTAGATTAAACAATCAATCGTTTTGTTCAACCTTTCTTTATCCTGCGTGGCAATCCTATGGAAGTCCAGCTTTCTTTCTCCGCCTCAAAGAGTTCATGAAAGCCACTTACAAATGTTACCATGATTCGCTGGTGCAGTGCTCGTCATCGTGTAGCCGGCGCATCGAGTTGACTCTCAGTGGGTAGTGGCTCTATGATTATGATAATGCTGCTGGCACGACAACAAGCAAGCTATTACTTCGGGAAGGCGAAAGCCTTAACAAAAGTTATACCTTTCACACCTCTCGGCTGAAGGAGAGGGGGATAAAGGGGGTGAGGTAGATAAAGAACTTTATCTGCTTTGACCTTGAAGGTCCTTTATCACCCCAAGACAACGCCTATGAGCTGATGAAGCTCTTCCCCAACGGCGATAGGGTCTTTGAGGTTATTAGCCGCTATGATGACCTGCTGACGCTGGAGGAAAGGAAGGACTATGAGCCGGGTGACACCCTCGCCCTTATCGTTCCCTTCCTCATCCTGCATAATATCTCGGAGGCTAATATCTCTACCCTAGCCGCCAAAGCCAGCCTGACCGGTGGTGCCCAAAAACTCATCCCCCAGCTCCGGAATAGCGGCTGGAAGGTATTCTGCATCAGCACCAGCTATGAACAATACGCCCTCTATATCACCCAGAAATTGGGCATTCACGCCAGTAACGTCGCCTGCACGCCGTTTCCCCTCAATAAACTAAGCACTTTATGTCAAGAAAACAGAAAATTGCTCCAGCAGGCGGAGCAAGATATACTGACGATGAAACCAGTGGCTGATGATAAGCGGATTAAGCAAAATCTTGACCGTTTCTTCTGGAAGGCGATACCAGCAACCAGCCTCGGTGCCGCCATAAGCCAGATAAAGCCGGTTGGGGGGAGGCGCAAGGTAACCGCTCTAACCCGATTTGCCGAGGCTCACCACCAATCACTACCCAACTGGGTGGTGGTGGGCGATAGCATTACCGACTTCAGGATGCTGCAAAAGGTGAAGGCGGCAGGTGGTCTAGCCATCGCCTTTAACGCTAATGAGTATGCCCTACCCTACGCCAGCATGAGCTTGGCTTCCACCTTCTTAAGTGATTTAATTGAGGTGCTGGAGGTATGGTCAAAGGGTGGGCGGGGTGAGGTGGAAAAATCCGTAAAGCAAAAAGAGAAGGCTGGTGGTGCAGGAGATAGGGGCTACTTCCACTGGCTATCGGGGAGGAAGGACATTAACGAGGTCCTTAAGATTCATAAAAGGATAAGGAAACTGGTCAGGGAGGAGGCAGGTAAGCTGGGATGAGCAACATTGAAATCATTGGGCTGGGGGCACTGAATATTGACCACATATATAAGGTGGAGCGCATCCTTGAGAACGAAGAGGCGGTGGTAATAGACGCTGGCTCGTTTCCCGGTGGCTCGGCGGCTAATACCATCTACGGTCTGGCCAAACTGGGGGTGAGCACCGGTTTCTGCGGGGCTGTCGGCGATGATGAGGCTGGTAAAATTTTAATTCAGGATTTCCAAAAAATAGGGGTAGATACCAGCCGAATTCGTGTTAAACGCGGGGCAAAAAGCGGCTCCGTATTATGCCTTAGCGACAAGCTAGGCAGGCGTTCGCTATATGTCCTGCCCGGCGCTAATAGCCTGCTCACCATGGATGACCTTGACCTTGCCTATTTAAATCAGGCAAGGCTGCTCCACCTCTCCTCCTTTGCCGATGACAGGCAGTTTGAAGTTCTATTGCAATTGATGGATAAGCTAGACTCAAAAGTAAAACTCGGCCTTGCCCCTGGGGCGCTATATGCGGTCAAGGGGCTTAAAGCCCTCGCCCCGATACTCAAAAGAACCAGTATACTGTTTATTAACCAGAGAGAGGTACGCCAGCTAACGGGGAAGGATGTTATTGCCGGGGCTGAAGCTTGTCTTAAGCAGAGCTGTCAGATTGTCGTGGTTACGCTGGGCAAGGGAGAAAAAGTGGAAGGAACGCTCGCCACCGGCTATATCAGAGATGCTGAGGGCGAATATGTAATCAAATCGCAAGACCTCGGGGCGAGTACGGATACTACCGGCGCTGGGGATGCCTTTGCCACCGGGTTTATCTACGGACTGCTGAAGGGAAAAAGCCTTGAGGAATGCGGCCGTCTTGGCGATATTGTCGCCCAACTCTGCATCACCAAAATCGGGGCCCGAGAGGGCTTACCCACACTAAAAGAACTGGCTCAGCACTAGCAGAAGCTATAGCTACTTTGTTGGCTTGGTCAGGATTTCATCGACAATCCCGTACTCAACCGCCTGCTGCGGGTTAAGGTAGAAGTCACGGTCGGTATCATGGGCTATCTTATCCAGTGGTTGACCGGTGTGCTTAACCAGGATATTTCTAATCAGCTCTTGCAGTCGCATAATCTCCCGGGCGGCAATCGCCACATCAGCCGCCTGCCCCTGAGCACCACCAAACGCCTGATGCAGGTGAATGGTGGAGTTGGGCAGGGCGTAGCGCTTGCCCTTAGTTCCGGCACAGAGCAGTACCGTTGCCATACTAGCCGTCATCCCAACGCAGATGGTTGAGATAGCCGGTTTTATAAGCTGCATGGTATCATAAATAGCCAGACCTGAGCTGATAATACCGCCGGGGCTCTGAATATACATGCTGATGTCTTTATCCGGGTCTTCACGCTCCAGATAAAGTAGCTGAGCGATTATAGTATTAGCCACCGGGTCAGTAATCGGCGTGAATAACATAATTATGCGCTCTTTCAACAATAGAGAGTATATATCCCAAAACCTCTCACCCCTTGGCCCGCTCTCAACCACGCCAGGTATCACATTCATCGGTTCGCTATTCATTTCTCTCCTCCCGCTATTCTCTATTATAACTCACTCCGCAATTTTTCTCACCTAGCAAGGTATCACTTCCCACCAGCCTTCTTTGAATCCCCGGCTATTTCTACCAATAGCTGTATTGTCTTCCGCCTGATTAATACCTGCTCCACTGAGCGATGAGCCTGGGGAGAGTCCAGCCATTTCTGCACCTCGTCTTTATTCCCGCTAATAGTTGGTGCCAGTCTCTCCAGCTCAGCCTTTATCTCAGCCTCACTAGCCCCAATCTTCTCCGCCTCAGACATTCTCTCCAAAACCAGGGAGCGGGTAACCCTCTTTACCGCCAGCGGGCGCAGCTCCTCTCTTAATTCCTCCCCACTCTTATTAATTCGGCTGCCACTTGCCTGTAGCCACCTAGCCTGCTGGTCAAGGAGACGGACAATCTCAGCCTCAACCAAAACCGGCGGGAATTCCACCTGGCTTATTTCAACCACGCTGTCAATTAACTTCTCCTCAAAATCCCCCCTCGCCTTCTCCTCAGCCCGCAGACGCAGGTTAGTTGAAATTCGCTCTCGGAGCGAAGCTAAGGTTTTCAGCTCAGGGTCAAGTGAGGTGGCAAATTCATCATCAAGCTGGGGAAGCCGGCGCTCCTTTACCTCGCTGACCTTCACCCTAAACTGAGCCTCCTTCCCCGCCAGCTCAACGCTGGGGTAGTCCTTAGCCAGCTGGAGCTTGAACTCCTTCTCCCCACCAACCTTCACCCCGACCAACTGTCCAGCAAAGCCGGGCAAAGTGGGGGGATAGCCGGGTAGAACCTCATACTGAACCGCCGACTGATTTGTGAACTGCTTCCCGTCGATACTGCCTGAGATATCCAAGGTCACCAGGTCGTCCAACTTTACCTCACGCTCCACAGGTCCCCAGTTACTATGCTGACGGCGCAGTTGCTCGAGCACGGCGTTAACATCATCCTCGGTCACCTTCACCGGTTCCGGGGTAAGCCGAATCTTATGATAGTCGCCAAGACTAACCTGGGGCTTTAGCGGGACTGTTGCCGTAAATACCACCGGGTCGGTCTGCTCTATTTCAACAGAAGGTCTGCCAAAAGCCTCAAGTTCCTGTTCCCTAATCGCCTGCTCACAAGCCTTGGGGACGAGCCGGCTTATTGCCTCCTCAAGAAGGCGCTCCTTGCCGATATAGCGTTCCAATACCGCTCGTGGTGCTTTCCCCTTACGGAAGCCGGGGACATTCGTCTTGCTCGCCAGACGGTGGTAAGACTCCTTGAGATACTCCTCAACCTCAGCCGGCTCCATCTCGATTTTCAGAAACGCCTGGCGATTTTCTTCTTTCTCTTTATTTACCTTCACTCTTCCTCCCGCAGACGCAGGTGTAGCTCCTTGAGCTGCTCCTCGCTGACCGAAGAGGGGGCATTAAAGGTTAAATCAGCCGCACTCTGGTTCTTGGGAAAGGCAATAACCTCCCTGATTGTCTTCTCGCCCGCCAGCAGCATCACCATGCGGTCAATGCCGGGGGCGACGCCACCATGGGGAGGGGCGCCATATTCAAAAGCCTCAAGCATATGCCCGAAGCGCTCGTTAATCTCGTCATCGCTATAACCCAGCAACCTGAATACCTTCCGTTGCAGCTCGCTGGTATGAATCCTGATGCTGCCGCCGGCAATCTCATAGCCGTCGCAGACAAAGTCATAGTGCTTGCCCCTCACCTTCTCCGGGGCGCTGTCCAGTAGCGGAATATCCTCATCCCTGGGGGCGGTAAATGGGTGATGCATTGGCTCCCACCGCCCCGTCTCCTCATTTCTCTCCAGCAACAGAAAATCAACAATAAAGGCAAAGGCAAGAAGATTGGGGTCGGCAAGCCCAAGCCGACGCCCCATCTCCAGGCGTAGTTCGCTCAGCACCATATCCACCAGTTTAGGCTTGCCGGCAACGATAAGTAAAAGGTCTCCCCTATTTGCCCCAAAGCGGCGCCCCATCTGCCTAATCTGGTCCAGGTTTAGAAATTTGGTCGCAACCGACTTCACCATCTTAATAGTCAGTTCATCCAGACTACCGCCCTCGCCGCCGAGCGATATAGTTACCAAGCCCCCAGCGCCGAGGCTCTGCGCCAATTTATTCAGTTCATCAAGCTGACGGCGAGTATAATTACCACAGGCGGGGGCACATATACCCCTCACCTTACCCCCTTGGGCGATGGCAGAGCGAAAGACGGTAAAATCAGACTGAGCGGCGATATCAGTCAGGTCCTTTAGCTCCAAGCCAAACCTCAGGTCAGGCTTATCCGTGCCGTAACGCTCTATTGCCTCAGCGTAGGTAAGGCGAGGGAAGGGTTTGAGCATCCGCATTTCAGGCTTAATCGTCTCCAGCAGAGAGGTGAAAAGTTCCTCCAGCAGTTTAAGGATATCCTCCACTTCAACAAAGCTCATCTCAAGGTCAAGCTGGGTGAACTCAGGCTGGCGGTCAGCCCGGGTGTCCTCATCACGAAAACACTTGGCAATTTGAAAATACCTCTCCACACCGGCGACCATCAGTAGCTGCTTGAGTTGCTGTGGCGACTGGGGAAGGGCATAGAACTTTCCCGGGTGGAGGCGGCTGGGCACCAGATAGTCACGAGCCCCCTCGGGGGTGCTCTTAATCAGAATCGGCGTTTCTATCTCAATAAACCCCCGGCCACAGAGGAAATCACGCATAAATTTCACCACCCGGTGGCGAAGGAGAAGATTCTCTTTCATCCGAGCCCGCCTCAGGTCAAGGTAGCGATACTTGAGCCTGAGGTTCTCTTCTACCTCAACCTCCTCATTGATATAAAATGGCGGTGGCTTTGAGGGGTTGAGTATAGTGGTAGTGGAGGCGATAACCTCAATCTCGCCGGTGGGCAATTTAGGGTTCTCCGTCCCCTTCGGGCGAAGGGCAACCTTGCCCCTCACCCTGACCACATACTCACTTCGCAGCTCGCTGGCTATTTTATGGCAGAAATCTGATACTTCGGGATTGAATACCACCTGAACTATACCGCCGCTATCACGCAGGTCAATGAAAATCAGCCCCCCATGGTCTCGGCGGCGGTCTACCCACCCCGCCAGCGTTACCTCGGAGCCAACATCCTTTTTACTAAGCCCGCCACAGCTATGAGTTTTAAGCAAAGCTGCCTCCAGCTCACTTACCCCCGATTATAGCTTATGGTAGGGTGGGCTTCAACCTCACCCCCTTAATCCCCCTCTCCTAGAAGGAGAGGGGGAGGAATAAAAAAGAGGGGGGCTTCGCCCCCCTCTTAAAACTACTTCCCCCTTCCCCAAAGGGGACGTGGATTCTTGCATGACCTTGATATTCTCAGCTTCCCATACAGGCCTAACCTTCCTGGGGTAGAAGTCCTTTGGCCGATGAACCCTAATTATAAAAGCCCTGGCCTTGATTGCTCGTTCGG
>Ga0315282_10004264_pt1 | contig 24984 bp, 21 predicted proteins | sample YL17G07_20_MG_FD_203693 | JGI IMG/M metagenome (GOLD analysis project Ga0315282, IMG submission 203693) | Sediment microbial communities from Yellowstone Lake, YNP, Wyoming, USA - YL17G07_20 | ecosystem: Environmental > Aquatic > Freshwater > Lake > Sediment | place: USA: Wyoming | collected... | reverse complement strand
TGGATGTAGAGGACGTTCCCCCGACCCACCTCCAGGCCGAACTGACGGATGGCTTCGAGAACGGGGAGGCTCTCGATGTCGCCCACCGTGCCGCCCACCTCGGTGATGACGACGTCCACCTCTCGCGTCGCCAGGCGCCGCACCTTGTCCTTGATCTCGTCCGTGACGTGCGGGACCACCTGCACGGTACCGCCCAGGTAGTCGCCCCGGCGCTCCTTGTTGATGACGGCCTCGTAGATGGTGCCGCTGGTGAAGTTGGAGTCCTGGGTGGTGACGATGCCGGTGAAGCGCTCGTAGTGACCCAGGTCCAGGTCGGTCTCGGCTCCATCCACGGTGACGAAGACCTCGCCGTGCTGGAAGGGGCTCATGGTGCCCGGGTCCACGTTGATGTAGGGGTCGAACTTCTGCAGTGTGACCTTGAGCCCTCGGCTGATGAGGAGTCGGCCGAGCGCGGCACACGTCAGCCCCTTCCCCAGGGAACTCACGACGCCACCAGTGACAAAAAGATGTTTCGCCATCAGTCTCCACCTGTCTCGCGGACCGACGCCGACCGCCCCGCGGCGCGGGCGACGAAGGTCCGGTATTCCTCGGGCGTGTCGATGCCCAGGCTGTCCCGGCTGGCCAGGCCCACCCGGATGCGGTAGCCATGCTCCAGGGCCCGCAGTTGCTCCAACTTTTCCGCCTGCTCCAAAGGCGTAGGCGGGAGTCTGGTGAGGGCGAGCAGGAACTCCCGCCGGTAGGCGTACACGCCCAGGTGCTTGAGGAAGCGGGGCGGCCCGGACCGCGTCTCGCGGTAGAAAGGCACCGGCGAGCGGGAGAAATAGAGGGCGTACCCCCGCGCGTCCACCACCACCTTGACTACGCTGGGGCTCCGGTAGACCTCGGGGTCCTCCGATGGGTAGGCCAAGGTGGCCATCGGGGCTTCCCTCTCGTCCACCAAGAGCCTCACCAGTTCCTCCAGGTCCTTCGGCGGCAACTCCGGCTCATCGCCCTGCACATTGACGACGATGTCGGCCTGGAGGCCACGGGCCACTTCGGCAACCCGTTCGGTGCCACAGGTGTGCGTGGGCGAGGTGAGCACCGCCCGTCCGCCAAAGCCTTCGATCGCGGCGCGGATGCGCTCGTCGTCGGTGGCCACGATGACTTCAGAAAGGCCCCGCGCCTGACGCACCTGCTCGTAGACGTGCTGGATGAGAGGTTTGCCGGTGTCCGAAAGGAGGGGCTTTCCGGGGAGACGGGTGGAGCCGAAGCGGGCCGGGATGACCACGACCACCCTCCAACTTCCGCCGGAGGCATCACCCCGCTCGCCGACCCTCATCGCTGCTTCCCCATCTGTGTGGCCGCGACCATGGCTGTCGTCGAACGAGAGACATTGGCCTTCACCCTCACCGGGTGTATGCTCGTATTCTACCGGCTGAGGTCGGCCCGTCAAGTGAGACCTTGAGCCGCTCCGCTAAAGGGGTGGCCTCCAGTCGGTGCCGCCATCCCTGTGGTGAAGCGGTCGTGAGAAGGTGCTGGGCGATGAATGTCCGCGAGTTCGATTATGACCTGCCGACGGAGCTCATCGCTCAGCACCCACCTGCCCGGCGGGCGAGTTCCCGACTCATGGTCCTCCACCGGCAGGAGCGCCGCTGGGAACACAGGCGCTTCCACGACCTGCTCAGGTACCTGAAGCCGGGGGACATGCTCGTCCTCAATGACACGCGGGTCCTGCCCGCGCGCTTGGTGGGTCGTCGGCGGACGGGAGGCCTGGTCCGCTGCCTGCTGGTGGAAGAGCGCGAGCGAGGGTGCTGGCAAGCGCTCCTGGAGGCTCGGGGCCGGCTCCACCCCGGAGAAGAGATTGACTTCGGCGAGGGGGCGACGGGCGAACTCGTCGGTCACGCCGAGGCGGGAGGCTGGTGGCTTCGCTTCTCATCCCCGCAGAGCGGCGACCTCCTGGCGCGCATCGGCCGGGCGCCCCTCCCCCCGTACATCAAGCGCCCCAAGCTGAACGACCCCTTTCGGCTCGAAGACCTTCGTCGCTACCAGACCGTCTTCGCCCGCCGGCCTGGGGCGATTGCTGCCCCGACCGCTGGGCTGCACTTCAGCCCGGGGATGCTCCACCGACTGCGCCAGGCAGGCATCATTCAGGCCGCCATCACCCTGCACGTAGGCGTGGGCACCTTCCAGCCCATCCGCGCTCAGCGCGTGGAGGAGCACCACATGCACCGGGAGTGGGTGTCGGTGCCTGGGGAAACGGCCTCGGCCATCCATTCGGCACGTGCCCGCGGCGGCCAGCTCGTCGCCTGTGGCACCACGGTGGTGCGGGCACTCGAATCCTCCGTTCATGATGGCATCCTGGCGCCTTTCACGGGCTTCACCGAACTCTTTATCACCCCGGGCTGTCGTTTCCAGGTGGTGGACGCCCTGCTTACGAACTTCCATCTGCCTCGGAGCACGCTCCTCGTGCTGGTGAGCGCCTTCGCCGGCAGAGAGTTCATCCTCAAGGCGTACGCTGAGGCCGTCCGCCTGCGCTACCGGTTCTACAGTTACGGCGACGCCATGCTCATCCTCTGAGGTTCGCGAAAAAGACTTGATTGCCGGCGGCGAGCCGCTATCCTACACCGTCTTACTGGGGAGCACGCTGCTCCGGGTTGTTTCTGGGGACGTGAGGGTCGTCGAATGAAACTAAGCATCATGTCGTACCTCATCGCCAAGGACTGGGACCTCGCCACCTACCTGGAGGTGGCCCGCCGGTGTGGCTGTGAGGGGGTGGAGTTCCGGGTGGAGCTGGGGCACAAGCACGGCATGGAACTGGAGCTGACGACCAGGGAGCGCCAGGCCGTCGGCCGAAAGTGCACCAAGGCCGGCATCGACGTCGCCTGCGTGGCCACCGGCTGTCGGTTCCACTTCCCGGAGGCGGAGAAGCGGGCCGAGCAGGTGGCCCTGACCAAGCAGTACGTGCAACTGGCGGCGGACCTGGGCTCCGCCCGCATCCGCGTGTTCGGGAACGACCTCCCGCGCGAGGTCGAACGTCGGCGGGTGGTGGGGTTCGTGGGGAACGCGCTGCGGGAGATCGCCGAGTTCGCCGACCCGCTCGGGGTCGACGTCCTCCTGGAGATGCACGGCGACTTCAACGACTGGCGCGCGGCGACCCTGGCGGTGAAGTGGGCCAACCACCCCCGCGTCGGCATCGTCTACAACTGCGACGAGCGGGACATCGTGGACGGGTCGGTCCGGGAGTGCTTCGAAGGCATCCGCCACCTGCTCCGCCACGTCCACTACCACAGCCTCCTGGTCGGCTACCCGTACAAGGAACTTCTCGGTCTGCTGCGGGGGATGGGCTACCAGGGGTACCTCTCCGCGGAACTCCCGGCCAGCGCCGACCCCGAAACCGTCATGGGGCTCACCGCGGCGCTCATGCGCGAACACATCCAGTCACTGGGCTGAACCTCGAGGAAGGAGACGACCGTGAGCAGTTTGGGGCAAAGGTTTCTCCTGGGTTGCTTCACCAGGCCGTTCGCCGAGTTTTCCCTGGCCGAGGCCTTCGCCGGCATCGCCGCGGCCGGCTTCAAGTACGCCGGGCTCATGGCCAGCCACCAGAAGGTGCCCTCCCTCCCCGCCGCGGGCGGGTCGCAGTCGGCGGCGGAGATTCGGCAACTGGCCAAGTCCGCCGGCGTCACCCTCACCTCCATCATCCTCGGCCGGCCCGATTCGCTCGACGAAGGTAAGCGTTGGGTCGAAGACTGCCAGGCCCTGGGCATCTACCACATGATCATCATCAACCCCTGGCCCTACAGTCAGGGCCTCGACGTCCCTCGGCCGGAGGCCGAACTCCGCCCGGAAGAGGAGGCGTACTATCGGCTCATGCATGACCTGGCTGAGTACGCGGAGCCCCGGCGGGTGGCCCTGGCCATCAAGCCCCACACCGGCTGCACGGCCACCGCGAAGGAGGAGCGCCAGACCCTCCGGGCCATCGGCCAGAAGAACGTCGGCGTGTACTACGACCCCGGGAACGTCTCCTTCTACGAAGGTGTGCGCCCGGAGGAGGACCTGCCCAAGATTGTGGACCGGGTCATCGGCATCTGCGTGAAGGACCACCAGGGGGCGCGGGCCAACCCCAGTTTCCCCGTCCCCGGGAGCGGCCAGGTGAACTGGAGGCGCATCTTCCAGACGCTGTGCGACGGGGGCGCCTCCGGCCCCTGCCTCCTGGAGAACTTCACCGCCAAGACCCGCGAGGAGGTGAAGGTCGGCGTACGGAAGACGTGCGAGCACCTCACGGCCGTCTTGAATGAACTTGCGTAACGGACCCTGAAAAGGAAAGGGGCGTGGCCATGAAGTTGAGCGTGACCATCTACAGCCTGCACAACTACATCCAGAAGGGCGAGATGGATGTGAAGGGGTTCATCGACTACTGCGCCTCCCTCGGCGCCCCGGCCGTTGACCTGGGCTACTTCTGGAAGGAGGAGGCGACGGAGATCCCCCAGGCCCTCACCTGGCTCAAGGCCAGTAACGTGAAGCTCGGAGCCTACATCAGCCGGGGCGACTTCACCAAGCAGGACGCGGCCGAGCGGGCCAAGGAAGTGGAGATCCTCACGAAGGCCGTGGACGCTGCGGCCCGGATGAAGGCCCCGGCCCTGCGCGTCTTCGCCGGCAATGGCTGGGCGGGAGCCAAGTTCGCCGAGGTCCGCGACTGGGTCATCGAAGGCCACCAGCAGGTGGCGGCGTATGCGCAGAAGAAGGGCGTCGTCGTGGGCCTGGAGAACCACGGGCGGCTCTGTGGCACCATCGAGGCCATCCGCACCATCGTCGATGGCGTCGGTTCCAGGAACTTCGGGGTCACCTTCGACACGGGGAACTGGGTCGGCGCCGGCGAAGACCCGGTACAGGCAGCCAAGGAGTTCGCCAAGCAGACGGTCTACGTCCACGTCAAGGACGTGAAGAAGGAGGGAGACCGGAGCCGGTCCTGCGTCGTCGGCGAAGGGTTCGTCGACATCGCAGGCTGCGCCCGCATCCTCAAGGCCGCTGGCTATGCAGGCTACTACTCGCTGGAGTACGAGGCCGCCGAAGACGAAAAGGTGGGTGTGCCCAAGAGCCTGAAGGCCATGGAGCGCCTCCTGGCCGGGCTGGCCTGAGAGCATGGTGCGCAGCCCGGGCGTGGACCGGGGCGTCCGTGCCCCGCGGCGAAGTGCTGATGGGTCTTGAGCGATGAAGCTCCTCGTTCGCTACCTGACCTTTGTCCTGCTCCTTGCCGACTTCGCCATGGCGGGCATGCTCCCCACCCTGTACATCCTTGCCCGGGGAAGCCGGTGGGCCGGCACAGGCCGCTACCGGGGAGCCCTGGAAGCCAGTCGAAAGTTGCTGGGCTTCATTGCCTGGGCCGTGCGGGGGAAAGCGTGCTATGCCCTGCTCCTCCTCTCGGCGCAGGTGCTCGGCTGGGTGAGGCTCCCCTGGGCGCCAGTGGTCGCGCTCGGGGCGCTCCTTCTGGGGTGGGAGGCCGGTCTGGAGTTGACGCGGGCCCTTCGCCGGCTGCTCACCGAGCGCTCCGCGTCGCTCCCCGCGCCGGCGGCTCCTCCGGCAGAGGCTTCTCCGCCCGGCTCGGTCGTCAACCGGACGGCGCTCTGGGTGATTCTCGCGGTGGCTGTGACCCTGTTCACCGAGGTCGGCGTCCTGCTCGGCTTTCTGCTCCCGGAACTGTTTGTCGTCGATTAACCAGGGGCAAAGGCCACGGCGATGCAGTCGCGAGAGAGGTGGATGTCGAAAGGCGTCCGCGCATAATCGCCAAAGAACTGCGCGTCCGTAAACTCCGCCTCGCCCCACAGCCGACGAAAGGTCTCTCGGGGAAGAGCAAGGAGTGACCCGCTGTCTATCTCCGCCCGCCAACTCTCACCTTGCTTCTTCAGCGTGACGAACTCCACGTCCCAGCAAGGCTCACCGAAGCGAAAGAACTTCACCACAATCTCCTCGCTACCGTCGCGAGGAAAGGAGCGGACAAAGTCCAGCCTCTCGCCGCGCTCGGCGATGCCGACGTAGTTAAGGACCTGGGCGACGGCCACCCCGCCTGGACGAAGCACCGCGCGGAACTCGCCGAGCGCCCGCTGCATTTCCTCTTCGCTCGTGCAGAAACTCAGGGAGTTCCCCACACAGTACAGGGCATCGAAGGGCCCAGGGATGACCCGGCTCAGTTCCAGGAAACTCCCTTCCAGGAACGAGACCGCGGCGGCCTGCTCGCGAGCGTGCGCCCGTGCCGAAGCAACAGCCTCGGCGCTGATGTCGATACCGGTCACCCGGTAGCCCGCCTGGGCCAGGCTCGCGGCGTGGCGGCCCATCCCGCACGCGACGTCCAGGACGCTCTTGACGCCCCGCTCGCGGAAGATGCCCGTGAGGAATGGGATTTCCCGGGCCAGCCGACGGTCCCACCGCGTGTATTCAGAAGTCAGTGGTGCCATCCCTGACCCTCCACGCCCGCCGAAGGCGGGCAGAGCAGCGGAAGAAGAGAACACGTGAAGAAGGTCACCTGTTCGCGCCCGGGTGGCCCGTTTCGCGGGCACCCCGGCGGGCTTCCGGGTCACCTGCTCACCTGTTCCCCCTACCTGTGCACGCTTGAAGGCCGACAGGGCCTCGCCGACGGAGTGAGGAAGTCACCCGTTGAGGGAGCGGCGCGCCACAGAGGACAGGCCGGCGGAGGGGAGCGCCCAGGGGCCGAGGTCTCTTGGCAGGTCTTGCTCAGATGTCGAGTTCGAGTTTCTGCAGGAACTCCAGGGCGATGCCTCGGGAACCTTCGCCTTCCTCTTCGATGCGGACGACCCGGGCCTCGCTCCGCACGGTGAAGGTGGCATTGACCTTGACCACGTCGCCCACGTTGAGGTCGCGCGCCCCTTCGGTGATGAGGAAGAGGCCAGCCTTGCTGAAGTCGCGTACCCGGCCGCTATCGGCCTCGTGGAAGTTGTGTCCGTAGGAAAGCCAGACCGGGATGGGCATCCGATAGCGGCGAAAGCGCCGACGTTCAGGGACGTACTCCGAGGCCGCCCGCTCCGCTCCTCGACTTTCCCCCCGCTCCGCGCCACGCTTCCGCGCGTCCGTATCCTTTGCCTTGGCGGAAGGTGCTTCTGGCCCCATGGATATCCCCTCCTTTGTCGGTGCTCACACTCGCCGCCGGACCCGAACCCCCACCGACGCCCCTCTCGCGTGAGCCACCACGTCACCCCGCGGGGACCAAAAGAGAAACCTGACTCTCGAGCACCATAGGCCGGCCCGGAACGCGTGTCAAGTTCTTTCGGAGAAGCTTTTTCACTTTCCGCGCCCGCCTGCCGACCGTCGGCTTGCCTCGGCGAAGCAAGGGGGGTAGAGTACAGTCTTTGTTTCGCCTGCGCCACGGCCTCGGTCCTCCTCGACCGGCGAAGGAGCCGCGGACGGCTGACCCCGGTGTCGTGGGCGCGGGCGCAAGGCGGGTGACTCCGGAAATGGCTCCTCCTATCGATGCCGCTGGGGTGGAACTGAGAACGGGCCGCTCCTCCATGGCCCGGGCCGCTCTGGTCGGGATCGTGATGAGCGTCGCCATCGCCCTGCTGGACGCGGTGGGTGGCTACTCGATACATTCCTCCCCGATGACCGAGTCCCACTTCCCCATAGCCCTTTTCTTCGGCTACCTGCTGCTCGCCCTGGTGGCGAACCCCGTCCTGCGCCTCTTGGGTCCGCGCTGGCCGCTCAGCCAACGGGAACTCCTCGCCGCGCTCGCCGTGGGTTTCATGGGTTCCTCGGTGCCGACCATGGTCGGCCGGCTCATGGCCACCATCAGCGCCCCCCACTATTTCGCCAGCACCGAGAACCAGTGGCCTGACTACGTCCTGCCGCACCTGCGCGACTGGGCCGTTCCCCAGGACGTCTCCCAGGCCATCACCTACTTCTACCAGGGGCTTCCGCCGGGAGTTCGTGCGGGCTGGCAGGTCTGGGTGGTCCCGCTCCTCTGGTGGCTCACCTTCGTCTTTGTCATTTACATCGCCTGCCTGAGCATCGCGACCATCCTCCGCCGACAGTGGGTGGAACGGGAGCGGCTCTCTTTTCCTCTGGCCACGGTGCCGCTGGCACTCATCCAGCCGGAAGCGGGCGTCACGCCTCGCGGGTTCCTCCGTGACCGCCTGTTCTACCTCGGGGCGAGCGTCCCCCTCTTCATCATCCTGTGGAACATGGTCGGCTACTTCTTCGCGTCTTTCCCCCACATCAGCGTCTTCTACGGCTACCCGCAGCTGAACATCAGCATCGCCCGCGACTTCCCCTCGCTCGCCGCCAAGGGCGACTTCTACGTCTTCGCCTTCGCCTACTTCACCAACCTCAACATCCTCCTCTCCATCTGGTTCTTCCACCTCCTGGCCGTGCTCCAGGTCGGCCTCTCCAAGCGCATCGGCTTCGGCCCCGGGACCCTCGACGCCGGCGTGGACACACAGAGTTTCGGCGGCCTCGCCTTCTTCGTCATCTGGGGCCTCTACATGGCCCGTTCCCACCTCGGCGACGTCATCGGCAAGGCCTGCCGAAGCACCCACCCGGCCGACGACTCCCAGGAACTCGTTTCCTACCGGTTCGCCTGCCTGAGCCTCGTCGCCTGCTTCCTCTACCTGGTCGGCTGGCTGGTGCGGATGGGGTCGAGCGTCTTGGTGGCCGTCTTCTTCCTGGCGGCCAGCCTCGTCCTCTACCTGGGCATGGCCAAGATCATCGCCATGAGCGGGCTGGTGGTGCTGCGCGGCTCCATCATCGTCGCCGGGGAGAGCAAGAGCCCCTTCACCGGCGCCTGGGCCTGGCGGACGGGGGAGTCGCCGGTGGCCATGCCCATCATGAGCGCCACGTTCTGCGCCAACAAGGGCTTCGCCCTCCCCTCCGCCGCCAACGCCAACCGCCTGGCGCAGGACGTCGGCTCCGGACGGCGAGGCCTGGGGGTGGCCATGCTGGTGAGTGGCCTCCTGGGCATGGTCGCCTTTGCTGTCGTCACGCTGTACCTCGGCTACCGTAACGGCGCCCAGAACTTCGACTCCTACGAGTTCACCACGGCGAACAGCTTCCCCTTCGATGCGGTGGTGCTCTTCGCCAAGAACCCGCCGACGGCCCTGCGTACCTGGCTGGGCTACCTGGGCGCGGGCGCCCTGGTCACCGCCGGGCTCACCTTTCTCACCTACCGCTTCCCCTGGTGGCCGCTCCACCCCATCGGCTTCACCGTCGCCTTCGCCTACCCGGTGCGGGTCACCGCCTACTCCGTCTTTCTCGCCTGGCTGGCAAAGACGGTCGTGCTTCGGGTGGGGGGCATTTCCCTCTACCGGAGAAGCCAGGCCGTGGTCCTGGGCATGCTCATGGGGTACGTGGTGGGCGTAGGCATCTCCTTCCTGGTGGACGTCTTCTTCTTCTACGGCGAGGGCCACGCCGTGCACGCCGCACCCATGTGACCTATGTGACCATCGCCCGGAACGCCCCCTCACCCCCCGCGGAGCCAGGTCAGGAACCAGGCGCCCACGCCCGCGAAAAGGAGAGCGGGCAGGAAGTTCGCCGTCGGCAATTTCTTGATGCGTAGCAGTTCAAGGCCGATGGCGACGGTGAGCAGGCCGCCCGCAGCCAACACCTCCGTCTGGATGGGCTCGGTGAGGAAGGCCTGAAAGAACCGGCCCACGAGGGTGAGGGAGCCCTGCACCGTGACGACGCTCACCGCCGAGAAGACCACCCCGAAGCCCATCCCCGCCGTCAGCACCATGGAGCACGGGCCGTCGAGGGCGCTCTTGATGTAGAGCAGCGTCGGGTCGCCGAGCGCCCCGTCCTGAAGCGACCCCATGATGGTGAGCGGGCCGACACAGAAGATCAGGCTGGCGGTGACAAAGGCCTTCCCCACGGAGAATTCGCCGCCGCTGACCCCCTCCGCCGTCGGCGAGTCGACCGGGCCCGTCACCCGCAGCCCCGGAACGCGGGCGACGAGACTCTTCAGCCATTCGCCAAAGGATTCGAGCAGTTGCTCGATGCGAAGCAGATGTCCGACGACGCCGCCAAGGATGAGGCTGGCGATGACCAGCGGCATATTCTGCGTCCCGAGCGCCAGTTTCACCCCGATGAGGAGAGAACTCAGCCCCAGCGCCCCCAACAGGAGCTCCTGCACGGCCCGGGAGATCTTTCGCCCCAGGAGCACGCCCGCGGTGCTCCCAGCCACCACGGCGACGACGTTGACCAGAGTCCCCTGAAACAGCATGTCGGTCCCTTGAACGCGCTCCTGTCTGCCCGGCTCAGCGCCCTTTGGCGGCGGGTGCCCCCGAACTGGACGGGCGGCCTGAGCCTGTCGCCGGCCGCTCCACCAGCTCTTCCAGGTGCTCGTCCACCTTGCGGAAGGCACGGATGTACTGGTCCACGAGGGCCAGGGACGCCCGGGGGAAAGTGGGCACCCCGACCAGCAGCGCCCTCACCGCCTCACTCTTCGGGCAGAAGTCCCTTGGGTAGAGCGGCTTCCGCTTCACCTGGGCAAAGATGGGGAAAGCCCCGCCCCGGCGGTAGTGCTCCGCCTCCTGGAAGAGCGGCTGCTGGTGGAGGAGGCCGTAGCGCGCATCGAAAACCTGAGCCCCCTCGGCACGAAGCGCTTCGATGACCCGCTCCTTCCTGGCGCCGGGCACCGCGTCCGGGTTGAAGCGAACCCAACTCTCATAGTAGACTCGCTCAATGTGCTTCGGCACCGGAGCGATTTGCCAAGAGCGCATCCCGCGCAGCGCATCGAGGAATCGCCCGCAGTTTCGGTTTTTTCGGGCGATGGTGGTGGGGAGTCGGCGGAGTTGTCGGCGGGCGATGGCCGCAGCCAACGGGTGGATGCGGTACTTGAAGCCGAAGCCGGTGCGGGCCAGCCTGGCCCAGGGTTCCCCTAACGAGCGCAGCCGTTCGTAATGCCCAAGGGCCACCGCCCGCTCGTAGTACCCCCGATTGCTGGTGCAGAGGAGGCCCCCTTCGCCGCCCACCATCAGTTTGGAGGTCTGCAGGCTGAAGAAACTGATGTCACCGATACTTCCCACCATCCGGCCCCGGTAGCGGGCGCCGTGGGCGTGGGACGCATCTTCTATGACCTTCAGGCCGTGTCGACGGGCAAGCCGAAGGATGGCCGTCATCTCGCAGGGCATCCCTAACATGTGCACCACGACGATGGCTTTCGTCCGTGGCGTCACCTTCCGTTCGATGTCGGCGGGGTCGATATTCAGGGTGTCCGGGTCCATCTCGCAGAAGACCGGCACTCCCCCGAGCGTGAGCACCTGGACCACCGAGGCCCAGTAGGTGAAACTCGGGCAGAGCACCTCGTCGCCGGGCTGGATGTTCAGGGCGAAGAAGGCGGCGTGGCCGGCAGCGGTGCCATTGGTGTGGGCCAGGGCGTAGCGGACCCCGAGGAAGCGAGCGAACTCCTCCTCCAGCTTCCGCGTCTCCTCGGAAATGGAGAGTTCGCCCTTCCTGACCAGCCTGGTGACGGCCTCGACCTCGGGCCTCCCGGTGATGGGCCAGCGGAGGGCCTCATCGGCCCGGAGAGTGATGGCCTTCGGCCCGCCGAAGAACGCGAGGGCGCTCCGGCCCCCTCCTCTGACCGCCCTTGAACACGTCTTCCCCATCTCTCTTCCCGTTCTTCATCGCCAAGCCACCAGTCACGCGGGGAGGCCCTGCCTCAACGAGGAGCCCCACCTCCCAGGCAAGCGAACCTACCGACTCCGCCGCCGACGGGCAAGCAAAATCAGGCCTTCCTATCCGCGGACTGCGCTTGAATCAGGCACCACCCCGCGCTACCCTCGCCTCGACGTGCACGCTTGTGACCTGCTGAGGACGCGAAAGGAGCACCCGGTGCGTAGCGTTGGTCTCTTCATGGTGGAACGGGGGAAGGTCGAGGTCCGACCCATTGAGGTGCCCGACCCCGGCGCGGGTACCGTCCAGGTCGAACTCCGGGCCTGTGGCCTCTGCCGGGCCGACATCGACTACTTCACCGGCACGCTCCCACTCCAGATGCCCGCTCTGGTGGGGCACGAAGGCGTGGGCCTGGTGACGAAGGTGGGGTCGCAAGTGGAGGGGGTCGCTCCCGGTGACAAGGTCACCATGGCCGCGGGCGGCCTCTTCGCCCGGGTGGCCAACTGCCCGGTGAACCGGATCACCCGGCTTCCCGCGCACGTGGAGCGCTTCGAGCACTGGCTGGCGGAGCCGGTCGCCTGTGTGGTGAACGCCCTCCGCCAGTGCCCCGTGAGCCCGGGCGATCGCGTCGTCCTGGTGGGCACCGGGTTCATGGGCCTCCTCATCCTTCAGGGCCTTCGCCATGAGCCCACCCGCGAACTCATCGCCCTGGACGTCAGGCCGGAGCGCCTGGAACTGGCCCGCCAGTTCGGCGCCGACTACGCCTTCGACCCCCAGGCCGACGAGGACAAGGAGACCGTCGCCAGGCTCACCCGCACCGGGGCCGACCTCGTCTTCGAGTGCGCGGGCACCCAGGAGGGCTTTCAGCTCGCCTGGGAGGCAGTCAGGCGGGCGGGGACGCTCTGCCTCTTCAGTTGGCACAAGGGCGAGCGGCGGGTTGACCTGGGTCGCTGGCACGCCTACGGGTTGCGGGTCCTCAACGTCTCACCGACGATGGCCCCGGATTTCCTTCAGTTGCTCGCCCCGTCCGTCGCCTGCATCTGGCGGGGCATCTTCAACCTGGAGCCACTGGTCACCCATACCGCGCCGTTGGAAGATGCCCAGCAACTGTTCGAGACCGCAGCCCAAGCCCCCGCCGGGTTCGTCAAGGGAGCAGTACTGTTCTGAGCCGACTTCGCCGCGCCGCCTCCAGCCTTCCCCGGAGCCTTTTTCCCCTTGACACCCGCGGTCCCTAACCGTATCAAGGCAGGCAGGAGGTCAGAAGCGACAACCTGAACAAGATGCTCCCTGAATCTGAAATCTCCATCTTGAGCAACGGGCAGACTTCCGGTTAGGCGTGACGAGCCGGTGCCAATACATTACGCTCTGAGGAGACAGACGATGGTTGCGTTGCTCTTCATCCTTCTTGTGATTGCCCTCGCCGGGCTCATCTACCTGGTCGTACAGCTTATGCCACTTCGCAGCGAAGCCTCACGATTGGATGCAGAGCTGCGAGAGCTGAAGGCTAGATACGACACCGACATCAATCACTGGAAGACACAAGCCGCTGGCCAGAAGGCCAGGTGGGAGCGCCTCTCCAAGTGGGAAGGCGTCGCCGATGCCGATGCCAAGGCAACGGAACTCCATCAGGAGGCACAGGCAGCCCTTGACCGAGCCAAGGTGGAGGCAACTACGATTGGCACGGAAGCCAGACAACGCGCGAAGACTCTGAAAGACGAAGCAGAAGCCATTCTTGACTCTGCCACCACAAAGGCGGCACGGATAGTCGCAGACGCCAACAAGAAGGGAGAAGACATAGCGGGGAGCGCATACGACGCAATGCGGAATGCATCACTCTACCAGCGAACGGTCTCGGCGATGAGGAATATCATCGACGGGTACGGCGATCTGTATATCATACCAGGGCGCAGCTTGCTCGACGACCTGGCGGACGATTTCGGCCACACCCAAGCCGGACAGCAACTCAAAGGTTCCAGAGACCACACCAAACTGATGATCCGGAACGGCACCGCAGCCACGTGCGAATACGTCGAGGCGAACCGACATAACACCGCGGTGAACTTCGTCATCGACGCGTTCAACGGCAAGGTTGACTCCATCCTCTCTCGGGTCAGGTACGACAACGCAGGAACGCTGCAGCAGGAGATACGCGATGCTTTCACGTTGGTGAATTTCAATGGCAAGGCATTCCGCAACGCGCGGATAACGGACGAGTTTTTGGCCGCGAGGCTTGACGAGTTGAAGTGGGCAGCCATCGCCCAGCAACTGAGACTGGAGGAACGGGAGGAACAAGGGCGGATCAAGGAAAAGATCCGCGAGGAAGAGAAGGCGCGAAGGGAATACGCCCGCGCCATGCAAGATGCAGCCAAAGAGGAGGACATGCTCCGCAAAGCCATGGAGAAGGCTCAGCAGCAGATTGAGATGGCGAGCGCTGAGCAGAAGGCGAGATACGAACAGCAACTTCAGGAACTCGGCGACCAACTCAGACAGGCGCAGGAGCGCAATCAGCGAGCCCTGTCGATGGCTCAACAGACCAAGCGGGGGCATGTTTACATCATCTCGAATGTTGGTTCGTTTGGGGACGATGTCTACAAGATTGGGCTGACGCGCAGGCTCGAACCCCTGGACCGGGTTCGAGAGCTTGGCGATTCCAGCGTCCCCTTTGAGTTCGATGTTCATGCTATGATATTCAGCGAGGATGCTCCCACTCTGGAAACCGAGCTCCACAGACACTTTCTGCTGAACCAGATGAACAAAGTGAACCCTCGGAAAGAGTTTTTCCGCGTGGACGTCGCACACATACGGGAGGAGGTCGAGAAGCTTGGGCTTACTGTGCACTGGACGATGCTGGCAGAGGCAAGGGAATATCGCGAGAGCCGCGCCGTTGAGAAGGCGGTCAAAGAGAACGCTATTATGCGAGAGGCATGGCTCAGACAACAGAGGGAATTTGAACGTCCCACCGAGGAGGTTCTCGAGACCGCTGAACCTGCCGAGGACGAATAAGAGCACCGCCGCAGCGGTCGGAGACCCAGTTCGCGGCTTCGAAGGGGACCTTTGAGCCCCTTCGCACCACAGGATGTCGCAATCCTGACGCGACCGCCCTTGCGCCTCGACATCCCCATACACTGCAAGGGCGGGGTTGTGAGCGGCGCCCACGGACAGGGCCGGAAGCCCTTTCTCTATATCCTGCACCTGGAAGTGGGCTGTCAATATCGGCGGGCGAAGCGTAGGCGGTCGGCGGCCTGGAGCCAGCCGTAGACCTGCACTGCTTTTGTATACCGTCGGCGGGCATCTTCCGGGTCGAGCGGCCGCCCCTCGGCATCGAGGAGGTTGAGAAGCGTCAGCGGTCGCGGAGCCACCAGGGCCGCTACGTCGGGCAGGTCCAGCCGCTGGAGGACGCCGGGAAGAAGGAACTTGCTCTGGTGGCGGAAGATGTCGGCCTCCACCAGGCTCCGATAGTCCACGGGGATGTCCTCCACGACGGCTTCGGCTATCCGTCCGTCCAGCGCCGTGGCCAAAAGCACGACCAGCCCGCCCAATCCCACGCCCCGCGCCACGAGAGACCGAGCCGAAACGTCGGGCCTCCCGGCCAGGCAGCGTGCCGCAGCCAAGACGTCGAGCGTACGGCCACCCACGAGTGGCCGACCGACCATGAAGGAGGTGTAGTTGAGGTCGGTCTCCGTCCCGTAGGGGGCATCGTACTCAAAGTCCCAGGCCCGCACGCGCGAGCGGGTCTCCCCTACCCCACGGATGTCGATGGTGAGCACCACCATCCCCCGGGCCGCGGCTCGACGGGCCTCAAGCAGCGTGACTTCCTTCCCCAACTCATCGACGAGGAGCAGACCCGGAAGCGCCCCACCCGCATCTCGTGGCCGGTAGAGCACACCGGGCACGACTATGCCTGGCTCACTGTGAACGACGACGTGCTCCCAGGCCAGGCTCCCGGCCTCCCCCTGCCTCTTCGTCTCCGCCCGGGGCACACGCCGGATTGCCTTGAGGGCAAGGAGCGCGGTCAGGTCCTCGCGTACCCGCTTCCGGTAGCGGGCGAGCCCTGGCCGGGTCGGGTGCCCGCCAGCTGACGGGCGCGGATGCTTCTTGACGGCCTCCCTGAGTGTTCCGCTGATGAAACTGTGGACGGTGCGCTGGCCGCGGAGCGAAGTCGCCACCTGGCCGGTCCTGGTGCAGGCGAGGGTCTCCGGCTTCTCCGCGGCGACGGGTGACTCCTTCCAGGTCTTCTCGCCGCTCGCGGGCCGAAGCCACCGCTCGAACCACCGGTACATCCCTTCCCGCAAAGGCTGGGAGAAGCCGTGAGGCAGGTCGGCTTCGACCTTCGCCACCTTATGGGAAGCACCCAGCCGGCGGTAGAGGTCCTTGAGCCACCGGTAGGTCTGGCGGGCGCCCTTGATGGGGAAGAAGTCCTTCCTGGCGGCGCAGATGATGAGCGGCCCGGGGGCGTGCATGGCCAGGTATTCGAAGTGGTCGATGCCCTCCGCGACCTGGGGGAGGAGGTTCTGCTCGGGGTCAGCCGACTGGCGGGAAAGGAAGCGCTGTCTGAGGGTGGTGATGTAGCAGCCTGGGGCGCCGACAAGGAACCGGTCGTCCAGGGCCACGAGGTACGTGGTGAGCGTGCCGCCACCCGAGTTCCCGGTGCAGCCGATGCGCTGGGGGTCCACCTCGGGCCGGCTGACAAGGTAGTCCAGGGCCCGCAGTCCATCCCAGATGCGGTACTTGGCCAGGTTCTCGCCGAGCAGGTACAACTGGTTGCCAGAGTTGATGTGCTCGGGGACGCAGAGCCCCAGTCGGCTTCGACCTTCCCGAGCGTCCCAGTACTGGCTCCGCTCCCCCTGGCCGAGCGGGTCGTAGGCGAGCACCACGAACCCCTTACGCACGAGCGAGATGTAGACGTGCTGATAGATGCCCGCTGCCTTGCCGTCGCCTGTGTGCCCACAGGGACTCAACACCGCGGGGAAGGGAGGCGTCCCCTGACTGGGGATGTAGAGGTTCGCCGTCACGAAGAACTTGGGCAGGCTCTCGAAGATGACCTTCTCAATGCGGTAACCCGGCCGCTCGACGACGCCGACGGTTCTTGCTGCCAATGGCGTCCGCTTCGGTAGGGCGCCGAGCATCCGCAACATCCTTCGCCGCAGGTCAACCTTGTAGGCCGGGAAACTTCGGCGGGTGACAGCCGCCCGCCGACGGGCAGCTTCAGCGAACTGCTCATCAGCGATGGCCAGCAGAAACCGGAACAGCATCTCGGGCGCCCGCCGGTGGGCGGGCACCCGGTCCTTCTCAAGCAACACTGCACCCGCTTCGGGAAACTGAAGTTCAAGCGCGCTAAGTTCCTTCTTCGCCATCTCCCTTCCTTTGCTCCTTCCCATTGCTACCTGACGTTCGGCTCCAGGACAGCCTTGACCACGCGCAGGTCCTCCACGTCTCGAAGCGCTTGTTCTGCCTCCCCCAGACGGTAGCGTCGGGTCAGTATCTCAGCCAGAGGCAACTCGGGCGCCCAACGGGCCAGGAGTTGGACCGCACGGTAGAGGTGAGAGAAGTCGATGCCCCAGACGGCCCGCACCTCGATGTGCTTTCTGTTCAGGTCGTAGTGGGGGTTGAGGCTGACGGCGCCGCCATCCGTGTACTGCCCGACGATGACGTATCGACCGGCGTCGCGCGTCATCCGCAGCCCTTCCAGGACTGCCTCCGCGGCGCCCGTCGCCTCGATGGTCACATCGGCGCCGCGACCACCCGTCCGCTCCCGCACCGCTTCCACCCGCTCGGCCGAACCGAGCCCCGTGATGTCGATGGTCGCGGAAGCGCCGAGCCTGCGGGCGACAGCAAGCCGCGCTTCCGGCGCGCCCAAAGTGATGACCTGGGCCGCGCCGCCTCGGTGGGCAAGGGCCGTGGCCCAGAGCCCCACCGGCCCCGAGCCCTGCACGGCCACCGTGTCCCCGGGGAGAAGGCCGGCCCGCTCCAGAGCATGCACCGCAGTAGGTAACCCACAGCCCCCGGCGATGAAGGCCTCCGCCGTCAGCCCAGCGGGGAGGCGAAGCAACTTGACGCCCGGCTTGAGGTAAATGTTCTCACTCCAGCCGCCCAGGAGCCCCTCCCGGGCCGAGTAGGTGATGCCATAGACCTTGCGGTGGGGGCAGCGGGTCGTGGCCTTGGCCACCAGGCAGTACCAGCAGCGCCCACAGGTCTCGTGCACGTCCAGGAAGGTGACCAGGTCCCCTTCACGAAACGGCTCCCCCTCCAGGTCGAGGATTTCTCCCCGGAGTTTCTCCAGCGCCCCCACGTTCGTGTGCCCGGGGATGATGGGGAAAGGCACCTCGGGGAGACGCCCGTGCCAGAGGTGAACGTCGGTGCCGCAGACCTCGCTCGCCAACGTGCGGAGCAGCGCCGCACCCACCTCCAGTTCTGGCTCAGGGAACTCACGGAGCTCGATGGGCTTCCCCGGCCCCACCATCACCGCTGCCCGAACGGCCGTCACCGGGACCCCCTGCTCTTCTGCGAAGTAACGCGCCCGCCCGCTTCGCGCCCACCCGGTGGGCACCCGCTTCGCTACGAACCACGAGTCGCTACCCGAAGATGACATCCTCGGCCCACATCACCGGGCCCTCGTAGCAGACGCGCCGGTAGTGCCAGCCCTCGCCACCCGGGTTGCGGACCTTCACCACGCACCCCTGGCACAGACCTGTCCCGCAACCCATCCGCGCCTCCATCGACAACTGGCACCGGGCGCCCCGCTCTTTCGCCGCCTGGGCGCACTTTTCCAACAGCCCCACGGGCCCGGCCACGTAGAAAGCCACCCGCCCCAAGAGGCCCACCTCCTTCTCCACTTGAGGCAGGAGGTCTATCACCGTCCCCCGGAGGCCGGCGGAGCCGTCCTCGGTGGCGGTGAGCACCCGGGCGCCCAGGGCGCTCAGGCCCTCGATGAGGAGAAGCCGATCAGCGTTCGGCCCGCCGACGAGGCAGTAGGTCGGCGTCGCTTCGTCATGGCGACGGATGGCACGGACAAGAAGGGGGAAAGGCGCCACACCCACGCCACCGCCGATACAGACGTGGGCCGTCGCACCGGCCACCACCGTGAAGCCGAAACCCAGCGGCCCGGTCACCTGGACCTCTTCCCCCGGCGCGAGGTCAGCGAGGACCTGCGTGCCCTCCCGGCGTACCTGGATGAGAAGGTCAAGCCACTCCGGCGATTCGCCTCGACCGCCGACGTCGGAGACGCTCAGCGGACGGGAAAGGAGCACCGGCGAGTGGCGAGCCAGCCGCAGCATCACAAACTGCCCCGGACTCACTTGGCGGGCCACCTCCGGCGCACCCAACCGAAGGAGAAAACAATCCCCGGACAGGGTCTGGCGCTCTACGACCGGAGCATTCACCACCACCGCTGCCATCGCCCCTCCAACAAGCCCTGCTTCCCACCACCACAAGGGCCGTCGCAAAGGCCGCCGCCGAGGCACGGGGCGAAAACCGCTTGGCCCCCGGCGGCGCAACTGATAGGCTATGCCCTCGGATGGTATGGGAGAGACCGGAGAGCGGTCAATCAAAAAGAAGCGGAAAGGACCTGCTGTGGGTCAGCGGAAGTACCAGGTGCTTGTTGCCGGCGGCGGGCCGGGCGGCTGCGCCGCTGCGGTGGCAGCGGCCCGCCTGGGAGCCCGGGTGCTCGTCGTCGAACGGTACGGGTTCCTCGGGGGGATGGCTACGGCCGGGCTGGTCAACCCGTTTATGCCCTACTCCATTGAAGGCAGACCCATCATCGCGGGCATCTTCGGTGAGACCCTCACCAGACTGAAAGCCGCCAACGGGCTCGCCGAGAATGGGGCCACTTTCGACGAAGAGGTGCTGAAGGTGGTGCTGGACGACCTTCTCCACGAAGCCGGCTGCGAGGTGCTCTTGCACGCCTGGCTCGCCGACGTCCGGGTGCGCGAGGGGACGGTGGCAGCTGTCGAGGTGGAAAGCAAGTCAGGCCGGCTGACGTTGGAGGCGGACCTTTTCATCGATGCCACGGGTGATGGCGACCTGGCCGCTCGTGCCGGCGCACCGTGTGAGTACGGCCGGTCCCAGGACGGCCTGGCGCAGCCCATGACCCTGTGTTTCCGGGTGGGCGGCGTCGACACGGACCGGATGCCCGACCGCAAGGAACTCAACCGCCTGTACAATGAAGCCCAGACCCGGGGCGAAATCGACTGCCCCCGGGAAAACCTGCTCTGGTTCCCCAGCGTCCACCCGGGGTTCATTCACTTCAACACCACGCGGGTGGTCCGCCGCCGGGCCATCGACGCCTGGGAACTGAGCCAAGCCGAGCGAGAAGGTCGCCGACAGATGCACCAGGTCGTCACCTTCCTCCGGAGGTCCGTCCCCGGCTTCGAGCAGGCCTACCTCTCCCACTCGGCGGCGCAGATCGGGGTGCGCGAGTCCCGCCACGTCCTCGGCGACTACGTCCTCACCGCGGAGGACGTCCTTTCCGCGCGGAAATTTCCCGATGGCATCTGCCGAGGGAACTACCCCCTCGACATCCACAACCCGGCCGGCACCGGAACCCTCCTTCAGGCCCTGCCGCCCGGAACCAGTTACGAGGTTCCCTTCCGCTCGCTTCTCCCCCGTGGGCTGGCCAACGTCCTGGTGGCCAGCCGATGCATCTCGGCCACCCACGAGGCGCACAGTTCGCTCCGCATCATCCCCATCGTCATGGCCATCGGCGAAGCAGCGGGAACGGGAGCGGGGCTCTGTAGCCGCGGGGGGATGTCGCCCCGACAACTCGACGCGGAGGAACTCCGCGCCCAACTCCGCCGACAGGGCGCGAACCTCGAGCGCGAGTGAAGGCGACCGAACACTTTCCGCCGGGACAGGCGAAAAGCCCGAAACGCGCAGGGGCGTGGGGCTCCCAGGCTGACGGGGTCAGGCGGGTGCCTCTTCCTGGCCGGCGAGGACCGTCTTCACCGTCATCAGGTTGTCGTCGGGCGTGTGGGTGTCGACGACGCACCCGGCCCCGACGATGAACTTGGCCGGCTTCTCCCCGGCGATGAGGCTTTCGATGTGCGCGCGGACCTCCGCCGGCCGCGCGACCCGGAGCACGCGGGCCCCGTCAACGCCGCCCATGAGCACCTTGTCCGTCAGTTTCGCCACGTCGAGCAGGTCCGGGTTTCCCGGGGCATAGACATCCCAGTGGACGACGTGCGTGGGGTAGTCCATGAGGTCGCGGACGAAGTTGTGGCTCTGGCAGACGTGGAGGATGTTGAGCCGGGCCGACTGCGCGTGGCTGAGCACCTGCAGGTCGTAGGGCCGGCCGAACTCCTCGTAGAGCCTGGGGGTCAGGTGCTCGGACGCGGCCCAAATGGTGGTGGCGTAGAAGATGCCGTCAGCCACCTTGAGCACCTCTTCGACAAAGGCGCCGAGCGTCTCCGTCACGGCCCCCAGGGCGTTGTGGACGGCCTCGGGGGCCTCGACGATGTCCTCCTTGACCCGGTCCGGCCCGCCGGCGAGCATCCCCAGCGTGGAGAGCGGCGAGGAGACGGTCTCGATGAAGAGGCATCCTCCGTCCAGCCCCCGCTTTATCCGCTCGAGGGCTTCCAGTTGCTCCGCCAGGGGCCTCGCCGCCGGGGAGACGGGCTTGATGGAAGCCCAGTCGCTCGTCCTCTTGACCGGCCACTCGGCCAACTCCTCCCCGCTGTGCTCGTCGGCCCCGTACTTGGGCTGCGTGCCCCAGGCCTCGGCCTGGTAGGTGGCCCGGGGATTCACCTTGAGGAAATCCCACTGGTATCGGCGCCAGAAGTACAGCATCGACTGGGCCAGACCCTGGGGCGTGCGCTCCGCCAGGTAGAAATGGCGCCAGAAACTCACCGGCAAGCGGTCCACCGGTGCTCCCCGCAACACCGCCTCAACGCGCTCCGTATGGGTCATTGCTGCCTTCTCTCCTCGTTGTCGCCGGCAAGAAATACCACGGGCGCGCAGTGTAGGAGGCCCCGAGGCTGCTGTCAAGTCCTCTTTGCCGCGAACATCCTTGCTCCCGCCTCCTCACTCTTCGCTTGACGCGCCCCCTCCGACCCCGCACACTGTTGGCTGTGGCGAAGGGAAGGGCCTCGCACTGAGCGGCCCGGTCAGCCACAGGAGGAACTATGGCGGACATCCTGGCCGTCGGCGCCCACCCCGACGACGTGGAAATCGCCGTCGGAGGCACCCTGCTCAAGATGCGTGACCGGGGCTGCTCTGTGGTCCTCTGCCACGCTTCCGACGGGGAGCCGACGCCACGGGGCAGCCGGGAAACGCGCCTGGCCGAAGCCCAGGCGGCAGCACGCTTCCTGGGCGCGGAGTTGGAGGTCCTCTCGCTCCGCAACCGCTACATCATGGATTCCCTGGAGGCCCGGCGGGAACTGGCCCTGGTCATCCGGAAGCACCGTCCCGCCCTCGTCCTTTCCCCCTGGCCTGTCGGCGAGCATCCGGACCACCGCGCCGTCGCCCACCTCGCCGACGCGGCCCGCTTCTACGCCAAGTTGAGCAAGACCGACGACCGCGGGGAGCCCTGGCCGCTTCCTCCCTGGTGGGCGCCCGACCAACTCTACTACCACCTGGCCACTGCAGTGGAGGACCCCCGGCCGGCCTTCGTGGTGGACATCACCCAGGAGTACACGCGCAAGCAGGAACTCCTGGCCTGTTACCGGTCGCAGACCAACGTGGACATGGAGCGACTGGCAAAAAGCGCCTTCTGGGGAGAACTCATCGGGGTCCGCTACGGGGAGGCCTTCTTCCGCCGGGGAAGTCTCCCGCTGCCCGACCTCTCGCCTTTCCTCAGCCCTCCGGGCGAAAGGCCGCCAGCGGCGCGGCCACCCCAGGGGCTCCGCCGCCGGCCCCCGCCCTCACGGCAACGGGGCTGACGTCCGCGGGCGGGTGAGGCCGGTCGTCACCTCCATGGTCACCTGTCCACTCAGCCGGTTCTCGTACAACTGCAGGAGGAGGGTCGAGGCGTTGAGGAGCACCGCCTGAAAGTTCTCACCTCGGCTCCAACGCTTCCCGTTGACCAGGATGGTCGTCGGCGGCGGCCCCTGCCAGCCGGCGAAGCGGAACACCGGGGACGTGAGGAGCGCGTGGGAAAGGTCGAGGGTCAGCCGACAGCCTGCCGGAGAAGCGCGTAGCGTGTAACAGCCTTCGCCTTCGCAGTACCCATCCAGGTTGAGGTCGCCGCCCTCGCCGCGGAGCAACTCGCCCCAGCCCGGTTCCACCGTGAGTGACGGCGGCCGCTGGTAGGCCTCCGCCACCGCCGATGCGAGTTCGGCCCGGTCGACCCAGTCCGGCTCGACGTGCAGCGCGCAGCACCACACCGAGGGCTCACTCCCCAGGATGGTACCGGGCGGGTGCATCTCGAAGCCGCTCCGGGTGGCGCCGCGGGCGCCCTGCGGGCCCCCGGCCGCCCCGAGCAGGAACCGCTCGCCCCAGCGGGTGACGGGAACGCCCGGCCGGCCGGGGATGAGCAGGACGTCGCCGAAGTGGACGGGACCATTGCTCGTCTGGAGGAGGAAGTCTGGTCCGGCCCCCGCCTCCCGGCTCACGGACCCCAGGGTGCGAAAGTCGGAGGTCGGGGCCGTGCTGAGCAGCCATTCGCTCGACGCCACCTTCAGGGTGGTCGGGGGCGCAGTCAGGGTGTGGCGGACGTACAGTTGGCCGACCGGGTAGACCGTGTACGTGGTGACAAAGTGAATGGGACTGCTGCGGCTCGGGACGCCCGCGGGCGTCGCCTTCTTCCCTTCGCGCTGGTACTCTTCGGCAACGGCGAGCGGGCTGTAGCTCCCCTCGAGGCAGAGCTGGACGCGCACGGCATCATCCTCGGGCACGTTCAGAGTCTCTGCCGGCGCGCTGTAGAGGACCTCCTTCCACTGGCTCCCGGCGAGGGTGAGGGCGTGGGTCACGAGCGCCACGGTGGGGAGGTCACCGTGACCGGCGAGGTTGCACGTACGCTGGGGGTCCCGGTCCAAGTCGTACCAGGCCGAGATGCCACCGGCCCGCTCGCTGAAGATCAGCTCGAAGCGGCCCTGAGACTCGAGTGCGGACGAGCGGACAGCCATGCCCTCGGGAACCGGCCCCACCTCCAGAGGCTCGGCCCCCCGGAGCATCGCCGGCGCTCCCGCCACCAGCACCACCAGCACGCCACCCAGCCAGCGCACCTGCGATCCCTCCCCTCGCGCGCCTTGCGAAGAACCCCGCTCCGCCTGACGGGTTACCCCCTGGTGCCCAGGGCTGCTTGGGGCAAAGCCCCTTTGCTGCGGACGTGAGCACCCCAGGAGAGCCCGTGGCTCCCGCCCGGGCGGCTCCCCATCTTACCAGTCCAGGTGCCCAGGTGCTACCCAAATCAGCCTGCACCGCCGCGGCGAGGGGTGGGCGCCCGTCCCGCGGGGCGGACGTCTCGGGGCGCCTTCCCGAGGGGAGAAAGCCCGGGGCTCTCGCCGGCGAGGAAGGGCTACGAAGCAGGCGACTGTGACCACCGGCAGAGAAGAATCCCCAACTCATAGAGGGCGTAGAGAGGAACGGCCAGGAGAAGTTGCGTCACGCCGGAGTTGTCGGGGGTGAGCACCATCCCCACCACGGCGCAGCCGACGATGGCGTACCGACGGGCCGCCCGGAACTGCTTCACAGTGACCATGTGCATCCGCTCCAGCCCCCACATCACCAGGGGCAACTGGAACACCACCCCCACGGCCAGCGACATCTTGATGACGAAATCGACGTTGTCATTGACGGTGGGCATGGCGCGGATGAGGGTGGCGTTGCCGAAGCCGTACAGGAACTGGAGCCCGTAGCGCACCACCACCAGGTAGCCGAACAGCATCCCGACCAGGAACGCGACGACGCTGAAGGGGAAGAGCAGACGCACGTAGCGGCGCTCCTGCGGGTAGAGCCCCGCCGCCACGAACTGCCAGAGTTCGTAGAAGACCACGGGGCTGGCAAGAAAGAGGCTGGCCACGCCACACACCTTGAGGTAGGCGAGGAATTGGTCCGCCGGCCGAAGGGCCACCAGGTAGGGCTTGTCGTACCCCAGGGAGCGGAGGCTTTGGATGATGGGGGCCGCGACGAGGTTGAACGTGCGGTCGGAGAAGAAGGCGAAGAGCACGAAGAAGACGACGGCCACCGCTGCGAGGCTGTAGAGGAGCCGAAGGCGCAGTTCCTCCAGGTGCTCCCCCAGGCTCATCCGGCTCTCTTCCAGTGCATCCTTCTCCGTCACGACCGACCCTCTCTGCCAGCGTCCACGACCTCCCTCTGCATCTTACGTTCTTTCCCACCCGCGGGCAAGCCGGAGGGCCGGGCGCCCTCCCGGGAGAAAGCCCTTGCCTCGCCCTACGTCCGCAGTACAATGTCGGTAGACGCGAAATCGCAGCCACTCTTGCAGAAGGAGGGTTCCCGGTG
>Ga0315282_10004263_pt1 | contig 24985 bp, 25 predicted proteins | sample YL17G07_20_MG_FD_203693 | JGI IMG/M metagenome (GOLD analysis project Ga0315282, IMG submission 203693) | Sediment microbial communities from Yellowstone Lake, YNP, Wyoming, USA - YL17G07_20 | ecosystem: Environmental > Aquatic > Freshwater > Lake > Sediment | place: USA: Wyoming | collected... | reverse complement strand
TCAGATAAACCGGCGCCTGTCAAGCACTTTTTTAAATGCGAATTTGCTCGGATTAGGTGTCTGGATTCAACCTATGGAATCTACGAAAGGTTTTTAAGCGGAAAAATTCGATTTACGGAATTCCTGCATTCTGGGCAGTCTGAAAACAGAAGATTTATAGCAGAAACATGCATTTTCGTTTCAGCTAGGAATTAGTAAAAAATTACTGGAGGGGCAACTTTTTCATGAATGACCCATCGATAAATATTCAAGAATAGAGATTCGTTCCTAATACCCTTTTCTTCGCCCCTTACGATTTTTCTTGTTCCCACCCTCTTGCCCTTCCAACGGCCATCTTCCACTTCCGATAAAGAGATTCTCTTTGTTTGGAACTCATGCGAGGAATGAACTTCCTCTTCACTTTGTAGTTTGCTGCGATTTGTTCTTGATCCTTCCAAAACCCTACCGCCAACCCAGCCAGGTAGGCGGCTCCCAACGCGGTCGTCTCAGTAGTCTCCTGGATGACTACTGGAACTCCCAGAATGTCGGCTTGAAATTGCATCAAAAACTGATTGGCAGCCGCCCCTCCATCGACCCGCAATTCCTTCAGCCCCATTCCGGAATCCTCCTCCATGCATTCGAGCACATCCCTTGTCTGATAGGCAATCGACTCTAAGGCCGCCCGAGCTATGTGAGCTGGGGTCGTTCCACGGGTAATTCCCAAAATTGTTCCTCGCGCATACATATCCCAGTACGGTGCTCCCAGGCCGACGAAGGCCGGGACAAAATAGACGCCGTCATTCGAGGGGAGGCTACTGGCCAGTCTTTCGCTTTCGGAAGCTTGTTGAATGATCCGTAGCTCATCTCGGAGCCATTGCACGACAGCTCCGGCGATAAAAATGCTCCCTTCTAAGGCATATTCAATTCTCTGACCGATTCCCCAACCGATCGTCGTCAGAAGGTTCTTCCTGGAAACCACCGGCTTTCCCCCTATGTTCATCAGTAAGAAGCAACCTGTTCCGTAGGTATTCTTGGACAGTCCTTTGCGAAAGCAGGTTTGGCCGAACATGGCTCCTTGTTGATCTCCCACGATTCCCGCAACGGGGACCTCCCAGCCAAAAAAGGCTCCAGGAGAAGTGCTTCCGCAGATTTCGCTGGAAGCTTTGACAGCTGGTAAGATTTGTTCGGGGATATGAAAACATTCTAAGATCTCCCCATCCCACGAAAGATTATGAATGTTGTAAAGCATCGTGCGGGAAGCGTTAGAATAATCCGTGATATGGAGCTTCTTCCCCGTCAGGTTGTACACCAACCAGCTATCCACTGTGCCAAAGGCCAGGTCTCCTCTTTCAGCTGCCCGGCGGATCTTTTTTTGGTGGTTCAAAATCCACTGGATCTTAGTAGCTGAAAAATAGGCATCGATCACTAATCCAGTTTTCCTGCGAATCTTCTGCGCGAATTTCGTCTTCTTGATTTCGGAACAACTCAGCGCGGTCCTTCGGCACTGCCACACAATGGCATTATATACTGGCCGGCCGCTCTCCCTGTCCCAGATTAAAGTGGTCTCCCGCTGATTGGTGACCCCGATGGCAGCGATTTGTTGGGGTGAAAGATTGGCGGAATCAAGGGCCTGCCAGGCAGCTTCCATTTGCGTGTCCCATATTTCCATGGGGTCATGTTCTACCCATCCAGGCTGGGGAAAGATCTGCCTGAACTCCTTGGCTGCTATACTAATAATCTTCCCCTGATGGTCGAAAATTACTGCCCGGGAACTCGTGGTTCCCTGATCTAAGGCCATGATATATTCTTTTTCCATAAATAGATTCCTCCCCAAAGCAAAAGTTGGTTCTGCTAACAAATCAAGGCTGAATATGAGACACGGTCAAAGGTGAACGAGAAATCGTATCCGTCTTGAACACAATCCGGGTATCCCTTAGGGCATCATGTCCAATGACCATCCCACTTGGATAAGGAATTACCTGTTTAGAATGTCGGATGTCAAAAACCTCCTGAGTTGCTTTGTGTAGCATTAAGCAGCTCAGGAGGGCCAGTTTTCGGATAAATCTTTAAATGACCAATACCTGTTATTAAAACAGGTAAAAATCTTTAGAATTTGAAGTGGATCGCCTGGCTTGCCACGACGATCCAGGTTACCAACATAGCGCTGATAAAAGCGCCCACATAGATGTGGCCTGTTTTTCGAAGGTCCTTAAAATATTTTGGAGATCAGATAGAGATACCGTGCCAGATTTTGATGGAAACTTAAGGTTTCAATAGAGGAATTTTAAAGGTCTTTCTCCATCCACCCCCCCCTTGGTTTGCAATCGTCGGAGATTCTCATATCAAAAAATGCTTCAATTAGTCAATCGAAAAAAGGGGATGTGAAAACTATCTTTTAATTCAGCAACTAAAACCATGAATTATTGATTGCCGGTTGAAGTCAAGCACTTGGGACTGAATCTCAAAAATCACGAGTACAGGAAGGAAGAGTTGAAAAGAGTGCGCCCCCTTTCACCTATGAATCTTCACGCTAAAGCCTCTTCAGGGTGACGATTAAACTTCAAGTTGGCAGGCAAGGATTTCGCCAAAATAGACACGGTGAAAATCCCCTTTAGGATATAGTGTATCAATGATTGATTTTTCCAATACCGAAGGAATTACATCATTTTTATTAACGACCCGGCATTCAAAATGGAGAATACATTCCTTGATAATGGGTGTCTTTACCTTCTTCGAAGGCATAGCGGTTAGTTGTTTTTCCTTGAATTTGTCATGGTCTCGACCTGATACGGTGCCACAATATTGCACCACCTCTTTCAATTGCGGCGGCACAATATTGACTGTAAATTCCCCGGTCTCCTCGATGAGCTTGTACGTATAACGAGAGGGGCGTACCAGCACCACGAAGATGGGTCTTCGCCAAATGATTCCTGTTGTTCCCCATCCGATCGCCATAACATTAGGGAGACCTTCCTTCCCACGGCTGACAAGAAGCACACGGTCTTCACCAAAAGCTCTTACCGTTTCCTCTATGTGGTCCCTATAATCAGTGGTTTTTTTTGCCATGACAGACCCTCCTCTTAAGTGCGAATTTGCTTCTATCTCTCAATGTGATGCAAAATAACAAAAAACCTCCTTGTTGAGCAAGGGAGAATTAATCTGCTAGATTTTCTTTTTACGGCTCTTATGCCAGACGTCATGTGCGGGAAAGTCAATCCTTCGACTTGCCAGCATAAATGCTGGGGTTGCTCAGCCTTGACATCATCTTATGATCGTCTTAAAGGTAATGCGTGCGCGAGTGGAATTAAAGGACTTAAGGATAAAGCATGAAAAAACTTGATGGTCGAACCCTGATTGCTGTTGGAATAACTCTTCTCTTCTGGTCCTCGGCGTTTGCCGGGATAAGGGCGGCTCTTGCTGATTATTCCCCAAAACACCTCGTTCTGTTCCGGTTCTTAGTGGCTTCGATCGTGCTCGCCGGGTACGCTGTGTTGACCCGGATGCGCCTCCCTGATAAGCGTGACCTCCCAGCCATCTTCTTAATTGGTTTCCTAGGCTTCACGGCTTACCATGTGGCAATAGTTTACGGCCAGGTTACTGTGACGGCAGGAGCAGGAAGCTTATTGGTTGCCTCTGCACCAATCTTCACAGCTCTTCTATCCATAATCTTCCTACATGAACGATTACGAATCTGGGGATGGTTGGGTATCGCCCTCAGTTTTTTCGGAGTCACCCTGATCTCCCTGGGTGAGGGGAAAGGGGTGAGGTTCGATCCGGGAGCTTTTCTCATTTTATTAGCTGCCCTTTCCACTGCTATATACTTCGTTCTTCAAAAGCCCTATCTTAGAAAATACAGTCCCCTTGAACTCACGACCTACTCCCTTTGGGTAGGAACAGTGTTCATGCTGGTCTTCCTCCCGGGATTAGCGCATGCGGTGAATAAATCCTCCCTCCATGGCACTTTGACAGTCGTCTACCTTGGAATCTTTCCAGCGGTACTTGCCTATGTTGCCTGGACCTATGTCCTCTCGCGGATTCCTGCCTCCAATGCGGTCAGTTTTCTTTACATTAATCCTGCACTGGCTATCTTGGTCGCATGGCTATGGCTCGGGGAAGTGCCTACCGTCCTCTCTTTATTGGGTGGAATTCTCGCGATTTCAGGCGTTGTGCTTGTAAATACAAAAGGGGGAGGGGAAAGCCAGTAACCTTGATACTTCGACGGCTCACCCTCGACCTGAGCGTTCGACTGAGCTCACGCCGAAGTCAAACTCCGGGCGCTTGTCCTGAGCGCAGTCGAAGGATCAGACCGGGGATAGCCGAAGGGTTGATTTGGCGCCCCACTTTCTTTTAATATAAGTTTGATGAAAGGCTTTTTTAATCAGCTTCTCCGGATCGACCTCAGCCGAGAAAAGGTTTCGGTTGAACCCATTCCTGATTCAATCCTTCAGTCTTATCTGGGCGGAAAAGGTTTGGGTTCTTATCTCCTTCTCAAAGAGAATCCATCCCATGTTGATCCTTTCTCAGCCAAGAACCGCCTCATCTTCACGTTAGGTCCGCTGGCAGACACCCCTTTTTACGGGTCAAGCCGTTACGCGGTCTTTACTAAATCGCCACAGACAGGGATCTATTGTGAATCCTATTCTGGTGGGAAAATCACCTTTTCGATGAGCCGGACGGGATATGACGCCATCATCATCGAAGGGAAATCGAATCATCCCGTCTTTCTCGAGATCAGCGACGAAGACGTCGTTTTCCACAACGCTTCTCAAATCTGGGGCAAGGAGACCTATGAAGCAGAAGACAAGATATTAAGAAAAGTTGGAGTCAAAGGAGCCGGAGCACTTGTCATCGGTCCAGCCGGAGAGAATCTGGTCAAATTTGCAGTGATCGAAAGTGAGCACTGGCGTTCCCTTGGAAGGGCTGGAATCGGCGCCGTGATGGGATCGAAGAAATTAAAAGGGATCGTCTTCCATGGAAAGAAACGACGAGACGTTGCGGATCCTTCCTCTCTGAAAAGGCTGGCCCAAGCGTTCAAGGAACGAGTTGAAAATTACCCGATCGTTGCCAACTATAAGAAGTACGGAACGCCCATGCTCGTCTCCATCATGAACACCATCGGTGCTTTTCCCACTCGATACTGGTCCCAAGGAAAACTGGACGGCTGGGAAAGTATCAGCGCAGAAAGCCTCCTGGAGCGCTGTGAGGTCAGCCCCGTTGCCTGTCCCCATTGTTTCATGGCCTGTGGGAATATCTCCAAGGTTAAACAGGGAAGGCATCGTGGCCTTCGCATCATGGGCCCTCAATACGAGACGATCTATGCCTTCGGTGGGCTCTGCATGGTCAAATCAATTGAAGATATCATCTATCTCAACGACCTCTGTGACCGTCTGGGCATGGATACCATTACAGCAGGCAACATGGTTGCCTTTGCCATCGAGGCCTCAGAAAAAGGAAGGATTAAAGAGAGGCTTTCTTACGGAGATGTTGATGGAATTGCCGAGATCTTAACCAAGATCGCCTATCGAAAGGGGCTGGGTAGGATCTTATCGGAAGGGGTCCGATCTGCGGCCGAAGTCTGGGGAATGGAGGAGAAGGCAATCCATGTGAAAGGGCTTGAACCTGCCGGTTTCGACCCCAGGGTCCTGAAGGGAATGGGGCTTGCGTATGCCACCTCGGATCGGGGGGCCTGCCACCTGAGGGCCACTTTCTACAAATCCGAGCTTTCGGGACAGATCGATCCCGAGCAGATCAAGGGGAAGGCAAAACTCTTTGTCGATTATGAAGACAAGATGACCCTGTTCGATCTCCTCATCCTCTGCCGCTTCTACCGGGATTTGATCACCTGGAAGGACCTGCACGAAATTATAAAAGCTGCCTGCAACCTTTCACTTAAAGAGAAAGACCTAAAAACGATCGCATCCAGTGTGACCAATATGGCTAGACATTTCAATCAACGGGAGGGAGTGACGAAAAGAGACAATAAACTTCCCCGTAGATTCTTCCGTGAAGTCCTTCAGGAAAACCAGAAGACGATTCGTCCCGAAGATCTCGACGTCATGCTGAAAGAATATTACCAACTGAGAGGATGGGACTAAGAAAATTGCAAATCGCAAATTGCAAATTTAAGAATGCCTTTACGGTCTACCCTCAATGATGCTAAAATAGCCTTTCAGAAGGAAACAATATGCGGTTTGGAAGTTTGAAGGCAAAGATCATTCTGAGTGTCATCATTGTGGTAGTCGTGATCGAAGGGCTCTTCCTCTACCTCAATATCAGGTCTCTCTCGCGTCAGATTCTTTATAAAACAGAAGAGGAGGCCTTCAACCTCAGCGAGACCATCCGCTTGAGCATTCGCAATGCAATGATCAAGGATCGAAGAGACGAATACCAGCGGATCATCGATGACGTGGCGGAGAGAAAAGGAATTGCCGAAGTCCGAATTTTTAACAAGCAGGGTCAAATTACCGTCTCTTCTGACAGCTCCAAGGTGGGGACGGTGGTGGATAAGAAGGCTGAGGCCTGTTATGGATGCCACCGGGAGGACCAGGCAAAGGTCCTCCTTCCCTCTGACAGCAAAACCCGTATCTACCACACAGAAAAACAGAGTCTTTTGGGTTTGATCAATCCGATTTATAATGAACCTTCCTGTTATCCCTGCCACCCAAAAACCTTGAATGTTCTGGGCGTCCTCGACACGATGATCAGCCTCGAAGGTTTTGAGAAGGAAAGAGCCCAAATCTATAACCGAATGATGATCTCGGGAGTAGTCAGCGTTATCGTGCTGAGCTTTCTGCTCAGCTTGTTGCTCACCCGATTTGTGAACCGACCCATTGATAAACTCTTAGCTGCAACGAAGACAGCAGCCCACGGTGATTTGGATCAGACCGTGGGTGTTCGGTCTCACGATGAATTAGGGGAGCTTGCTGACTCCTTCAACAACATGATCTTGGAGTTGAAGCGGTCCCGTGACGCCATTGAAGGATGGACTCAGACCCTGGAACACAGGGTCCAGGAGAGGACGCAAGAACTCCAGCAGGTTCAGGACCAACTCATCCGCGCAGGCAAGATGGCTGCCATTGGAGAGCTGGCAGCCGGGGTGGCCCATGAAATCAATAACCCTCTGACCGGAGTGCTCACCTTCAGTTCACTGATGCTGAAGAAGGTGGATGAGAACCACCCCTGGAAAAAAGATTTGGAGAATATCGTCCAGCAGACCACCCGGTGCCGAAACATTGTCAGGGGGCTCCTTGACTTTGCACGTCAGAGGAAGCCCGACAAGAAAGAATGGGATATTCACGCTCTGATTGAACAGACACTCACCCTTGTGGAGAAACAGGCCCCGTTCCAGAATATCAAAATCAACAAGGAGTTTAGAGGGATGATCCCCATGCTCTTCGTCGATGGAGATCAGATTCAACAGGTCTTCATGAATATCCTTCTCAACGCAGCCGATGCGATGACAGAAAACGGCGGAATCCTGACCATCAGGACGGAACTCAACAATGGAATGGCGACGGTCTCATTCGCGGATACGGGATGCGGAATTCCCAAGGAGCACCTTCCGAAACTCTTCGACCCCTTCTTTACGACCAAACAGACGGGCAAAGGAACAGGATTGGGATTGGCTATTAGTTACGGAATCGTTCAAAGCCACAGTGGAGATATCGAGGTGGAGAGTGAGGTAGGAAAAGGCTCAACCTTCAGGGTTAAACTGCCTGTCGAAAAGCAGACCGGGGAGATGAGGAAATAGAGGAAGCGGAGAAGCGATAGCCGCGGTACCGCGATTCCATTCCTTCTACAACGCTATTAGCGGTAGGTCAGCCCTACGTACTGCCGCGCCCCCGCGATGGGCATAACAGTGCACCGGAGCCCCGAGTGCCTCCAACGTCCCATCGGGGCGAACGCACAGCCCAGCTCCTGCTGGAATCCCGTAACCAAACGTGCCTTCCGGCATCAACCGTAACAGGGTACACAGCTCCTCCCACTCCTCTGCTTCCCCGTGGGTATCACAGACGATCGGCGCAAGCCCCATGCAGGGGAAAAGACTTGCCGTCGCGTCGTCGGCAGGGTCCTGCCACCGCACCCACTGCCGCCCGAGCATAACGCTCCCCGCCGAACTGCCGAAGAAAGGCTTGCCCCGCTCGAATAGTTCGCGAAGAAAGGGCAGGATCTGCCGCTCTTTCAGGACTTCCATTCCTGCCTCGACGTCGCCGCCACTGATAAAGACCATGTCAGCCGACTCCAGGATGGCTCGGGTTTTTTCGAGCTTTCGGCGCCTGTCGGCCAGCGGAGCGAGGACGACGCGCTCCGCACCGCACTTACGAAAATAGGCCGAGATCATCGAGAAGAACGGCTTGTTATCACCGCTGGCAGCACCGACATAGGCAATCGACGGACGAGGCACGCCGCAGCTCGCCAGAACCCGCGTCAGCAGCGGATCTCTGCCCCTGCGGAGCGAACTTCGTCCGCCTGCCAGGAGATAAATGGATACTGGCCCAGGAGTTTTGTCCAACCGCAGTCCCCCTTAGAGTCCGCTGGGTGCAAATTGGTCGTTGAGCAATACGTCGGGATCGATGGGCTCCACCTTCTTACATAGGCAGTATTTACCCGGCGGGTCAGGAGCAATCGCTTCGACGGGATCTGCTGTGATGACCGCCGCCGGCCCGTACACTGTTTGAAGTGCCTCGCAGGCCTCGTTCGCCACGTGGCGCAACGCAGCTTCCTCTGCCACGAAGCCAAGATGGTAGGACGAGGAGCCTGTCTGGAGGATCTGGTATTCCACCAACCCCGCAACAGAGCCCAAGGCGTGATCCACGGTACCTTGCGTCACCGCCCTACCCTCCGGCGCCAGTGTGAGGTTCATTGTGCGTCCTTCCACCGACATCAAGGTCAGCCCCTCACGGCGGCCACAAGGGCAGGGAGCATGTCCGTCCAGTCGCACCACATCACCGATGTCGAAGCGTACCAGGGAGCGCCAGGGGTTGCCGAAGATGGTGACCAAAATCCGCCCCACATCCGGCCCGCCATGCTCAGGGGCAAAGGGCAGAAAGTCCACATGGCAGGTGGTGGTCACCTGGTGCAGGCGCCCGGCTTCACACTCCATAAACACATAACCTGCTTCGGTGGCGCCATAAGAACTGGCGATGGGCGCATCGAACGCCCAACTGATCTGGCGGCGGTGCAGGACCGAGGGATTCTCGTACGTCAGGACAATGAGGGCTGGCGAGTGCACATGCAAGCGGCGGCTGACAATATGGCGTGAGAGCCTGGCCAGAAAAGAAGGGTTTGCCTCCAGGACGACCGGTTCGAAGGCGTTGAGCTCTTCCACCATGCGATCCATCAGGTTGCTGCTCCAGGAACTCGGGTCGGAGCGCTCGCTCAGGAAGAGAAAGCGGCCTAAGGTACGCTGCTCCATCGTCAGATAAGCCTCTTCACACGGAAACCCAGCACACCAGGGACTCGTGAGGATGGCCTCGCGATGGGCCCCGGTGGCCACGGCGCGAGCGTGAGCATTCAGTTGCCAAGATGCCGCCTCGGAAGCGTTCCACCAGGGTTGATACCAGACATTAGTGACCTGATCACCCGTTGCTCCGCTCGTTGCGACCAATTCAATCTCGCGCGCGGCGAGTCCCTCGGCGATACCACGACCATGGGGCACGAACCCTTGCGGGCCGCACGCACGCAACTCCCGCTTGCTCAACGCCGGCAACGCCGCAAAGCGAGAGAACACCGGCAAAGCGCACCCCGGGTCCAACGCGCGCCAGGCATCATACGCCTCAGTGGAGTACAAGGCTTCGTCAAGCGCCTCACCACAGCGCTCTGGGTAGTGCGCTTTGTACCGCGAAGTCAAAGCAACAGAGTGTTTGATACGTGTATCCATGCTCATGAACGTATTCTATCTCCTCCCTTAATTTCTTTCCTCTCCGGTCTTCCCCCCACCCCTTTTCAATGTTTTGATCCATCATGAATCGCTTTCTCATTTGACTTCTCTCATGAATTCGGCCAAGAGATCCTCACCGTCCTTTTCCTTTTCAAACCCCACGGCGCCTAGAAGATAAAACCCTTTCTGAACCACCATAACCTTCCCCTGATAGGGGTCTTCTCCCTTCAACGCCCTGGTTTCAAATTCAATGATACTCCCCGAAGAAACCTTTCCTTTCTTAGAAAGATTATCTTTGAAACCCTTTAGGGCATTGTTCGCTTTCTGAGAATCTTCGAAAATGGCTAAGAAAAGTTTGAATTCTTTCTGCCCATTTTTTGTTCTGTCTTTATCCCGACCCTCAGCCTTAACCTCAACCTCAACTTTTTTCTCATCCTCAGCCTTTTCCAGGTACACCCCCTGGAAGCCTCTTTTGAAAAACTGATACCCCAATAAGCCTTCGGGATGATACTCGATGGAACCTGGTTTCAGTCCGTCCTTCGGGAAGTAATCGATCTCCTTCGGCGATGGGGAAGAATCTGGTATCTCCGATGAGATCATCTTCGCCAATCTGATGAGAATGGAAGAGTCCGCTTCTGTGGCATAGAGCATGACGAAGTATCTCCCCTTATAGAAGAGAAGAGAGGTGTCTTCAAGATAGGATTCCAAACCTACCCCTGCGGAACGATTTTCACTTCGAAACCTTGAAAAGATACCGAAGGCCTGGAGCACATTCCCCATATCATAGAGATCGACCTCGATCTGGTCTTTTGAATTTTTCTTATTTTGATAAATGCTGAAAACAGACTTTTGAAAACCGTACTTAAAAAAGAGCTCTGCCTGGCCATTGATGCGATTGAAAAGGTTTTTTTGGTTATAGCCGTGAGGGCTGCCAATCTGTCTCCACCCTTCTGGAAGTTTTTTCGGGAGGAGGGATTCGATGGGGATCTCTTTGGACAAAGAATTACTCCCATGCAACGTTAATATCAATGCTAAGAAAATGATGAGGTTTCGAAAAACCATTTCTCTCTAATCCCTCCTATCCTCCCTTTAGAAAAGGGAGGGGTGAAAGGTCCCCCGTTAGTAAAAGGGGGAAGAAGGGGGATTTCAAGTTAAAATCTCCTGCGCCAATCGTATCTGGCCCCGAATATCAACGCCTCTTCTGCAAATGATGGAACAGGAAGAGCACTCGGAACACTTCTCAAACGACTGAATCGATTTTGCCTCGCTGAAAACGTTTTTGGCCAAGAGGTCGTTCTGATACCCATCGTGATACATGACCACCCTTAACAGATCACGATAAGGGACATCGTGAGGACACTCTCCAGTGCATCCACCACAAAGGGTGCAGACCCTTCCCTGGAGGAAAGCGTGATACTGTTTCAGTTCGTCGACGTTTTGCCTTGAAAAAGAAGTCCCCATGACGGCCGCACATTCTTCGATCTGTTCGACTGTGGTCACCCCCGGTACCGCTGCGGAGACATTCTGATCCATCAGCGTATACTTAAGGGCAGCCTGGTGAGGGCTGAGTCCTTCCATTTTCCCTTTTTTGTATCCTCCGGCCTGGGTTTTCATGGCTACGATTCCAATCCCTGATTGGGCCGCCATGGCCACTGCTTCTTTCAAATCTTTTGAATGAGTGAAATTGTAGGAGACCAAGGCGACGTCATGATAATTCTGCTTGCTTGCCTCTCTTAACAGAGAAGCCATGCGGCTGTGGGCCGAGAACCCTGTAAAGCGGGCCTTTCCTTCCTTCTTCATCTTCACCATAAATTCATAGAGCTTTGTATCTGAAACTTCCTCAGGATGACTGTGGCCATGCCAGACAAGGACATCTACATAATCTGTCTTCAATCTCCGAAGGCTCCGCTCCACGGACGCCCGCATCTTCTTCTCTTCGTTCTGATGAACCTTCGTCTGAATCAACACCTTATCCCGCTTCCCCTGGAAGGCCTTGCCCACCATCTCCTCATTTTTACCCCACATGTAGCAATCGGCCGTATCATAAAAATTGATCCCGAGATCGAAGGCCCGAAGAACGACCGCCGGGTCACTACAATTCATCACCCCCATCCCGACAACGGTGACTTTGAGCCCTGTTTTACCCAGGGTTCGATACTCAAGGGGTAATCCTTTCTCCGTCTTTGCGAATAAGGAAGTCGGTTTTAAGAAAGGAGTGGCCGCTATTCCTGCTAAAGTGGTAGACATGCGTTTAATGAATTTTCTTCGCCCAATCTTTTCCGAAGACATAGAGGGTCCTTTCCGAATTTGAATTTTTGAATTATAACCCGCCGCTTTTAATTATCAAATCCCCCCATCCCCCCTGCTCACGGGCAGGCAGGCTTTATAAAAGGGGGAATTGCCTCCCTTTGGTAAAGGGAGGTTGGGAGGGATTATAAAGATTATTTTATGAATGATGGGTGGAAGTGGTTATTTCTCCCCGATGATGGGATACCCTGCCTTTTTCCACGCCTCAACACCCCCCAGAAGCGCCTTGGCGTTTTTATACCCCATTTCGATGTATTTTGCTGCCTGACCGGCAGCGCTCGCCTCTTGGGTTCAGGCGCAATAGAAGACAATTTCCTGGTTCTTGGCCAGGGAGGGAAGTCTGGATTTAAACTCATTGAGGGAAATTGCTCCCTGGAGTTGCAGCCTCTTGAACTTTGCATCGTCCTCATAGGCGCAGACCAGTAGGACAGCCCCGGATTTCAACCTTTGATAAATCTCATCAGAAGTTACACGTTTCGGCTCTGCCATTCTTTTCCTCCATCCCCTCCCCTAACCTTCTCCCTCTAGGGGAGAGGGGGTTGTGAGGGTGTATTTATTTAATTTTACAATTGGACTTCCACAAGGAGAAGTTCTGAATCCCCCTCAGCTTCAACTGCGATCTCCAACTCTCCGGTGATCTTGGCTGCACCCAGGGCTGAAACCAAATGCTCATTCACACGGATGGGCCCTTCTTCAAGGACATAGAGATAAGCCCCCCGGTTCACTTTGATTTTATGTTTCACCCGATGACCGGCCTCGAGGAAAGAAGAATAGACCTTCGCATCCGAGAAGATCTTGAGGCCATCTGAATCCTCATCCGATACCAGGAGCAGGAAGCGATTGGTCCGGTCCTTTCGATCCACAGCCCTCTGCTCCACCGAAGGCTTCAGCTCTTTCTTTGAAGGGAAGAACCACATCTGGATAAACCGCATCGGCTCATCCTTCCGGTTATTGATCTCTGAATGCCACATCCCGCTTCCCACCGTGGTATGCTGGACCCACCCCTTCTTGAGGATCCCACCTTGCCCGCGTTCGTCTGCGTGGCGAAACTCTCCCTCAGCACAATAGGTCACCACCTCAATATCGTGATGGGGATGGAGAGGCCAAACCGCTCCTGGAGATAAGGTGTCATCATTGAAAACACGGAGTGTCCCAAAATGCATGAATTGGGGATCATGGTACTGATCGAAGGAAAAATGCCAGCGTCCCAGGAACGTCCCATTCTCGATGCTCCCATGGCTCCGATAGATGTTTTCTGATTTGCGAACTACAATCTTACCATCCATCATTTTACTCCTTATTTCTATATCGAGGAGGCCATTCGTGGCCTGACCCTCTTAATCATTTCCTCTGACTCTGGACTCCTCAGGAATAATGGGAATCTCCAATTTTTCAGACCGTCTCAGGATCGTTAGTTTCGCACGACCCCCAACCTTCTCCTCCGTCAACATCTTGTGCAGGTCATCAATCCCAACAACAGGCTGCTCATCGAAACCGATGATGATATCTCCCTCCGACAAGCCGGCCCTCTGGGCCGGGCTGTTCTTTTCTACTGAAACGACTAAGACTCCGCTCTCCACCGGGAGGTGAAAGAATCTCACAAATCGACGATGAAGGGAAACGTTCTGCCCTCCGAGACCGATATAGCTACGTCTGATTTTGCCCTCTTTGATGAGCCGTGCAGCAATGTACTTGGCTGTATTGATGGCAATGGCAAAACAGATTCCCTGGGCGGGAAGGATCACCGCCGTATTCACCCCAATGACTTCCTCCATAGAATTGACAAGAGGCCCGCCCGAGTTTCCGGGATTGAGGGCTGCATCCGTCTGGATGACATTATCAATTAAGCGGCCTGACATGGACCGGAGGGAACGTCCAAGGGCACTGACGACCCCGGACGTTACAGTGCATTGAAACCCATAGGGATTCCCGATGGCAATCACCAGTTGGCCGACCCGTATTTTCTGAGAATCGCCTAGAGGCGCAGCCACAAATTTTGATCCGTCCACCCTGACGACGGCCAAATCTGTATCCGGGTCATCGCCCACAAGGTCTCCCTGGAACCGGCGGCCATCCGAGAGAGTCACATCAATACGGCTCGTCTCATGGACCACATGGCTATTGGTCAAAATGAAACCATCCGGCGTGAAGATAAAACCGGAGCCGCTGCCACGCATCTCGTCTGGAAGTCGGAAATGGGTCGTCCGTTTCCCCTCTGGTTTTTTTTGGACTTCGATATTGACGACCGATGGGCTAACTCTCTCCGCTGCGCTGATGACGGCCTTCGAGTACGCATCAAGAAGATTATCGTCCGAAAAAGGGGTAGCCTCTGGACTTCGTATCGCACTCCCTCGGGCCCCATCGTTTGATAACATCCGAACAACCCGCTTCATTTCTTAAATCTCCTTTAATTTACAGTAATCGCGCCATTCTTCGAAAACTCCTAAAACGCCTACCATATAATGTAACCATCAAAATGCGTTTTTTCAAACTGATTTTCCATTGATTATTCATATACTTTGCATTATGATTTTTTTGTAAACCCCGTTAGAAGACCTTTGACCTTCTAACGGTAGGACTTACACGGGGCATTAAACTCCGTGCTCGCTGTCATAAGGAACTTACCTTCATCCCCGCTGCAAGCAGCGGGGCTTTCTAACGGGGTAAAGGAGAGTTTATGGCTGAGTATACTGAGGACCATGCCCGGGCGGGTATCAACGCACCCCTCCCGAGGATTGAATGTTTCAGAAATCAATTTAAGAACTACGAGATCACGATCTCTATCCCTGAGTTCACCTCTATCTGCCCCCGGACCGGGCTGCCCGATTTTGGGACGATCACCATTCGTTACGTCCCCAACCAATGGTGTGTCGAATTGAAATCGTTAAAGATGTACATTCTCGCCTACCGAAACCTGGGGATCTTTTACGAAAATGCGGCCAACCGAATCCTCAGGGATTTTGTAAAGGCTTCCAAACCGATCAAAACAATGGTCACAGGTGAGTTCAATGTCCGGGGAGGAATGAAGAGCGTGATCGAAGCCGCCTACCCTCCGAAGAAGTCCAAATGAATTTACTTACCTCCCTCCCCTTGATGCTTGCCTGCAGGTAGGCAGTGGGAAGGGTGGGGCCGGATGAGCAATTTAAGTGTGAAAGTCAGGATCTGATCTTAGAGGCACTGCCAAGTCTCTTGGTGACTCCTTCCTGCACTCTTCAAGGTAAGAATCCAGATTGTTATGTCAGATTTCAATGATAATCGTTAAAAAGATAATTTTCACAAGGTTTTTTTTGATTGACAAATTCAACATTTTCTGATATGTAAAATAATAATTAAACTGCTTCACCCGATAAAGCTAAACCCTTCGTGAGGAGGGAGCGGAAAGTGGCGGGTCTATTGATTACAAGATAGCCGAGCTACCGAAGGATGAACCTTCGGTAGTTTCGGCTTTTTTATTTTAATCGGAGGGACATTCTTAATATAGTCGTTATGATTAACCTCCGCTCAATCCTATATTCCGTTTGCTTCATCAATGATTCTGGAAATCAAGATCGTTTTTCTGAGACGGGTTACATTCCTTCAGAGGAGTTTTGGTGAAATGTATAATGAAACAGGTTTTTAAGAAAGAGGGAGGCTGTGACATGAAAACAAGAAAAGAATTTTTGGAAGCTGTGATGAAGATGGCCAACTTAAAAGATTTGAAACAAGCCGATGAGGCAGCCCGCGCAGTGATTTCCCTTACCAAGTTAATCATTGGGGAGGAGCTGTCCCAAAAAATTGCAGACGTCTCGCCTTCGGATCTTCGTGAAGGATGGGAATCTATCAGAGTCGCGCAAATGGATGACTATGAACGGGATGAACTCCTTTTCGAAACTGGGGAGGTTTCTGAAGAAGTAGCTGGATAGGTGAACAAGTGTGGGCTGGGGAAAAGCCAATGAAGGCATGAAGTCCTATTTTTCTCTTCCAAGGGAGAGATAGAATACGGAGAATTCGTTTGCAAAGGGACAATCTTGCAAGATGAAGAGTAGGTTCAAAAAGTTAAATGTTATTTTAATTTTAGCAATTTCTTTTTTTATCCCGTTGTTCTCAACTTATCTCGAATACTACAATTTATCAGGAACCGTCATCCTTTTTGACGATATGAGTTTCGAGGACACCTATGATGAAGATTTGTCAATCTTCCAGAACGATTTTAACGCCCCTGTGCCAATTGCCTTATCCAGAATATTATTTCAGAGCGATAACCTCATTGAGCAGTACTGCCTCTTTTACTCCCCAATAACCTCTTATTCTCAAAACAAATCGATTCTTCGCTGTTAAGAAGACATCCAATCACTCTTCATTTCTTCATCAACCTTTCTTTCCTTAATCCTCATGGCTGCAATTTTAAATAGTGAAACAGACCCCATGATCAGGGCTAAGGATCAGGACTGAAGATGAAAGACCATCTTTGAATGCAGGCAGACAGTCACGGAGCAGAGGACTATTCAGCCCTTTGTAAAGAAATTATGCAGAGGGGGTAAGCGAGATGAAAAAGATAATGGTTCTTTTGTTCTTGCTACTGTTGGAGGGGTGTGTACCCTTTAGAGACACTCACCCTGAACTTAACCGTGAATTTGATGTGCTAACAATGAAACCTGGAGAATACCCTTACTGACGTCAATATAACGAGGAATCCCAGGTGTGGATTCAATTCTATGGGAGGTAGGGGATAGAGCTAGAAAAATCCAAAATCTATCTCAACAGGGGCGAGCAAAAATAGCTCGCCCTTTTTATTAGGAACGCTTCAATCAGTAATCGTTAACTCTGAAAGGCGGCTCACAGTGAAGATTCGCAGGTGGAAACTGCAATCGAGACTCATTTTCACACTATCTCGCAAACCAACCCTCCGACTATCCCCGGTCTGATCCTTCGACTGCGCTCAGGACAAGCGCCCGAGGTTTGCCTTTCGACAAACTCAAGGCCCCGAGTACAGCCGAGGGGCTCAGCCTGCCTGCCGGCAGGCAGGGGTTGATACTGAGCGATGCTTTTGACCCCGTCCTAGAGGCCGGGGTTTGGCGCAGCCGAAGTATCAAATACTGGTTAGGACAATTTAGGTTTCTGTCTTTTTTAGCAACTTCCCCCAGATTCTCTCCAGATTCTCTTACTATTTCTCATATCCCCAATGAATATCCCTGTATGTTTTCCCTTTCTTGAGCTGACCCTCCGCATATCGATCTGCCACCCTCGCGGGAGCAAGCTTTTTCTCTCTCGATTCTTTAAGAATATTTCTGATGACAGGATATAAATCGCTGATGGCCTCCCTGGGATCTCTTTTATTCTTAACGTCATAGGTCTTCTGACGATACCACCATTGAATCAGGGCTCCTGAATTGATGACATAGTCGGGGGCATAGAGGATTCCTCTTTGAAACAGCGCGGTCCCATCCGCCTCTGTTGCTAGAACATTGTTGGCACTTCCTGCGATGATCCGGCATCTAAATTTTGGAATGGTTTCAGAGCAAACGATCCCTCCGATGGCGCAGGGAGAAAAAACATCCCTGCTCACCCCATAGATCTCCTCTGGCTTCACCACAGTAACTGGAAATGCTTTTGCCGTTTTTTCAATCGCCTTTGGGTGGATATCGCTAATCGTCACCTTCGCCCCATTTTCGATGGCATATTTAACCACCCAATAGCCCACTTCTCCCACACCCTGAACGCAGATGGATCGATCTTTCAAGGAATCGTTGCCATAGGCTTCTGCCAAACAGGCTTTGATTCCTTGGTAAACCCCATAGGCCGTGGCTTCCGATAGATCTCCAACTCCAGCGGGTGTCTCATCGGCTACCCATCGAGTCTCCGTTCTCATAAAGTCAATATCTTCTGTGGAGACACCCAGATCTCTGCCCGTATACCTTCTCCCCTGCAGATGTTCAATATATCGGCCCAAAGTCTTGAGGGCCAAGGTTCGATCCATCCCTTCCATCTCCATGATGACCGTCTTACCGCCACCGCAATCCAGACCTGCCGCAGCGCTTTTGTAAGTCATACCTCTCGAAAGTTTCAAGGCATCACGGATGGCCTCTTCTTCGTTAGGGTACTTCATGAATCGAGTCCCACCCACAGCGGGCCCCCTCGTCGTATCATGAATCACGTCGATAGCAAACAGCTTCGCCTTCTGATTCTGAATGATGGAGATGGTTTCATAATCATATTTTTTAATTACATCGAAGTATTCCATGGTTGAGCCTGTTTTTGTTTATTCTCAGAAATCGACCCTCGCCCATTCCTCCTTCAGACGCTTAAGATGGCAGGTCTCGTTCAAAAGGGAGAGGATGTACTTTCCATTCCTGTACTGGATTAGATTGATCGCGGTGGTATCCTGGCCAATTTGCCAAAAATGGGAGTTGTCTAACCCGAGAACCCCGCAGATGAGCACTTTGTTGACAACCCGATGAGAGACGAGGACAAGGGTCTTGCCAGAGTTGGATCGGATCACCTCTTCCACAGCAGCCATGGCCCTCACGCGGACTTCATCCAGGCTCTCCCCTCCAGGTAGTCTGGCCCGATGGGGTTCGTCTCTCCATTGCCGGTAGGTCTCAGGATCCATTGTTTTAACCTCATCATGGGGATGACCTTCCCAGTTTCCAAAACTCATATCGATGATCCCCTCAAGAGGTTGGACCTTCAGAGAATGGAGATCGGCTATCTTTTCGGCCGTCTGCCAGGCCCGCGCCAGAGGGCTTGAATAGATCGCGTGAATCCCCATTCCCTTAAAATATTCTCCTGCCAGTTCTGCCTGTTTGAACCCGGTCTGATCGAGGGGGACATCCGTCCTCCCTCGAAAGATCTCCTCCCTATTCCATGCGGTTTGTCCGTGGCGAATGAGATAAATAGAAGTCATAGTATAAAGTCCTTCAGGCTAAGGTCGAGGTTAAGGGTTAAGGTTAAGATCAAATCTGAGGCTGAAGTTATACCTGCACTATCCATACCATTTTTGTGTGCATAAACGCAACTTCGTTGATCTATTCTTCCCCTTTGCGACTGAAAGGTCCCCGTCCATGGGAAACGTGTCAAACCATAAATCCAGAACTGAACTACCCTCGTCTTGAAGGCGAGGGGTTCCGAAAACATGTCGACTTCAACTCGACTTCGCTCCTAATTCTCTCTCCGTGGTCATTCCTGTGAAGGCAGGAATCCAGAAGAGAATCTGAGAAAAGAACCCACTGGATACCCGCTTTCGCGGGTATGACGGGATGGTTGGGTTCGCTTCCGTTTTGGCTTATGTTCTCTTTGTTCACATTTCGTCTATTTTCGCTTCGCCTCAAGGCGAGGGGTTTCCACCATCCCCGAAGGGGATACTAAAATCGAGATCCCGAAATGAATTCGGGATGACCGGAAGAGCGGCCCATTACGGTCATGCTGAACCTGGTTCACTATCTCATGGGCCCTTCAAAAACGGCTCGTGGTCTTTAAAAATAATATTTGCTATAATGCTTGGACATTTGGAGAAAGGACGATGACATTAAGGATAGGAATCATTGTTTGTGCTGTGTTTCTTTTGCTTGCGGGATGTGCTGCTGAAAAACCGATTGAAAGGATCCCTCTTCCTCAAGAGACGGCTGAAACCTATTTCAATCGCGGTGTAGACTCTTCTCAAAAAGGCGATTTTAAAAAAGCTGTCTCCGATTACAATAAAGCGATTGATGTCAATCCGGAATTTGTTGTAGCCTACCTCAACCGGGGATACTCCCAAAGCAGGATGGGTGAGTTTGACAAGGCAATTGCAGATTACACCAAGGCCATCGAGCTAAATCCAAGATATGCCATTGCCTATCATAACCGGGGATTTGTCTATCGTAGAATGGGGGAATATGATCGAGCGATCCTGGATTTCACCAAAGCTATTGAAATAGATCCGAAGTATGCCTCGGCATACTACTATCGCGGCCATATCTATCATCATAACGGAGAGTATGAGAAGGCCTGGGAGGACATCAAAAAAGCAAGAAGTTTGGCGTATAAAGTTCCCTCTGAATTTTTGAAGAACCTTAAAGAAGCTTATGAAAAGCAGAAAGGAATAAGCCCGAATTAGAGAGTAGGTGACAACGTTCAAGACATCGTTCAGTAAATTAGCATTCAGGACATCGTTCACAAAAGCTCTTTGACAATCGAATAGCCACAGCCCGTTATATCATGGACACCCAATTCCTATTTAAGGAGGTGTTCATGAAAAAGAAGATCTTAAAACAACGGACATCAGCAGTACAAAGATATCTCGCCGGAGAAGATCCAGCGAGTGTCTCCGCCTCAGTGGGCAAAACGACCCGATGGCTGTACAAATGGGTAGCACGACACACCCCGGATGATCCAACGTGGTTTGAAGATCGGTCTCGACGGCCGCTTACCAGCCCCTTGCGCACTCCTACGGAGATCGAAAAGATCGTGGAGATGGTTCGATTGAACCTGTACAACAAGGGACTCTTCTGCGGCAATCAGGCCATCCAATGGGAGCTGATCGATATGGAAGTCCAACCGCTTCCCTCTCTGAGCACCATTGGCCGTATCTTACGGCGCCGTGAATTGACCCATCGGCGGACCGGAAGATATATCCCAAAGGGCAAGAAATATCCTGAGCTTCCGGCGCTTTTGCCCAATCAGACGCATCAGGCTGATCTGGTTGGCCCTTGTTACCTTAGCGGGCCGATCCGATTCTACAGCCTGAATGCTGTCGATGCAGCGATCAACCGCTGCGGGATAGAGCCGATGTCCTGCCGTGCAGCACAAAGCGTTTTAGACGCTGTTTATGCGCTCTGGCTACGCATGGGAATCCCAGAAAACCTCCAAGTGGACAACGACTGGGCTTTCTTCGGAAGCCCGACTCACCCGCGAGGCATGGGACCGCTTATTCGTCTCTGCCTGCGTTATGGCGTCAAACTCTGGTTCATTCCACCTTCCGAGCCGTGGTGGAACGGAGTCGTCGAAAAATTCAACGACCATTACCAGCAGAAGTTTCTCGACAAGGTCACCCTGTCCTCCATGAGGCAGCTTCGGCAAGAATCGCTGGCGTTCGAGGAGAGGCACAACAGCACCTATCGCTACAGCAAGCTCAAAGGGAAAACCCCTCTCAAGGCATTGGCTGGCATCGAGAAGAAATTGGTCTTCCCGAGCAAGAGCAATGCCCCAAGGCACCCGTTGGATAAGCCGGAGGAAGGTTGCTATCATCTTGTGAGATTCATCCGAAGCGATTGCCGGCTGAACATCTTCGGCGAGGTGTTCTCGACCCCGCCCGAGACCCAGTACGAATACGTTGTGGCTATTATCGATGTCAAAGAACAAAAGCTAAAGCTTTTTCTGGATACGATCCAGATCGAAGAATATGAATATCAAATGCGATAACGATGATACAGGTCACGACATCACATTACCAAGCAGTTACTGAGTTTCTACTGAACAATGTCGTGACCATTATTTCTATGAACGATGTCCTGAACGTTGTCAAGTAGGCAGTAGGCAGGAGGCAGCACGCAGGAGGTAGACAAGATGACAGAATCAGACCCAAGTTCCTATTTAGGAAATTGTCATTGCGAGTGAAACGAAGCAATCTCGCCTTTTTCAATGAGATTGCCACGGTCGATACGACCTCGCAATGATGGGGCGCAAAAGGGTTTCATTCTCTAAATCGGGATTTGGATCAGATGTTCTGATTGACAAAGATGAGTTCGTTTGATAAAAAAATTATTAATAATAAGTCGTGCGCAAGAAACAAGGATAGGGATTCTCAAGTTCTCTGGAGACAGTGAAGGAAATGGAGCCGACTAAGGTGGTTGTCAGATATGCCAATGGAACCGTCGCCAGAGGCTTCATGCAGAATTTCTCTCCCAATAAGGATTTCTTCTATCTTACCCCTGCTGACAACCCCTCCGGCCAGCTGCTTCAAGTATCTCTGCACCGCCTGAAGGCCGTGTTTGTGGTTCGGGACTTTCATGGGAATCCGCGGTTTGAGGAACGGAATTTTTATATTGAGGGAGAGAACCCCTCTGGTTTGAAGCTGGAGGTGACATTTGCAGATGGTGAAGTGATGGTTGGGTCCACGGTGCTGAACTATGACCCAAAACGGCCAGGCAATTTTATTATCCCCGCAGATCCGAATAGCAATAATGTGAGAGTATTTGTCGTCTCGTCCGCTGTGAAAAAAGTCCGCCAACTGTTCGACCATTCCGGGTAGTGAACTTCTCGCCCCCCCCAATCTGCCAAAATTCCAATGTTATACGAACTTCGTATTTCGTGCTATTACATGGAAAACACGAAACAGAACCGACAACTTTGCACAATTTTATAGACAGAAGTTACAAAAAGTAGTAAACAGGTACACTCAGAAGCGCCGATTTCAAACAAACCGGAACTTCGTCTATCAATAGTTGGGTGCAAGAGGTTCAAAATCATGGCAGATAAGCCTGGTCAACTGTGGAAAATCAACCCTTCGACTGACCCCGGTCTAAAGCCCAGGGTTTGCTCAGGGTTGATACTGAGCGGCGCTTTTTACCGCACCCTGAAGGCCGAGGCTTGGCGCCGTCGAAGTATCAAGTTCAACGCCAGAGACCTCGGACGTTTGATTTGGTGTGCAGTGGGGGCGGCAACAGGCATCGGCATCGCCCTTTGGTTTGTGGACGTGTCTTCATCTCCTTTCTTACTTGCCTCGATCGGGGGATCCACTATGTTCCTCTTTGGTCTCACAAGGGCAGCTGCTGCCCAACCGCGGGCACTGTTCGGTGGACATTTAGGTGGTGCGCTTATTGGTGTGCTTTGCTCCCAGGCATTTGGGGACGCTCTCTGGGTATACATACTTGCGGTCGTTTTAACACTCATTTTCATGCTCACCACCAAAACGGTTCACCCGCCAGCCGGTGCTAACCCTCTGATCATGGTGCATCAGCATGCCAACCTCTTTGCCCTATGGCAACCCGTTGGCCTCAGTATCCTCATCCTCGCCTTGGTCGCTGTGGTCTGGAGCCGTCTCGTTCCAGGAATGTTTCATTACCCAACGAAGTGGTTTGATAAATCGCCACCATCAATTTTCTGGGGTGGCTGGAGTGAATAAAACATCGGCACTTAACGCGGCCGCTCCAGCAAATTGCCTATAAAGCAGGCTCTCGCTGAGCTGTGCGTTATGTTGTAAGAAGAAATATGCACCATGCTGCGTGGGTGATTATCTCGCTGAACTTGACATAGATAGGAATTTTCATATTCAATGTTTTGAGAAATGTAAATGAATCCTAGATCCTTCAAGCTCTTAATAAACTTATACCCACCCTATTGGGGGACAGGAATTACCATTAGGAGTGTTTCTGCAGATTATAGAGAAATATGCATGCAGATGAAAATGAGGTGGTACAACCGCAATGCTGTTAAAACTCATTTCGGCGGATCTTTATATGGAATGACAGATCCTTTCTTTATGTTAATGTTGATACACATCTTGGGGAAGAAGTATGTCGTTTGGGATAAAGCAGCTCATATTGACTTTATCAAACCAAGTCAAGGAACTGTCACCGCAAGATTCTTGATAACAGAGGAAGAAATCGAAGACATCATTAAGAACACTTCGGGTGGTCAAAAATATTTTCCTGAGTTTTCGGTTGACATAGAGAATGAGGCAGGAGAGAAAGTAGCACGTGTCGTAAAAACTCTGTATATCAGAAAAAAGAGTTAAAAATAGGGCCTGCTGCTGCAAGGGACGCTCGATTCACGGCCCCCCTGGACAATGCGTTATCTTCTTGAACGAATAGGAGAGTCAAACATGGAAATCGATCTCAGCACACTTCCAGCGCGTGAGGCGCATGACTTGATGACAAGTGCACTCATACCGCGACCGATTGCTTGGGTGTCTTCCGTCAGCGCACAGGGCCATATTAATCTGGCCCCCTTCAGCTTCTTTAGCGGGATCACGTGGTGTCCAGCCACCCTTGGCTTTTCGGTCGTCAACCGCCCAGACGGGAGTCGCAAGGATACGATACGCAACATCGAAGAAACCAAGAACTTCGTTGTCAACATGGTATCGCAAGACCTGGCCTCTCGCATGGTGGAAACTTCGGCGACATTTCCACACGGAGTCAATGAGGCACAGGAGGCAGGGGTTCCCCTCGTCCAGTCGAAAGTTGTTGTTGCTCCGCGTGTGAAAGAAGCTAGAGTTGCCTTTGAGTGTGCCCTTGATCGAGTCGTGACTGTGGGGAATGGCGCCTATGCCGGAAACCTTGTCCTTGGAACCATCCTCCTGGTGCATATCAAAGACGAACTCTTGGAGGCGGGAAAGACCGTTGATCCGATTAGATTTGATGTGATCGGCCGACTGAGCGGGACCCGCTACTGCAGGACAGGATCAGTCTTCGAGATATGAGCGGAGGATGCCAATGGACGATAACCAACCGCTCCATCGGATCGCCCAAAAACCGGGCTCCCGGTGAGCTTCATGGTTGCCATATCCCGGCGGGAAATCTTCAACCCTTTCTGTTTCCAATTACGGAAGGGAACGACTCTTAAGGATTGGCTTGTCCCAGGCTTTCTTAAAGAAATAGTCTAAGACTCTTCTCGAGGTCTTCTCCCTGAAGATCGATTTTCTTCCCACATAACCTTTCTTCAGACTGAAGAAGGACCGTTCCTTAAAAAAGACTAAAAGGAGGCCGATCCATGTCAGGGCTTCTTTGGAGGAAATGCCTTCGGCCTCGACTTTCTCTTTCAAAACGTCATAGAGTTCCCTCCATGTCATTCCCTCATTCAGCTCCCCTTCGTCCACCTTGCTTTTTATAAAATTGACGACCCTTGCCAGACGGAAAAGGGTGA
>Ga0315282_10004262_pt1 | contig 24987 bp, 14 predicted proteins | sample YL17G07_20_MG_FD_203693 | JGI IMG/M metagenome (GOLD analysis project Ga0315282, IMG submission 203693) | Sediment microbial communities from Yellowstone Lake, YNP, Wyoming, USA - YL17G07_20 | ecosystem: Environmental > Aquatic > Freshwater > Lake > Sediment | place: USA: Wyoming | collected... | reverse complement strand
CAGTGCGCGCAGGTCCCGACGGATGGTAGATTCCGAGCTGCCCATCTCCCGGGCCAGGTCCTTGACCATCACGTGGCCCTGTTCGTATATCCTGGCAAGAATGCTCTCGCGACGCAGTCGAGTCCGGGCGCTCATTGTTGTTGTCAACCTCCCGCAGGGGTTGCCGCGAAAAGGTCTTTGAAAGACTCTTCTACAGTAAACACGGTCCGCAAGGGTTTTTCAACAAAAAAAATCGATTTGTTGCTGGATTTCGCTGGGATTGTTGCATGAATTAGCAGAAAAACGCGTGAATTCGGTCATAATAGGCTCATTGCACATAGAGGGCTATCCCACGTCCACGGGGTTAGTTGCGGCAGAAGGGCCTGTGATACTGCGTTGAGGGGCCTCAGGACACGTTCTCGAAGAACTTCTCGAGGTCAGGAAAACCGGACTTCCGCCAGTTCTGAAGGCAGCGTGCTCCCTTGTCCACAAGCGCAAGCACCTTCTCCCTCTCAGCCTGTTCCGGGTGGGAGGAGGACCAGAGCTGGAGGGCCAGCTCCGCCAGCCGAACGCGGCCGTCGAGGACGCCTTCGCTCAAGGCCGCGCAGGCAGCCGCGGCGCCGATGGCGTAGCGTCGGGGTTCTATGCCTTCGGAGAGGGCGAGGCGCATGGTGCCGACGAGCCTGTCGTTCCAGCCAAGCTTCCGCTGAGGATCGCGTGCCACGCGTTCGACCGTGTCCATCAGGAAAGGATTCGTCATCCGGTCGAGCAGGTTCTCGGCGTATTCCGCATAGCCTTCGCGGGTGAAGAGCCGGTCCACGCCACGGTGTCTGCGGATGAGGGCTTCCCCGGACTCGTAGAGGAAAGCATCGCGCAGGAAAGGGACCATGCCGGGGACCGACCGAAGCTCCGCGATCTTCTGGATTCTCATGAGCCGGCCGAGATACGCCGCCAGGGCGTGCGTTGCGTTGTGCCCGAACAGCTTCGCCTCTTCGAACGGCAGCAGATTCTCCTTCTCGTCGAACACGGTGATGCCTCGCTCGAAGGGCGGGTCAAACCGGATCTTCGATATGAGAATCCGGTTAAAGGCCTCGACGAGGAAGGCGCGACGTCCGCGGGGAGTCGCGGTAGGGAGAAGGGGCGACGCATGCGTCGCCCCTACGTCCGGGTCGGCGACGAGTCCGCTCATCTTCCCGATGACGGTGTTGAGGAATTGGACGCTCGAGCGGACCTGGGCGTGCAGGGGTTCGGGCAGTTCGCCGAGGACCAGTCGCTCGAGGGTCTCAGCGGCGGCGTTGTCATTCTCGGCGGTGTAGACGACGGCGCGCGGGCCGGATTGGAAGACTTTGCGCGTGAGGCCGGCCGCCAGCACACGGTGCAGACTGCCTTCGCCCGGCGCTACATACGATTCCACGCTCGGCACCGCCGTTCCGATTTCGTGGGCTTCGGCGAGTGTGGCCGCAACCCGTTCCCGATCTTCGGAGATCGAGGGGTTGTAGGCTTCGACGGGCCCGACCGAGGTCGTTTCGACGTGGTCCGGATGCGCGATGTTGAGCCGGTAGGAGCCGCCGGCCGCACGGAGTTCGTTCACGACGGGCGGTGCGACCTCCGCCACGACGAGCCGGGCGAAATGGCCCGAGCGGAATGCCTCGTAGAGGAAAAGCCCCGCCTGTATGGGGCCCAAGCCGAATCCGACGTAGGTCCGGGAGCCGGTCAGGGTCATGGGTTCAACCGCCCAGGTACTTGCGTTCGTCCGCGCCCGTCCAGGGCTCGCGTCTCGCCGCTAGGCCAAGGGGCGTCGGACATCGCGCGTCCCCTTCGTCCGAGGAATGTGTTGCCTTGCACAGAAATAAGATGGTAACATCCCGCAGGGGGTTCTTCAAGCCGGGAGGGAATTCCATTGGCTGGGACGCATCTCGGGCTCTGAGCGCGACGGAAAGGAATCCGATGCCCGACGTGACGTTGAAACCGGATTTCGAAAAGGTCCACGAGCGGTACGAGGCGTGGTGGGCGAACTCCTCGCTGGGGGATCGGCCGATAGTGACCGCGCGGGAGATTCGCCGCGCGGACGCCCCGCCTCCGCCCGGGGCCGATCGCCCACGGGGCGAGCGCGAGTTCGACCCGAACTGGCAGGTAGCCAACGCCGAGTGGTCGCTCGCCGCATACCACCGCCCGGCCGAGACCCTCCCGGTCGTCTGGCCGGATTTCGCCAACAGCCTCGCCATCCCGGCGGTGTTCGCGGGAGCCACGCTCAACTATCGGCCGGAAACGACCTGGGTCATGGAGATGCCGGACGTCTACGACCGCGAACTGCCCGATTTTTCCACCGGTCATCCGGTGTTCTGGTCGCTCAACGAGGCCCTGCGGAGGATGGGCGAGAAACTGGGCGGGAAGGCCCTGCTGACGGCGCCCTACCTGATGGACTCGCTCACGACGCTGTCGCTTCTTCGGGGGGCCGAGCGGCTCTGCATCGACCTCTTTGAGCGGCCCGACGACGTCAAGCGGGTGGTGCGGCACCTGGACCGCGTGGCCCTGGACGCCCACGCGGCGTTCTACAAGACCCTTGAGGACGCGGGACACGCCGAGACCGTCACCTGGGCCGATGTCTACTCCCCGGGGAAACTCGAGATGCTCCAGTGCGACTTCTGCGTCAACATCTCACCGGCCATGTTCGATGAGTTCGCGCTGCCGAGCCTCCGGACGTGGTCGGAGTATTTCGACTGCGGGTGCTATCACCTCGACGGAGAGGAGCAGTACCGCTTCATCGACCGTTTCTGTTCGCTCGCGGGGGTCCAGTCCATCCAGTGGCAGCCCGGCGACATGAACCGCCGGCCGATGAAGTACCTTCGCTATCTCGAGGACATTCGCCGCCGCGGCCGCGCGGTCTGGGTGATGGGGTTCGATACCGAGACGCCCGTCGAGCTGACCCGTGCGATGGGACCCGACGGGCTCATGTTCTACATGCGCGACGTGCCGTCGATCGAGGAGGTCCATCGCATGATCGAGCGTCTGGAGGACATCGGTCGCGCCCGGTCATGAAGCGGTCCCAGTGGCCCTCGCGGCCCGTCCGGCACACGAATCGTCAAGCGGAATCCCGCTTGACGTTCCGTGCGCCCCGTCATTCGATGTGCGAGGCTTTGGGCTGCGATTCCTCGACGGGCGGCTCGACCTTCACCGGCGGCTTCACCCGGGGATCGAGTTTCGCCTTGAGGACGGGTGCGGAACGAACCACCCCGACAAGCTCTCGCTGGGTGAACGGGACCCGCTCGGTGACAAACTCGGGCAGGTTATACGTCTTGAGGAACGAGTCGTAGAACGCGGGGTCCTTCTGCGGAAGGACGAGTGGCTTGGACGCCGCTCCCGTCTCATCGATGTGACTGAAGTACGGTCTAGCAAGCGCCCCGTCGGGCCTTCGACTGCTGAAAACGATCCACCGGCTGTTCTTGGACCAGGAATGCCACGAATCGGAATGATCACTATTGATGGCAAGACGGTTGTACTTGCCGGTTTTCAGGTCCATCAGGTAGAGGTCGGCGCTCTCCTGCCAGACCGGAAAGCTCCCCCACTCGCTCATGCAGAGGAGGAGGAAGCGTCCATCCGGTGAGATCCTCGGCTGGGTGATGCTGAGGCCCGTTTCACCTGCCGAAAGCACCGTTTCCGGCTTGCCCCAGGCGTCTTTCTCGACGTCGTAGCTGATCCGCATGAGGTCGTAGCGGACGTCCTTCCAGCGCAGGGTCGGGAGTGCGGGGGCGCTCGAGAAGTAGAGGTACCGCCCGTCCGGCGACCACGACGGCCACGTTTCGTGCCGGTCGGACCTCGAGATGTCCGGTGTCGTGGTCACGGTGTTCGTGTCGAACAGATACAGCGCCAGGTCGCTCTTGACCTCGAACACGTCCAGCCTTTCGCCGAGCGCGTGAAAGAACTGCGTGAGGTCGTTCGTAGAGAAGGCCGCCAGTTTGCCGCTCGGGTGCAGCGAGATGTATTTGGCCGGCGTCGAGTTGAACTCCGTCCGCGTGTCCACCTTCGTGATGCTCCCGTCCCGGATGAGCAGCATGCCGCCCCCGGCGGTTCGAACGTGCATGACCATGTTGGAGGGACTGTTCCTCGAGAACGTGTGGCAGTTCATGCAGCCGTTGTGGATGGATTTGCTGTGCATGAGGAGGGATTCGTCGAAGTTCTCGAGATCCCGCTGGTGAATGCCGATGTCTTCCTGGACCATATTGAACTTGTGGAGCACCCGATACACCAGGAAGCGGTCGACGTCTTCCGATGCAATCGTGTTGACGATCGGTTCGAATGCGGTCCAGCGGCCGTCGCGGTCCTTGACGTGGACGTGGACCATGAGGCTTCCGCCCCGATTGGCCTGGAGGAGCCGCTTCCACTTCGCCATGGGAATGACCACGCGTGGCGAGGAGCTGAGGAGGTCGATGGTTTCTCCGTGCGGAGCGGAGATGTTGACGTGGTATTTTTCGCCCCGTTCCGTCACCACGAAGTTGAGCGGTGCGATGTTCGGCGGGATGACGACGCCGGAGTAGTCCGGAGAGACGCGGGCGAGGCGATGGACCGTCAGGGGCTCCTCGATTTCCACCGTGGTGTCATGCAGGACGTAGCAGAGGATTGCTGCTAGGAGCAGTGCCGCGGATCCGAACAGATACCACAGGCCGGGCCGCCTTTTCATTTCGACGCTCCTGTCACGACGTCTGCCTGAACGGGTCTTGCCCCGGAGCCCGAGAAGCCGAAGACGCGGTAGAAGAAGTAGTTGTTGCCATACCGCTCTGCCAATGCCTTGCTTGCCCTTTCTCGGTCCAATCGGCCGGCGGTGACGTAACGCGTCAGGTCTTCAAAGAACTCCCCGGCCCGCTCGATGGTCTCGTCGCTGACGTGCAGATCAGACGGGATCCCGCTCTGCTCCGGGTTAGCCTGCTGGAAGACGACGATCGCTTCCTCGCAATGCCGGGGGATCCCGGAATAGTTGAAATCACCCAGGCGGCCGAGGTTGGTCACGACATTGGCGAGTTGCCCTGACCACAGGGAATAGGCCATCGCGTACTCGAACGCCATCCGGTTCTTGGGGTTCGTTCTGAGAAGCTGCAGCAACATGCCCTCGAAGTCGGACACCTCGAGGGAGCCGACGAGGGGATCTGTGCGGAGCATGACGGTGCGCACCCGCCGGAGTTCCTCGTCTGATGTCATGTCCGGGTCAACCTCGAGCCTGTCCAGCCAGGCCGCCGCCTCGTTCCTGTAGAGCAGGTTCTTCCGCAGTGCGCCGAGACACCTGCGTGCCGTTGGAACCTGTCCCTTCACGATGTATATCTTCGCCAGGAGCTTGAGGACCTCAGGGTGCTCGCCCAGGACTTCCAGCGCAATGTGAGCCGAGCCCTGTGCCCTGTTGACGTGTCCGAGCTCGAAGTAGAGACCGGCGATCTTCAGGCAGTAACGGCCGATCTGGGGACCCGCTTTGACGTGACCCAGAAGCAGGCCGTCTCTTTCCCTTCTCTGCGGATAGGAGAACATCTCGTCGAGGAGTCTGCCGGTGTGGTACAGCGCCCGGTTGACGTCGTACATGACAAGGTCGGTCCACCGTGCGGGCGGGAGCCGATGTGCCTTCTCGAGGACCAGCTTCCAGTTGCCCTGCTGGGCGTAGTAATCGATTTCCAGTCGGGTCTTCGCGACGTCATCGAACGACCAGAGAACCGCGGCGACGGCGATGACGGAAAGCAGTTCTGGCAACAGAAGCATCCACGTGCTCGTCGGCTGAGCCGTGGGCAGCGGCGGGGACCCGTCGCGGACGGGAGTTCGCGTCGTGTCCGTCCGCCGGGCATAGAGTCCGGCCGCGACGGCCGCGAGCGGGAAAAAGAGCACCAACGCCAGGTGAAGTGCTCGCGGGAGAGCCAGGATTCCCCGGAGCGAGGGAGAGACGCCCTCGCGGAAAGGCAGCAGAGGAGCAAAGGCGGCGGCCGGGCCGACCTCGTAGGAATAGATCGAGAAGACGTAGGGGACCCCCGAGCACAGAAGACACAACACCCCCAGGAAGATTCTCCGCTTCTTCACGAGTTCAAACACGCCGCACAGCACCGCATAGAGGACGTACGCACTTCCGCCGAAGGCGTACACGACGAGCGAAGAAACGAGAAACGCCGCGACGCCCGGGAGTGTCCGTCGCGGGACCCACCGGACATAGGCGTTCACGAGTGCGAGCGCCGCGAGAAGTGCGGTGCCCGTACCCGGATCGTATTGATACCGGTTGTGGAGGAGGAGCAGGCCGACCGCCGGCACCAACGCGACCCACAGGGGGACGCGTCTTCCGGCCAGAAAGCCCAGCAGACCGTGGGTGCTCAGGCAGATGAGCGAGGCGGTCAGTGTGAGGACCAGCGCTCCGACCCAGGGGTAGTAGTTGAACTGGGCCAGGAAGGCCGAGACGTATGCCAGGAGCCCGCCCGGGCGGTCGAGGAAGCTCCGGAAGAATTCAAGCGTCGTCAGGAACGCCGGACATTGCTGGTGGTAAAGGAGGTGCGGACCTATGCGCAGCCGGACATACAGGTAGAACACGCCCAGCATCACCAGGACCGTCCCAAGGCGAGACCAGGCGGCCCCTCGACTCCTTCCGCAGGGCGAAAGGGCTTCGTTCCCTCGCGGCACAGCAGGCGGTGTGTATTCCGGAGTTGATGTCGTCATGGGCGAGTCGCTGCTGAACATCGCGGGACCCGTCTCGAGGTCCCTGGCGGCACAATGCCCGTCTCAACGGGGCCGATGGCGAGACCCTATTATTCTGTCGGTTGCTGTGGAGCATTGCAAGGAATTGTTTGGATCGGCGTGCCGCCTCCCCCTGCCCGCCAAGAACGTCGCGGCGGGGCGAGAGGGGGTCCCCCAACGCAAAGAATCGCGTTTGGGGACCCCCGGTTCCCCACTTACACCGCCGGGATAACGGCGGAACCGTCGACCTCCACGAGGAGGTCGTCCCGGCAGATGTCCGCCTGCACGATAGCGCAGGGGAACCGGGGCCAGCCCCGCCGAGTCATTTCCTCGCGGACGATTGTCGCATGGGAAGGATCCTTGCAGTACCAGACCACATGGTAGAGATCAGTCAGGGCGGCGCCGCCGGCCTTCAGGATCGTCTCGAAGTTCGCGATGGTCCGGCGGGTCTGGCCGAGGGGGTCACCCGGATGGACCGACCTTCCATTCTCGTCGATTGCGGCCGTTCCGGAGATCAGCACATACCGGGCGTCCGGCAGGTCCACGCAGACGCCCCGTGCGAACGCCGACCCGTAGTCGGTGGCCTCGCTTTGAAGCGGGTTGTAAAGCCTTGTGAATGGACATATGTCCGCAGCACCCTTCGAGACGGCCAGAACGTCCATGAAGCATTCGCAGTCGTCCGACATCTTACCCTGGATGCCGGTGCTGGCGGGAATGCGGACACGATCCTTCCCGTTCATCAGTCCGAGCTTCTCGTAGTACGGCGTGCGCACGCCGTTGAACTCGTCGTACCACTCCAAGAGCCGTCTCAGGTAGATCCGTGTGCAGACGACCTTGCGGTAGGAGAGACCTGCGGAGTCGAGGAGCGTACCAGCATGCTCGAACATCCGCTGGGCTTGTTCGGCTGCGGAGGCGTGGGGGAAAGCCGGGTCGAGCCCGTGGACGGCGGAAAGGTACACGCGGCATACCTCGCCGCTCGTCACGCGGAAGCCGCTGACGCTCTTTCCCCGGCCGATCGGCTCGATGCGAACGCCGGGGGTGGATTCCCGGATGAAGGTGAGATGCACGCCGGCCAGTTCCTTCCCTTCGACCGGGGCCCCCTCGATGTAGGTCACCGGGCCGTCCGTCGGTATTCCCGTCGCCTGGAGCGGCTCGACGCGTGCGGACAGGAAGGCATGTCTCGCCGACAGCTTTCCGAAGACACGCTCAACGACGATCCGAAGCGACCCGGGGTCCTTGAGATGCTCAAGCACCGCGGCGTAGAGAGAGGCGGTTTGCGTGTGGGCGTCGGCCCGGGGCAGGAAGGGCACAGCGGTGACATGGATTTCTTCCAGCTCTCCACTTCTTACGGGCGTCACCTTGATATGCGCGTCAGATGGTATCGAGGCGGCGGTGGTCAGTTTTCTTGCGATTTTAGGCCCTTTCCCGGCGGCGTCGATGGCAGGTACGTGCCCGTCTTGGTTCAGTTTAGCCCTGGACTTGGCCACTTTCCAGCCCATTCTTTCCGTGCCAGCCATCCAGTTACCCTATCGTTCAGGTCCGGGCGAGCCAGCCTCCGGGGCTGGTGGACGCCCCCGCAAAAACCACCGCCCGTTGCGGGTTTCTGCGGATTTATACACCGGAAAGCGCGAATCGGAGTCCGGAAATCCCGAATCGGAGTCCGGGAATCCCGGCAATTCCGGCTCGCTGGTGCATACCACGCCGACTTCCGACTCATCCTGGTGCCCATGACTCCCCTTCATGCAGCCGCCATGCCGGGTGGGGACACGGGCTGGTTCGTGCACGACCGTCTGCGCGATTGCCGCTCGCCCCGAGCCTGGCGTTGCCGCAATGTTTCCGGGTCTTCTCCCACTGATAAGTGTCGGATGGCTCTGCCGCCGTCACAAACCGAACATCGTCGCCGGAGGCGTCGAAAGTCATGAGACAGCGTGTTCTTATCGCCATGATTCCGGCTGCGGCTCTCGTGTGTGTGTTATGCCCGCGTCTCGACGCTCTCATCAATCCCAATTTCACGCCCGTTCACCTGGTCCAGCAGTCGAAGCTCATCCTCGAACTTCACTTTGACTCGGTCAAGGCGGGAAAGGCCGTCGCCTCGGTCAAGCAGGTCGTCAAGGGGAAGACCGACGCGAAGATCCTGACCATCGATTTGACCGCAAGTCCGTACAAGGAGCAGGCGAAACTCGTCGAGACGATGGTGCAGGCGCCCGGCATCGGGTCCGCACTGCTGTTCGTTGGAGAATTCCAGCAAGACGGAAAAGGGGCTGATGCCGGAGCCCAGGAGGCGGGGGACGGCGGCCAGAATGCCTTCCTCCACATGGGGGCGATATGGCTTACCCTCTTCGGCGGAAAAGGGGACACATGGACCATGGAGGGGATCAATCAGTCCATGGCCGGGACCTGGGCAGGCGGCACGGACATGCTGCTTCGGGCGGTGAACTATGTTCTCAAGGACCCCGTGGCTGACATTCCCACCAGCACCGGGGCCAATTGGGCGGACCAGAAGAAATTCGGCGACTTCCCGGGAAAGGTCTTTTCGGCACGTCCGGTCGACCTCGCCGGGGACGGCAAACTTTGCCTCTTTGTCGCCTGCGAGAAGGCCGACAGGCTCTTCGCCTGGGACGGTAAGAGCCGAAGCTTCCAGGACGTCACCGAAAAACACGCGCTCCGGTCGACCTCGTTCGCGTTCGCTTGGGGGGATATGAGCGGCGACGGGCGGCTGGACCTGGCGAGTTGGGACGGGAAGAACCTGACCATTCGCCTGCAGGGCGCCGACGGAACGTTCACCACATCGATCAGCACAGAACTGACTGACTGCATCGCATTGGGCGCACTGGACGTGGGAACGCCGGGCATGCCGGGACTCCTGATCAGCACAAGGGAAGTTCCGATGCTCGTGACCCCGCACGCGGCAACCCCGCGCAAGATCGCAGACGGCGAATGGCCGGGCAAGAACCTGGGCGACGCCGGCAAGTGTCTCGTGGCGGACTTCGACGGCGACGGGATTCCCGACGTCATCCAGACGCTCGCGAAAGGCTCGCTCTTCTACAAGGGCGTGAAGCCGGGCGCGTTTTCGCCTCCCGTTCCCTGTGCAATCGAACTGGGCGTCGGCCGCTCGAACGCCTGGCTCGGTGACTACGACGGCGACGGGCTGCTGGACGTGTTCAATGTCGCCGAGGACGCCCTGAGACTCTGGCACAACCTGGGCAAGGCACAGTTTGTGGAGGCGCTTTCGAGCTCGGGTGAGGTCGCTTACATCGGTCAGCCGGGCGGCATTGACGGGATGACGGGCGACTTCAACAACGACGGCCGTCAGGACGTGGTCATTGTCTATTCGGCCGCGGCGCCCCAGCTCTTCTTCAACCGCGGGTTCCGCAGCTTCGGCAAAGCCCTCACTCTGGTCATCGGAGGCGAGGACATGCTGCCCCAGGCGGGCAAAGGGGCACAGACCGGGTGTCTTGCCGATTTCAACGGCGACGGAGCCCAGGATCTGGCACTGGTGCTCAATGGCGGTGAAGGGTGGGTGCTCCTGCGAGACCCCGGCGGCGCGGGCGGGCTGTGCGTCCGTGCAACACTCCCGGTAAAGGGACCTTATGCCGGACCGCTGACCGTCACCGGGTGGAACGATACACGTTGCCTGGGTGCGTGGAACGTCGTTGCCGGCACCGACGAGGCGTTCTTCGGGCAGACCGAGGCGGGACCTTGCACGTTCTCGTGGCAGTTCCCGGGCGGCAAGCCGCACAGGAAAGAAATCGTCCTGGAGAATAAGCCGGTCCGGTTTGTCCTTGAGCCGTGACGGGGGTCCCGGCTCCGTTTCCCTCGTCCATGACCGTTTGAGAGGAGGCTTATCGTCGTGAACCGAATGATCCTGACTCCAGTCGCGGCCCTTGTCGTCTTTGCGTCGGTCCTTTTAGGAGAGGAACAGCAGATGAGCAGGGAAGATGCCAGGAAGATGCAGATCGTGGATGCCGACGTGATCGCCACGCATGCCTACCAGGTGCTGCTGGTTCAGAAGTCCGGCAAGATTGCGGACAAGGCCTGCTGGGATGACGCCGGGCTGTCGAAGGAACAGCTTCAGGCCCTTGTGGACCGTCAGAAGGCGATGCTTTCCACGCCGGTCGAGGAGATGAAGGCATGGGTCTCCGGGAGGGACTCCAAGTTCGATCCGGCCAGGGACGTCCAGCCGATCCTGGATTCCAAGCTCAGGGCTTCCGCCGAGAGGTTGCCGGTGAATGTCTTCATCGGGTGGTTCAAGGGCAAGGCGCCCAAGGCCACCACGCTCCAGGTCAAGGCGGTCGCCAGTCTCCTGCAGATGATGCTCGACGTGGAGCGCGACGCCGACGCCCTCCAGGACATGTATCGCCTCTATCACGCGCTGGGTCTTCCGGTGCACCAGGGGGAGCTCGGCATCGCGGCGGGCAGCGACGCGGACCTCCTGGCCGTTGGCAAGGAGCTCTCGCCGAAGATGTGCGCGTGTCCGTTCACCACGACTCCGGCGGCGCTCGAGATGATGGGCAGGAAGATGGTGAACTGGGGCCGGCGGCACACCGGGGAGCGCGACAAGACCGTCCTCGCCCGTGAACTCCTGGCCGAGGAGGACGTCAAGGCCCTGATCCCCCTCATCCGCAAGATGCCCGCACAGAAGATCGCCGTGATCGGACATTCCTTCACGATGGACGTGCACTGGGCGTCTCCGTCGGCGTTCGTCCCCATCGTCTCGGAGATCTTCAAGGCGGTCAACCCCCAAGTCGAGGTCAGGCAGTGGCAGGCGGGAGGACTGACGGCCTCGCGGGCCTACGCACGGGAGAAATTCTACGAGCAGGCGCTCGCCTGGAAGCCGGACCGGGTGCTGCTGGTCGTGGCCGGGCGGGGCAAGGCGGACGACGACGCGATGAACAGCATGATTGCCGGGTTTGGCAAGGCCGGGGCGGAGGTCATGATGTTCGACCGGCTCTCCCCTCCCAAGCCGAAGAGCGCGCCGCCTTCCAAGCCGGTCCCCGAACCCCCCGCCCCCCCCGGAATCCACGTCATCGAAGTCGGCAGGGTCCTGGGCGAGTCGCCGGACAGGGACAAGTTCGTCGCATTGGACGACATCCACATGACCGAACCGTGGCACCGTATCATGGCCAGGGAATGGCTGAAGTACCTCGTCGGCGCCCGCAAGGAGAAGCTCGAGCAGAAGTGAACGACAAAGCGAGGCGTGGGGAGGTGAGGGTTGAGGTACGCCAAGAGTAGAGACATGACTGCGGCCGTCCCTTGCCGCACCTCAAACCTCTGGCCCCGCGTCTCAAGCCTGTGGGTGCTGGCACTCGCTTGTGTGGGTCCATGCATCTCTTGGGGGACGGCATCCGCTCAGGAAGAGAGGGCCTCGACGATCATCCTGGACACGAACGGCTACTGGCGGAACTACTTCGTGCTATCGCCCCCCGTTGTGCGCGACGGCGCGGAACTGAAAAGACTTCCCATGATCAACGGTCCGACGCCCTTGCCGCCCAAAGACTGGACGACGGCCGATTTCGACGACAGCGGCTGGGCCCGCACGCCCGGTCGACCCCTGCCGGTCGCGAACATCCTGCATCAGTGGTACCAGATCGACCTTGATCCCGCCGTGCTCGACGCCGGCATATGCGTGAACGAGAAGGGCTCCCCGGCGCTGGCGATGCTCTGCATGCGAGGCAGGTTCACCGTGACCGACCCGACCGCCGCCAAGGATCTCAGCCTCTCGCTGCGCTATCGCGGCGGAGTTATCGTCTACGTCAATGGCCGCGAGGTCGGCAGGTCGCACATGGCTAGGGATGCCGCAGGCCCGGACGCCCTGGCCGAAGATTACCCCAGGGAGGCTTTTTTCCGGGACGACGGCGCGCCCTGCTGCGGCGCGGAACACAACAAGCCGGCGATCGAAGTCAAGGCCTGGAAAGCACGCATCCGCCAGGCCGAAATCCTGATTCCCCTCCAGGCCCTGAGGAAGGGGGTCAACGTGCTGGCGCTGGAACTGCACCGCACGGCCCTGCCGCCCGGTGTGGCCAACGCAAATATCGGCGGCTGGAACACGGCCCCGCAAGGCTGGAGCACCTGTGGGCTGTTGGCGGCCCGACTGACGGCCGCAACGGCGACCGGACTTGTGCCCAACTGTTCACGTCCCGAGGGTTTCCAGGTCTGGTCCAGCCAGCTCATGCAGCCGGATTTCGATCTCGACTATGGCGACCCCAACGAGCCGCTGCGACCCGTCCGGATTGTCGGCTCGCCCGGTGGAGTCTTCAGCGGCAAGGTGGTCGTCGGCTGCGACCGGCCCATCAAGGGACTCACGGCCCACCTCAGGGAGCTGAGTACGGGGAAGGGCGCGAGCATTGCCGGTTCGACCGTGAAGGTGCGCTACGCCATGCCGACGACTTGGGAGCCGATCATGCCCGGGCGCTACCCGCATCCGGCCACGCTGATGGACGGACTAGCCGACAGTGCGCCCGCGGAAGTGCCGGTGCGCGGCGGCGGCAAGGTCGATCCGGGACTGACACCTCCCGGCCAGCCGGCGTGGCGCGTCGGCGCCGTCTGCCCGATCTGGGTGACGGTGGCTGTGCCGCAGGGAACGGCCGCCGGAGTCTATAAGGGCGCTCTGACCGTCGCCGCCGAGGGCCTTGACCCGGTGCAGGTCCCGGTGGAACTGACGGTATCTTCCTGGCGGGTGCCGAAGCCCTCCACGTTCCACACCTTCGTGGATCTGATCGAGTCGCCCGAGTCGGTGGCTTTGCAGTACAACGTGCCGCTCTATGGCGAGAAACACTGGCAGTTGCTGGAGAAATCCTTCGAGCGGCTGGGTAGCGTCGGCAACTGGACGGTCCACATCCCGCTTATCTGCCAGACCAACCAGGGCAATGAGCAGTCGATGGTGCGGTGGATCAGAAAACCGGATGGCACGTACAAGTACGATTTCACCGTCTTTGACAGGTACCTTGACCTGGCCGAGAAGTACATGGGCAAGCCGCGGATCGTCAACCTTGTGGTGTGGGACAAGTTCGTCGGGGCAACCCTGGACGGACACGGCATGATAAAGGCCTCAGTCGGCGGCCCGGAGGAGATACCCGTAAGCTTGCTGGACGAGGCCACCGGTGAGGTCAGCATGACCACCGTCGGCCGCTATGACCAGGAGGGCAAGGCCCGGTGGAAGGCCCTGAAGGAAGAGATCCAGGCTCGGCTCAGGAAGCGAGGTCTCGAGAAGAGTGCAGTGCTGGGCACGGCCATGGACTGCTTCCCCTCCAAGGAGGTGCTGGCCTTCTGGGACGAAGTGTGGCCCGAGCTTTCGTGGGGCCGCTACAGTCACATGGAAACGGGCACCATCCCCGGGACCAAGCGGCGATGGGGGTTCGAGTCGGGCATGAGCTTCTTCAACAGCGTGCCGGGTCTTGCCGCCCCCGTCAACCGGCCGTTTTACGGTTATGGATGGAAACGTCCCGACGTGCACTTCTGGTTCTTCCGCACGCCCACGGTGAGTCTGCCGTGGGATTTCTGCCGGCTGATCGCCGAGATCGGCACACAGGGTCCCAAGCGGGGCTTCGGGCGCATGGGACTCGACTTCTGGCCGGTTCTCAAGAACGCGAAGGGCGAGCCGACGGGACAGCTCCTGGCGCGATATCCCAAGAGTTCGTGGCTGCAACTCGACATGATCATCAAGGTCTGGGCGCCCCCGGGACCTGACGGGGCGATGGGCTCCGGCAAGCTGGAGATGCTGCGAGAGGGTCTGGAGGAGAACGAGGCGCGCATCCTGCTGGAGAGCGTGCTGATCGATCCGGAGCTGAAGGCCAAAGTGCCCGCGCCGTTGGCGGCCAGGTGCGAACAGGTCCTTCAGGAGCGCATCAGGGCGCTGACCGTGAACCTGGAGATGTCGGGCGGCATAGGCTTTATGAGGGCTTTCCCCTGGCTGGACGGGCAAAGCTCCGGCATGTACGATGGCCGCGAGGCCGGCATCTTCCGTCAGTGGTACATGGCCAGCGGCTGGCAGGAGCGGTCCAAGAAGCTGTTCGACGTCGCCGCCGAAGCAGCCGATCAACTCAAGTGACAGACATCGACCGGAGGACTTCCGTTGTCCGTTCATCTCGAATCTCCATACCAGGATGCAGGCGGGCTGTGGCTCCGGGGCAACCTCCACGTGCACACTACCCTCGGCGACGGGGCCCTGTCGCCCCAGGAGACCGTCCGCCGCTATGCCGAGCTGGGGTACGACTTCCTGATGATCAGTGAGCATGACGTCCTGGCGGACCTCTCGGGCCTCGACCCCTGCGGCATAGTGCTGATTCCGGGCGTCGAGGTGTCCGGAGGGGCCCACGTCCTGGACGTCGGCGCGCGAACACTCATCCCGGCCGGGGCCGGGAAGAACCAGCAGGAATTGCTGGACGCCGTCAACGCCCGCAGCGGCTTTCCGGTGCTGTGCCACCCCGACTGGGAGGAGGACTTCAACCATTACCCGTACGAGATGATGCTCTCGCTCACGGGGTACGTCGGCGTGGAGATCTTCAACGGGTTCTGCATGAGCGCGGCGGGGTCCCACTTGTCCGTGGTGAAGTGGGAGCGGCTCTTGTCCGCCGGGCGGAAATGTTGGGGCTTCGCCAACGACGACGCCCACAAGCCCGAGGACTTCGGCCTGGGGTGGAACGTCGTGCGCGCCCGCGAACGCACGCTCGAGGCCGTCCTCGAAGCCCTGAGGAACGGCCGGTTCTACGCCTCCTCCGGCGTGACCATCGACGAGATTGCTGCAAGCGGGGCGACGCTTTCCGTGCGTGCCCCCAACGCCGACCGGATCGCCCTCTATGGCGTGCTCGGAAGACGACTGTATGTCTGTGACGGGCCCCAATTGCAGTTTGACGCGTCGAGCGTGAGCAGTCCCTATCTCCGCGTGGAGTGCTACGGGCGGGGCGGCGACGCCGCCTGGTCGCAGCCCATCCATGTCCGGGGCGGCAAGCACGACGAGCTCCAGAGTCGGCTGGCGGAGATGGGCCGCAGGCGGAAGTCCGTGCTGCACGCCTGCCGGGCCGAGCGCGCCCCGGTGGTGACCGGGAGGCTGGACGACCCGCTGTGGGAAAAGGCGGAGACCTTCGAGAACTTCATCACGATTCAGGACGGTGAGCCGGCACCCGTCAAGACCCGGGTGCGGTGCATCCTGGCGGAGCGCACGCTCTTCGTCGGCCTCGTGTGCGAAGAGCCATTGCTTGAGAATCTGCGGATTCCCCCGCCCGGTGGCGGCGTCTGGAACAGCGATAGCGTGGAGATCTTCATCGACGTGGAAGGCACCGGTGAGAGCTGCTACCACATGCTGATCAACGCCGCCGGCGACACGTTTACGTCCTGCCGCGGCCCGCGCAAGGCCGACAATCCGAAGGTCGAGGGCAAGGCCGGGCGATACGACGACGGGACGTCCCGCGGCTGGTCGGCGGAATTTGTGTTGCCCCTCGACCAGCTGAAGGTGCCGTTTGAACCCGGGACGCGCTGGGGGTTCCACCTCTGCCGCAATCGGACTCCGGTCCGCGGCACCTACGTATGGTCGTGGGTGGGAAGCACCAACCACAACCGGTCCCAGTACGGATCACTCATCCTATAGGAGATACTACTCTGTAGAAAACACTCTTTGTGAGCGCCGCCGTTGCTTCCTCTCCCCCCACAGGGGGAGAGGATTGAAGGTGAGGGGCGGATTTCTTCGCATGCCGGCCGGGTCCACCCCTCACGTGCGCCCTCTCCCCTCCCGATGACGGATTCGGGACAGGCCAGAGGAGGGAGAGGGGTGAAGCAGCAAGACGGATGTTTTCTACACAGCAAGGAGACACATAATGAATGGTCCTGACGGCATAGGACGGGGGTGGATGCCGGGCCGGAAGATCCTGCTCCTGGGTCCGACGGTCCTTGTGCTGCTCTGGATCGGCATCGGCTTGTGGGCCCAGCAGAAGACCGAGCCGACGGTGGTTCTCGACACCAGCGGCTACTGGCGGGTGCACCACACCTATAGCCCCCCCGTCGTGAAGAAGGGCAACGCAGTGGAGAAACTGTCGACCAGGACGGGCACGACGGCCCTTCCGCCCCTCGACTGGATGCAGTGCGACTTCGACGACGGCGACTGGACCAGAATCCCCGGCAAGCCCTTTCCCGGGACCAAACTGTGGTTGACCCCGCCCGAACTCCTGGACGCCGGGTACACCGGCACGGAGAGCACCTCCACCGCCTTGGCGCTGACCTGCCTGCGGGCGAAGTTCCAGGTGACCGACCCGGCGGCCGTGAAGGGGCTGAAGCTTTCGCTCGCGTATCGTGGCGGCGCTCGGGTGTATGTCAACGGCAAGGAACTGGTCCGCGGGCACCTGGCGAAAGACGCCGCATTGGACGCCTGGGCCGAGGAGTATCCCATCGAGGCTTTCGTCAAGCCGGACGGCTCGCTGGCCGGTGGGAGCTACGTCGAGAAGAAGCTGGACGACCCGGAGGCATTGAAAATCTGGAGGATGCACGTTCGCCGGCTCGATGACGTCGTCATTCCCTCCGCCATGCTGCGAAAGGGCGCCAACGTCCTCGCCGTCGAAATCCACCGCACCCCGTACCCCGAGAAGATGCTGGAGGTGGTGAAGCAGCCGGCACACCTGGAGGCATACGTCCTGTGGAACACCTGTGCTCTGGTGGGCACCCGGCTGACGGCCGAGGGCACCGAGGGGATCGTTCAGAACGCGGTCCGCCCGGCGGGTTTCCAGGTCTGGAACAGTTCACTCTTGAACCCGGATTACGACCTGGACTGGGGCGACCCCTCGGAGCCGCTGCGCCCCATCCGGATGGTGGGACCGCGAAACGGCGTCGCTTCGGGCAAGGTCGTCGTCGGCTGCGACCAACCTATCAAGGGTCTCATGGCCGCCGTCGGCGAGTTGACGGGCAAAGGCGGCAAGATTCCCGCCACTGCCGTCAGGGTGCGCTACGCACTTCCGACCGGCGTGGAACCGGCCACCCCCGTCGGACGCTTCCCGGCCGCACCGACGCTCCTGGACGGCCTGACAGAAACCGCACCGCAAGAGGTCCCCGTGCGGCAGAAGCCTCCGGCAGTGGAGCCGTTCATTGCCCCGGGCCAGCCGAAGTTCGTTTTCGGCGCGGTCGCACCGGTCTGGGTGACGGTGGCGATTCCGGCGGACACCCCCGCGGGCGACTACAAGGGCATGCTGACCATCACGGCGGAAGGCCTGGCAAAACCGTTCGAGTCGGACGTCGAAGTGAAGGTCTGTCCCTGGCAGTGTCCCAAGCCCGCCGAGTTCCACACCATCGTCGACTTCATGCAGTCGCCCGAGACGCTGGCGCTCTACTACGACGTGCCGCTCTATGGCGACAAGCACTGGGAACTGATTGCAACGTCGATGCGGCACCTGGGTTACATCGGCAACTGGACGCTCTATGTCCCGCTTATCTGCCACACCAACCAGGGCAACGAGCAGAGTCTCATACGATGGGTGAAGCAGGCGGACGGCACATGGAAGCACGACTTCACGAACTTCGACAGATACCTGGACCTCGCCGAGAAGCACATGGGCAAGCCGCGGGTGATCTGCCTGTATGTCTGGGACCTGTTCGTCGGGGGCAGCACCACGCGCCACCAGAACGACGTGAACCCGGGGTACGGAGGCAAGCCGCTCGTGGCCGGGGAGATCCCGGTTACCTCACTCGACGAGGCGACCGGACAGGTCAGCACCGTCGCCGTTGGCACCTATAGCGACAAGACCCGTGCGGACTGGCAGAAGCTGGTAACGGGGATGGCAGAGCGGCTGCGCAAGCGAGGTCTCGCCGGCGCGGTGGAACTGGGCCTCGCCGGCGACGGCCGGCCCAGCGCGGAGATCGTCAAGTTCTGGGCGGAGTTGATGCCCGGCGTACCCTGGATGCGCCACGGACACATGGAATGGCAGGAGTTCGGCACGACGGGCGGTAAGGTGGACTTCCAGGCCAATGTCGTGCCCATGACATACCTGAAGGACCCGGCCGCAGACAAGTACTCCTGCTACGGGTGGAAGCGTCCGGACAAGCGTGTCATGTTCTTCCGGACGTGGGACGCCAGTCCGCCCATCATCACCATCCGCCTGCTGGGCGAGATCAACGTCACGGGCTACCAGCGGGGCTTCGGGCGAATGGGGTTGGATTTCTGGCCGGTGCTGAAGGATGCCCGGGGCAGACGCACGGGAGAGCTGGCCGCGCGGTACCCGGAGAGTTCGCACCACCAGGTGGACGTATTTCTGCGGGCGCTCCTGCCACCCGGGCCGGACGGGGCCCTCGCCACCGGGAAACTCGAAAACCTCCGCGAGGGACTCCAGGAGGCCGAGGCAAGGATCTTCATCGAGTCGGCTCTCACGGACGAGGCGAAGCGAGCCCGGCTCGGCGACGAGCTTACACGACGAGCCCAGATAACCCTGGACGACCGCACGAAGTTCACGTTCCCGTTTCTGGAAGAGTCTCAGATCATCGGCTTCCAGAAGACCCCTTTCATCCAATTGAACGGCGCCGAGTATGGCTTCGGTTATACCGGCGCTCGCGCGATCCTGTTCTACCAGTGGTACGCGACGACCCGATGGCAGGAACGCTCGGAGAAGCTGTACGGCCTCGCGGCCGAGGTGGCTGAAGCACTGAAGAAGTAGGTCTTCCAGGGTATGGGCCGAATTCTAAGGCACGTCGAAATCGAAAACGCTCGTTTCCGTGCCGAACTTGTTGACAAGCTATGACTTCCAGAGAAACCGGAAACGTTCAACCGGGCAGTAGCGGACACCGGAGGAAAAGGTGCCCTTTTCCCTCTACGTCACGTCCTCCACATTCCAGGTGAATGCCTTTACGCCCTCGCGTCCCAATGAGCGTCTCAGATTGCGCACGGCGTCCAGGAGTTGTCTTGCCTGCTCTTCGTCGACGCCGACCATCAGGACGTTGTTCGCCTTGGGCCACACGGGGGTCGCCAGGTGTGGACCGCTGCTCCGACCGTGTCCCAGCACCTGCGTCCACTTGCTGTAGCCTTGGACGCCGCTGGCGTCCAGGATCTCCGTGAGCTCTTCGTCGATCGCTTCATTGTATGCGATGAGGACCATCTTCATGACGTGTTCCCCCGGTGACTGTTGTTTCGCCTGAGATGGGTCTCGAAAATGCTGTAGATGGTCGGGACCAGCACAAGTGTGACGAACGTGGAGACGAGGAGTCCGCCGAGCACGGTCAGCCCGAGCGGGTTCCACACCTCCGAGCCTTGTCCCTTTCCGAAGGCCATGGGGGCCAGGCCCGCGACGGTGGTCAGCGCGGTCATGAGGACGGGACGCAGTCGGGTCCGGCCTGCTTCCGGCACCGCCTGAGCCATGGGAATGCCGCGGGCACGGAGCACGTTGGTGTAGTCCACGAGGAGAATGGCGTTGTTGACCACCACCCCGATGAGCAGGAGCATCCCTATGAACGCGATGATGTTCACGTGATACCCGCCGAGGAACAGCGCCATGAATGTCCCCGAGAACGCGAAGGGCACCGAGAACATGACCACGAAGGGGTCGATGAGCGACTCGAACTGGGACGCCATGACCATGTAGACGAGCACGATGCCGACGCCCATCGCCACGATGAGCCAGAAGAAGGACTCGCGCTGTTCCTCGGTCTGTCCGGCCATGATGACCTCCACCCCCGGCGGGATGTCGAGTTTCCGGATGCGTGCCTCGATGTCCGCGACGACCTCTCCCAGGGAGCGCTGCTGGACGCTTCCGGTGACGTTGACGATCCGGCCGCGGTCCTTGCGGTCGATTTCAAGGGGGCCGCGCTCCGTGGTGAGCGCGGCGACGTTCTCGGTCCGCACGAGTGTCCCCGTGGGGAGTCGCACGGACGTTGCCAGGACGTCTCGCGTGTCGCTGCGATCCGGCTCGCGCAGACGCACGAAGATGTCATACTCGTCGCCCAGCACGCGGAACTTGCTCGCCGTGATCCCGTAGATCGACGCCCGGACGGTATCCCCGACGTCGGAGACGTTGAGTCCGAGCGTGGAGGCCTTGTCGCGGTCCACCCTCACCCAGAGCTCGGGCATGCCCTTGACGCGGGAGATGTTGACGTCGACGGTGCCCGGCGTATCCCGGGCGATCTGCATGATCTCGGCCGCGAGGCGGTCGGTCGCTTCGAGGTCGTCACCGATGATGTTCACCGTCAACGGCTGTTCACCGCCGAGCACCATTCCGGACATCGGGTCGCCGGTTTCGAGCCTGTATTTCTGGATCTCGAGCATCCCGAGGGCGCTGTCTATCCGCAGGCGCAGGGCCGCGGCGATCTCCTTGACGTCTCTCGTCCGCTTGTCCCTGCGGACCAGCTTGACGCCGAAGCTGCCGATGTGGGACCCCTCCTCGCTGCTCATCGCGCCCATCCCCTCCTCGCTCGTGCCGCAGGATGTGAACACGGCGATCCGTTCCTTCTCGGGGACCACCTCCGTAAGGATCCGGCCCAGTTCGTCCATCACGCGGGCGGTCTCCTCCACGCGCGTGCCCACGGGGAGGTGAAGCGTGCAGCGGAGGAAACCCGTGTCCTCCTCGGGCATGAACTCGGTGCCGAGCAGGGGGACAAGCAAGAGCGAGCCGACGAAGATGATCACCGAGACCAGGACGACGACGGCCTTGTGGTTCAGTGCCCAGCCGAGGAGCCTGCCGTAGGCGTCGTAAACCCATTGGAAGGAGCGCTCGCTGAGCCGTGCAAGTCTCCCGCCGGCCCCCGGGTCGAACCTCTCCCGTCGCATCAGCGTCGCCGAGAGCATCGGGGCCAAGGTCAGCGCGGAGAAGAGCGACGCCAGCAGCGTCACGGTTACGATCACGGCGAACTCCGTGAACAGGATGCGGGTGATGCCCTTGACGAAGAGGACCGGGAAGAAGATACAGACCGTGGTCGCCGTCGAGGCGATAATGGCCATGGCCACCTCCGAGGCGCCGTAGATCGCCCCTTCCCTGGGACGCTCCCCCGCCTCCCGATGTCGCGTGATGACCTCGAGGATGACGATGGCGTTGTCCACGACCATGCCCACCGCGACGATCATCCCGAACAGGGTCATCATGTTGACCGTATAGCCGAGGAAATAGGCCAGGACGACGGCGAGAATGAGCGAGAAAGGAATTGTCAGGCCGATGACGAGCGTGGCACGCCAGCGCCGGAGGAAGAGGAGCACCGTGAGCACCGTGAGCACGCCGCCGAGCACGAGGGTGTCCCTCAGGTCTTTGATCGTGCGTTCGATCTCCTCGGAGGAGTCCATGACGTTGATGATCTTGATGTCCGGGGGGAGGGTTTTCTTGAGCTCTTCCATGCGGGCGCGGACGGCGCGCGCGACCTGGACGGTGTTGGCGTTCGACTGCTTCTGGACGATCAGGATGCCCCCGGGATCGCCGTTGATCGTGACGTAGCGCCTGACTTCCTTGAAGCTGTCCTCGACGGTGCCGACGTCGGAGAGCCGGATGACGGAGCCGTTGCGTGCCGCCAGCACAATCTGACGCATCGGCGCGACGTCGCTGAACTCCCCGGGCACGCGCACGAGGTAGTCCGTCAGCCCCATCTTCACGTTGCCTGCCGGGGTATTCGCGTTCTCACGGGCGATCATACGCGCGACGTCCAGCGGTGTCAGGCCGTACGCCGCCAGGCGCTCACGGTCGAGGTCCACGTTGATCTGACGGAGCAGCGGGACGCGCACCGCCGACGTGGCCACCCCCGGCAGCCGCTTGAGCGGATCGGCGACCTGGTCCTGAAGAGTCTTCTCGAGTTTGGAGTAGCTCTCGCGCGCGGTGACCCCGTACACCAGGATCGGAAACATGGAGATGTTGAACTTGACGACCCGGGGCTCCTCCACGTCGTCGGGCAGTCGCATCTTCGCCAGGCCGACCATGTCGCGCACCTCGTTCGAGCGCGTGTCCAGGTCGGTCCCCCACTCAAACGTGAGGGTGATGAGCGACAGCCCCTCCTTGGACGTCGACGTGATGTGCTTGAGCTCGGGAACCGTGCTGAGCTGGCTCTCCAGCACTTCCGTCACCTTCGTCTCGACGTCTTCCGGGGCCGCCCCGGCATACTGCGTGATGACCGTGATGGCCGGGATGTCCATCTTCGGGAGGAGGTCGATGGGAAGCTGCGTGAGGCACACGCCGCCGACAACGATGGCGCCGACGAAGATCATCAGCGTCGTAACCGGATTTCGGACCGATATCTCCGGAAGATTCATGGCTTCCCCTCCTCGACGGCGACGACCTCGGCGCCGTCCTGAACCAGCCGCTGGCCTCGCACGATCACCTGGTCCCCGGACTTCAGGCCGGCAACGACCTCGTTCAGACCCCCCGCGGAAAGCCCCAGTTTCAGAGCCGAGCGGCGTGCATGCGTCCCGTTGACGACGTACGCGTACACTTCGTCTCCCTGACGCAGGACCGCCGACTCAGGGATTACGGTCACGTTTTCCCTTTTTCCGACGATCACGTTCATGCGGGCGAACATCCCGGACCTCAGACGGTGTTCGGGATTGGCCACGCGCACCTCCACTCTCACCGTGCGCGTCGGGCGGTCCACTTCGACCCCCACGATGTACACGACGCCGCCGAACTCCTCGAGCGGATACGCGTCCACGGACACCTCCACGGGGGTCTTGCCGGGAGCCAGCACACTCAGGTAACGCTCGGTGATGCTTCCGATCACTTTGACCGTGTCGATCTGGACGATTTTCACCAAGGCTTTGCCCGGACCCACCATGTCGCCCTCCTCGGTGAACTTCTTGCCGATGACGCCGTCGATGGGCGCCTCGATGGTCGCGTCGCTCAGTGCCACCTCGGCCTGCTTGAGGGCGGCATCGGCCTGCACCACACCGGCCTCCGCGAGTTCCCGGGTCTGGGCCTCGGCCAGGGCGACGTTGGCTTCGGCCCGCTTGAGCTGTGCCTCCAGCGCCCTGTTGCTTTCGACGCCGGCTTCGTAGGCCGTCACGGCCTTGTCCCGCAGCTGTTCCGTGCAGGAGCCTTGCTCACACAGCCGGATCATCCTGTCCTTTTCCCGCTCGAGATTGCGGAGGTTCGCCGCGAGTTCCGCCAACTGTGCCTTCGCGGCCGCCGCGCCGGCCCTCGCCTCCTGGACCGTGGCGGCGATCACCTCGGGCTTTGCCTGAACTTTTGCCCCGAGCAGCGCGGCCTTGGCCGAGTGTAGGGCGGCCTCCAGAGCACCGTGCTCGATCACGGCGATGACCTGTCCCTTGCGCACGACCACGCCTTCCTCCAGAAGCTGTCCCTCGGGCGACCTCAGTCTTTCCAGCCTGCCCGGTATCTTTGGGACCACGTCCACCGACGACAGGGCTTCGATCTCTCCCGTGATGCTGACGCTGTTGGTCAGGGTTCCTGTCCCCACCCGGTGCACGGTGACTCTCAGGGCCTGAGTGTCTTTCTGCTGCGACGAGGCCAATTCCAATCGTGCCCGCACGGTGCGATAGACACGCAGTCCTACGTAGCCCGCAAGGGCCAGGACCAGAATCCAGACAACCAGTTTGACGGCTCGACGCATCATTTTTCTCCTTTGTTATCGGCAGGCTTATCCCGATGGGATCGGGACCGGCTCCGTGCTACTCGACCGATGTGTCACGCATCCGTCGTGCCTGCCTCGGGCATCGCCTCCGGTCGCATCGGCTTCACCCGGATTCCTCCCAGGAAACCATCGCGCATCTTCTGAAGGCGAACCGCCAGCGGCTCCGTCGGCTCGTGCCGTGACCAGTACATCACGAACGCGTTGATGATCCCTTCCAGACACAGCGTAAGGTAGAGCGGATCGATCTTCTCGAATGACCCGTTCTTCACCCCACGCTCAAACAGTCCACTCACCATCTCGATGTAACGGTCATAAAGTCCTGTGAGACTCACGGGCAACCCCGGGGGCGGGCCCAGCCGCCCCCCGCGAAACGCGTCGATGAGAACCCGGAAGAAGCCCCGATGCTCCTCGAAGTGCGTCAGCCTCAGCTCAATCAGCGAACCGATCGCCTCTTCCGGGTCTTCCTTGCTCAACACCACGCGTTCGAAGCTCTCAATGAAATCCCCGGCCGTCTTCGTCACCACCTCGGCGTACAATTCCTCCTTGCTCCCGAAGAAGTTGTAGAGGGTGCCGACTGCGAACTCAGCCTCCTTGGCGATCTTCTCAACCGTTGTCCCGTCGTATCCGTCTCGCACGAACACGCGCTCGGCGGCGGCCAGGATCTCGAGTCGGTGTCGTTCCCGTTCCCGCTCCTTCCGACCCAGACTTCCTTTTCCTGTCAATGGCACTATCGACCCTCCCACAGGTGTGTGAATGTATGCTCGCTTTTTCGGGCTTTGGCTCATTTTGTGA
>Ga0315282_10004261_pt1 | contig 24990 bp, 22 predicted proteins | sample YL17G07_20_MG_FD_203693 | JGI IMG/M metagenome (GOLD analysis project Ga0315282, IMG submission 203693) | Sediment microbial communities from Yellowstone Lake, YNP, Wyoming, USA - YL17G07_20 | ecosystem: Environmental > Aquatic > Freshwater > Lake > Sediment | place: USA: Wyoming | collected... | reverse complement strand
ACTATTAGGTCTGGGCTGGTGAAGAGGTCGAAAACCTCATAGAAATATACGACGCCAACCCTCCATGGCTCACCGATATCCGAATAGGCCCTCGTAGCTGAATGCCAGCATGCCTCCGTAGAGCATTCTGATATGGCCCTGTGCAGATGGTGCTTGTCCAAGGGCGAATATGTGAATACCATATCCGGTTTTATATCCCTGATCTCCTTCAGCATGAGCTTTGTCGCCTCCCTGCGATCGAGTATCTCCCTCACCCCCAGTATCTTGTGCTCGAATCCCAGAAGTTGAGCCACCTCTTCTGTCTCATGGGCCCTTTCCTCCTCGAGCAGCTCGGGGGCCGTGTCCTTGTCTGCTAGACCCCCACCCCCCTTAGAGAATATCACCACCTTAACGCTAGACCCTTCCTCATGAAGCCTCGAAACGGTCCCGCCAACGCCTATTATCTCATCATCGGGATGGGCTGCGAAGACGAGCACCTTCTTGGGAGTAGAAAGCATCTCAGACCGCCTCAACTATCTCTCATATATCGTCTCGGGAGTGGGAGGACGAATGAGATATCAATTCTAGCCCAACTCGAAGAGAAAGTACTCTTGACCTCTGCGGCTACCTCGGCGAGGCTCTCGGAATTCGCACTCAGCCCTAGCCTGTGCAGTATATCGATAAACTGTCCTATGTCGGGCCCTGTGAAGCCCAGTGGGGGCGTGGTGAACACATTTACCGTGGCATCCGTTGTCTGGTAGGAGCCATTGGCAAGGTGAATGACGATCGGATAATTGAGGCCCTTGATGCCTACACCCGTAAGCTTCAGCTTTTCAGACATTCCCCTCGAACCTTGTCCCTTGCATGGAATTCTTATCTGCCTTGCTCCTAACCTTTAGATTGAGCCAGAACGGAAACAATGGCAATTACTCCTGTTATCTCCTCAGCCTTCGCCCCCCTCGAGAGATCGCTAAGTGGTTTGGCAAAGCCCTGAAGTATCGGCCCGTATGCCTTAGCCCCTCCCACATGCTGAGTGAGCTTGTACGATATATTCCCGGAGTTGAGATCTGGGAATATTAAGACATTAGCCCTTCCGGCAACAGAGCCTGAATCCTTCATCTTCTTTTTGGCGACTTCGGGCTTCAGCGCGGCGTCAGCTTGGAGTTCGCCGTCGATCAGCAGCGATGGATCTTTGGCCCTAGCGATATCGGTAGCTCTCACGACCTTATCAATAGCGGGATGGCTAGCGCTCCCTTTGGTCGAGAAGGAGAGCATCGCAACTCTCGGTTCCCAGTCAAGCAGGGCCCTTGCGCTCCTGGCAGAAGAGATGGCGATGTCCGCAAGTTGCTCAGGAGTTGGGTCGGGGTTCACTGCTGCATCAGCATACATTAGGACGCCCTCCTCCCCAACCTCCCTGTTTCCAGTATCCATTATGAAGAAGCTCGAGGGGGTTCCGATATCCCTTTGAAAGCCTATAATGAGGTGCCCTGCCTTTATCACGCTAGCAGTTAAGGTCGCAGCCCCAACGACCATTCCGTCAGCATCTCCAACTCTAACCATCATGGCGCCATAATAAAGGCCCTTCGATAGGATCCTCGTAGCCAAACTCTCCGATACTTCCTTCTCGCTTCTGAGCTCGCAGTATTTCTTGACATACTCGCCAAGAACGTCTGATGTAGGTGGATTAACCATTTCAATCCCCTTTAGAGAGATTCCTATGATGCCCGATAACTTTTCGATATCTCCCTGCTTGCCAAGTAAAATCGGCTCAGCAACGCCTTCGGCTGAAGCTTGCGAAGCCGCCCTCAGTATCCTCTCCTCGCCGCTCTCCGGTAGGACAATCCTCTTGGGATTGCGACGAGCGGAATTCTTAATCGTATCTATTATCTGCAACGTGTCGTCCACAACTTGATTCGGGGTTGAAGTTTATATGAAGTTTTCCACTACTTCAAGCCCAGCATATCTGAGGCATGGAGAATAACAATCAGCCTCTATATGGAACCGCGATGCCAGTCTATCCTCGAGGCCTTATGGCTATAATGTGGAAGAGCAGTTAGTTTTTTCTCCACTGGAATACTGAGTGTGCTCGAATGTCTTGAGGGCATTTTGTGATCTCCACATACATTCGCGTTACAGCAGGGCCACGAGCGAGATGATGACACTTCAGGAGATAACGCACTATGCTGTCATGAAGGGATTGAACATCGTTGGGACTGGCGACTCAACTCATCCACTGTGGATTGCGGAGGTAAAGGAGAGGCTTGTGGAGGAGGAGAACGGCTTTCTGAGGATGAAGGAGTCGCGTTCTAATCAGTTCTACGCTCTGAGTGGCGAAGTCAGCACGATATACAAGGAGAATGGATCGACTAAGATGATACACCATGTACTTCTCTTACCCAATGTCGAATGCGCTGAGCAGGCAAATGACCTGCTATGTCATTTCGGAAATCTCGAATCCGACGGAAGGCCCATACTGAACTGCTCTTCGCCTGAACTTGTGGAATTTTTAACGGAGGTTTCGGATTGGATAGAGATTTTCCCTGCGCATATTTGGACGCCTCACTTCAGCATCTTCGGCGTTCATGGTTTCAATAGCATCGGGGAGTGCTATGGGGATCGTGCACACAAGATCCATGCTTTGGAAACGGGCCTCTCCTCAGATCCTCCAATGAATTGGAGGCTATCCTCGCTAGACAATTACGTTTTGGTCTCCAACTCCGATTCCCATTCCCCTTGGCCCTGGAGGCTCGGACGAGAGGCTAATCTCTTCGACCTTAAGGAGATGAGCTACAAGGAGATGATATTGGCCTTGCGGCGGGAAGGTCGAAGCAGGCTACTCATGACAATCGAGACACATCCACAATATGGCAAGTATCACTGGAGCGGTCATAGGAACTGCAAGGTTAAGCGCTCTCCCAAGGAATCCGCTATACTCGGTGACATCTGCCCAAAGTGCGGCAAGAGGTTCACAAAGGGCGTTGAGCAGCGTGTGAGCGAATTGGCCGATAGGGAGTTGGGGTATAGGCCCCCTAATGCGATCGATTATGCTCATCTACTGCCTTTGGCTGAGGTAATTGCCGCTGTCTATGGGATCGAATATGCGAGCTCCGTTAAGGTTTGGCAAACTTACAACAAGTTGATCGAGGGCTGTGGATCCGAGTTCTCCGTCATGCTTGAGGCCAAACCCGAGAAGTTGGAGATGCTAGGAGATAAAAGGCTCAAGGATGCAATAATGATGGTCAGGGAGGATCAGGTCACCGTTGATCCCGGTTATGACGGCGTTTACGGCATTTTAAGGCTGGGCGGCATCTCGAGGGGCGTTTCAGATGGTTAATCGAACTTAGAAAGTTTTAATGCAACTAGGTCCTTGGGAATGAAGTTGAGCTTTCTGGGAGTTGGGCGAGTTCCGAGCTCCACAGTACGCCTCGAAGCGTCGAGCAGCATGGGCATCAAGTCCTTGCCCTGGACATGGCCTATGCTACCTCCCGATGCGGACAACTCGTCGAACATCGACACGCGATCAGCCCTGACATATGGTCCGGATATCAGGAGCGGAACAGGTTCACCTGAGTGCATTGCTCTATTGCACGGGGTAGAGTGATCTCCAGTAATAGCCAACACATTTGAAGAGATGAAGTCTGAATCTATCTCCTGGAGTGCGTCGTCGAAGCGCTTAAGGAACTGAGCTTTTCCTCTCGCATCACCCTTGTGGCTACAGACATCCGTTCCCTTCAGATGCATGTAGACGAAGTCATGGTCGACTAAGAGCTTCAGAGAGGCCCTTATCTTGGCCCCAATATCCGTATCGGGCATTCCAGTTGCGCCTGGTACATCAACGACATCCATCCCCAGCATCTTCGCAATTCCCCTGTAAAGCTTTCCCGCTGCCACGCAACCCGCCCTGAACCCCCATCTCTCCTGAAACGATGTCATCTTGCCCATAACACCTGGACTTCTGACGAGGACTACATTTCCAGGATGTAGACCTTGTTTTCTACGCTCGATATTTTCAGTAGCTTCCTCCAACACCTTGATGCATCTGCATGTCCAGATGTCGACAAGGTGGCTGAGTCTCTTGGCACCACTGCGATCTGAGGCCTCCTCAAGCGGTTGGCACTCAAGCAGGGGGACTCCTGTACTATGCGGATCGTTATCCGTCACTTGATGCGACAAGCCATCCCCTGAGACGACCAGAACGGCCCTGTGTTCGAGTGAAGGCCAGAGCCTGAAGTCTGCGCCCTCTATCTGTCCGCACTCCTCGTTTAAGAGGGAGGCAAGACTTGCTGTTACATCTGTTGGTAAACGTCCCGCTCGTCTATCAGAGACATAGGCAACATCGCCCTTCACGTCAATCGTCGCGAAGTTGGCGCGAAAGGCTATCTCACCTTCGCGAAGGGGAACCCCATCCCCAATCGCCTCAAAAGGCCCCCTTCCCGGATATTCCTTAGAGATGTCGTATCCAAAGAGGCTGAGATGAGAGGTATCGCTGCCCGGGGGCACACCCGGTGAGATGGGGTCAACGAGGCCGATTGCGCCCCTTTGCTTCATCCTCCTCAAGTTAACCTGTTCTATGCTCTCTAATGGGGTCCTGTCCCCAAGGACGCTTGATCTGCTATCCCCAAGTCCATCGAGGATGATGAGTAGAACGTTCAGGTCTTCCTTCTCCAATCTCATTCACCATGAACTTCCAAACGGATTCAGGAGTTTAATATGCTATGCCCCTCACAGGTAGAGGAACTTGGCAAGTGAGAGGCTTGGAAGCAAAGCGGTGCTCACGAAGGCCAATAGGGCTGAAACGCCCACAAGCTCAGGGAACGGCGACACCCATATAATTAGAAGTGAGATCACCGATCCCGACGCTGGGATGCCGAGGATCCTCTTCCATCGAATCGGTGTCAATCCGATCTTCGATAAATAGCCGATAAGGAATATGGGGGCTGTCAAGTACGCAAGGCCGAAGAGCAAACTGTAGGAGATCAACGAAAATTCTGAATTCCCATAGGTTGTGAACAAGTATCCAGATGCTTGAAGGGACCATAGTGCTGGATATAGGGTGAACCTCAAGACCGGCCAGAGCAAGCTATCGGCAAGGGAGCTGATGCCCCCATTCACGAATACGAATGCTGAGTAAATCCCCCTGTCGAGGACCGAGCCATTGCTGAGGGATTTCCTGAACAGTCTAAGCCTCGTCAAGTCAATCAGGTTCGCATCTTCTATCAGAAGCCTCGAGAAGATGCTGCCATGCCAGCACCTAATGATGATCTCCTCGGATTCGAAAATCGTATTTTGAGAGACGATCCTTGCCTTGAATTGATAGATGCCCTGAGACTTTGTTATGAATGAGAAGGAGAATGAGCCGTTCAAAGTTTCTGGACCGGAAGCATACTCTTCCCAACCATTGCCTCCGTTCCTGTAGATGAAAACCCTCTGTCCTAAGTTGTAGGGCGTAACACTGCCAAAGAGCAGTATCGATTCCCCAACTACCGCTGAGCTCGCATTAGATCTCAGTATGATCTCGATCGTTGAATCGGAAGGGAATGTCCCATTTGGTGTTGAACTTGCAATTCGGAAAAAGGATAAGGCCACAATAATTGTGATACACAGTATAGCTATCCGAGATAAGCCATTCACGGGAAGTTAACGGCAAAGGCAAGTTAAATGCATTGCGCCAGTTGAGATCCTAAACAAGAGTGCATGCGATCAACACAGTGTTTGTTATATGGTAGGGACATAAGCCGATTAGTAGAAAGGTGATGCGCGCTGAAGGGAGATTCTGTGGCTATTCGCCAAAACGTCGTTCACGTTTTTGAAATGTTCGAATGGCTCGCCAAAGGTCATACTTGCGGAAATCGGGCCAGAATATGTCGGTGAAGACCAGTTCACTATATGCGCTCTGCCACAGGAGGAAGTTGCTGAGCCTCTCCTCCCCGGATGTCCTAATGATTAGGTCCGCATCTGATTTCGGGAGGTGTGCCGTATACAGTCCCTTCTCTATCTCCCCTTCGTTTATGTCCTCTATTCGTAGTTTGCCATCTTTAACGTCACTCGCTATCCTCTTAACAGCATCCACTATCTCTGCCCTCCCACCATAGGCAAATGCTATGTTGAGGAAGAACTTATCGTAATTCTTTGATGCCTCTTCGACACTATGGACTAGTTGGACGGTATCCTGAGATAGGAGTTCGAGTCGCCCCATCACTTTTACCCTCACTTGGTCCTCATGGATCGAACCGCCATTCAGGGCCTCCTTGATGTTCTCCTTTAAGATATCCGTAATGACATCCACCTCCTCCTTGGATCTGTTAAAGTTCTCGGTTGAGAAGGCATAGATTGTGATCGATTTAATGCCGATCTTGCGACACCATTCGAGGAGCTGTTTTACCTTCTTAGCCCCTTGTCTGTGACCCGCAGCATGGTCGAGTCCAAGTTGATCCGCCCATCTCCGGTTTCCATCGAGTATAAGGCCAACATGAGAGGGTTTCGGGCCGTTGGCAATCTGTCTCCAAAGGTACCCCTCATATAGGCGAACTGTGAGCCCATTATATACGATCTTAGATGCTAGGCGAAAGATCGGGGATTGCAATTTGATTTTTCCCCTGCGATCTAGTCACGTGAGGGCTGCCTCACCTCATGCTCCACCTTTCTCGCCTTCGTGCCCCTGCTGAAAGCCACCCATCGAATGGCGTAGACGGATAGGCCGGCCACAAGCAAGGTGAGGACGGCTCGGATCGAGGCTTCTATCAGATTCGTGAGCGTGTTGGCATCTACCGAGATCAATGCCGCAGCTATTGATCCGACGAGATAATAGAGGGACACTATCAGGACTATTCCCAACATGCTTCGCCAGGCATCTTCGCTTTTCTGATAGGCCGCAGGCACGAGCTTTCCTATAGCGAATACCATAAATCCCACCGCCATAGCATCTATGCTCTGCCGAATCCATTCTCCCAATAAAAGAGAGAGATTAGCCATGATCGTGGCCATGCTTATCACTTTAGTCGGATAGAGGATCCAAATCCTAAATGCGCCAATGTAGCCGCCGACTAGGATCAGCGTCACGGCCGATATCGTCGAGAAGACCTCGATGACGAATATGGGCGCTGGGAGAGTTGATGTCGCGAACTTCCTAACCTGAGAGAGCACCATCTTGTCTATATCGAATCCCCTGATCACAGCAACAACACCGATGATGGCGAGGAAGACCGGAAGTGCCCAGCTTGGGGCCAAGGCCAGGAGCACTAAGGCGATTCCCGGTGCCCCCAGGAACCACTTCTTGAACCTAGGATCCGTTACTAGCATCTTGATGTAGCGACCTAGGATTATGTAGGATTCCTCGACCGATCTGCTATGCTTAACCACTACTCTTCTAATAGATGTAAGAGGTAGTTTCGAACTGACAACGGGCACGATGTCCTCATCCCCAAAGCCATCCGTCACAACTACAGTTTCTGTTGGTTTAAACTCCGATGCAACTTGCGCTATCTCCCGCAGGAGCTTCCTGTCGGACTCGATCGATTCCCAAGGGCCACCTGTTACGACCGCAACTCGGTAGTCGGATCCATCCTTCTCCAGTTCCTCAGAGATCCTCAGAGCCTCGAACATCGCATTCGAGTCAGATTCCTCGGGATCAGCTATCGCCAGTCTGGTTGCTGCTTGGAGGACTTGAAGCCTACCCACAATTGGCGTGGAGACGCCCGTCTTCTGTCCTATATCGTCATCTCGGTCTACGCACAGAATGAGTACCCTGCCCTCAGCTTCCTTGTCCTCACTCAACAGTCGCTGTCTCCACTATTCCTTCTTTGCCTCTGTGTCTTCACCAGAATATATGGCTTGGTTATGATATCTCACGACGTCCCCTGATCTGCAGAGCATTAGTCTTGTGAACCACTCTCCATATATATCATCGTCTTTATCGAAATATAGGGCGAGAACCTTCTCCTCGTCTAACTTCTCTTTACCTAACAGGTTCGGTCTCCACCTTTCTCTTATTTCTGGTCGAGGATATATATGTTGGTTACCATTAGGCATTCCAAACTTTCACTTGGATCTCAGGCATGTCCTAAATGACGAGGACGCTGCGATCGGCTATAGTGAGGGGGGCATAGTCGAGAGTAAGCTCGTCTTCTCCTTCCCTTTGACCCCATGAGGAGCAGTGAGCCTCTACGTGCGCCGTTGTCTTCAGTCATGCTCAAGCCATCTTACAGGCCATTATTTCTAAACTAAATTATAATCACATTCACTTTTTACATACAACACTATAATGCACATATTTCTGTCAGGTAGACGATCAAAGCTGGAGGCGTAGAGGGATACTGGCTGATGCGGTCGAATAGAAGGGGTAAAACCGTTGTGATCAACAGCAACGTATTATACAAAGAAACGATAGAATAGGGAAATAGCTAGGTGGGCTCTTGAGAAGAATCCATGTGCTCCTGGCTTTCTAGCATAATCTTGAATTCGTCCCAACTGATCGTCTCTCCCTTTTTCAGCTTTTCAGCTGCAAGTTGAGCAACGTGGCTCCTCGCCTCCTGCTCCTGTCTCTGACTTTCCTGTATCTTCTCGTCTCTGACCCTTTTCAGCCTCATCTGTAGAATGTGCATCTCCGCATTTGCGGAGATTAAGTCCATATACTCCTTGTCCTCCTGTTCCTTCAGTTTGGCTACTTCCTCCCTGATCTTGTCCACCTCCTTGAGGACGTTGATGCGCTCGTCTCTCAGTCGGAGGAATGAACCATGTCGCAGATGGGCCTCCTCAACGAGTGATCTCTTCTCCTCCAACAAACCCCTCAATTCACCTCTGAGCTTTACGGCCTTCTCTCTCATGGCCCTAACCTCTTGGGCTATGTTCTTCGCGCCTTCGTAAGGTACCAATTCACGCTTGAGCTCAGCTATGGACGCCACGATCTCAGATTCCTCCTTTGCGGACGCACCTTCCGTTACGAGTTTCCATTCGAGATCGCTGAGCCTCTTGCTTAGTTGTCTCTCATCCCCCATGAGCTTCCCCCTAAGGCCATTAAGCATGCCACTTCTCTCCTCTACCTTTGACCTCATGCTCGAGACCTCCTCCATCATCCCCTCTATACGCCTCTTCAATTCCTGAACCTTGTCATTGGCAAGGTCCCTTTCTTGAGCTGCCCCGTCGACATCCGCCCTCATCTTCGCAGCCCTATCGAGCAGCTCCCTCTTCTTCTCGACGAGATCAGCCCTCTCTCCTTTTACATTAGTTAGCTTCCGCTCGATATCGGAAGCCCTTTGTCTAAGCTCAGCTATCCGCTGATACTCATCCTGCAAGCATCATTCGCACCTGCTTCGATTCTGCCGTAAATAAAAGCATAGCTTAGGGATGCGCATGTGTGCCTTAATCCTAGTCTTTGGAATCGACAGATGCAGGACCTAGTGTAGACATGATCATGGATAAGGGCACCAATAGTCTGTTATACTCTGAAGTTCTAACTTGAGAATGATTTCATCTAATACTTTCTCTCAGGCCAAAGGCCATCGTCGATGGCTAAGTTTCATTTGACTTATCGGATAGCCACCACTTCAGGACTTCCCTTCTCTTCTTCTTAGCCTGAGTTCTCTCGTCCTCTGCTGGCCTGAATTGTTTCTCCCTTGCTTCTGCCAGTTGCTCCCTCGTGTACAACACTCCGCAGCTCTTGCACACATAACTTCTAATGGAGACATCGAAGCGCATCTGACCGCCACATTCAGGGCAATAGACGATAGACATTTGTTTCTGGCTGAATTAATCCATTTCTACCTTATAAACATTGGCAGTGGAAATCTGCAAAATCAGATGGAGTATAAGTGAAGGGCATACAAATGCATTTATTTGGCACCAAAATGTAGTCCTAAGGCGGGGACGTAGTCTAGTATGGTCTTGGGCTGTGCCCCGCCAAGAGGATCCCAGAGCACGCTGCGGGGAACCTGGGGCGCTGGAGACAAGGAAACGCCAGAAATCGCGAGTTCAATTGACAAAAGAACAGATCTCGCCGTCCCCACCTCTTCTGCCAAGTGATTCGATGTTCAACACGCCCTTCTCTTCGCCTATGCTCTCATCATCCATGTGGGCCTGCCGTCCACGAATTCCGTGATTAATCGGGCTGCTTCCTCATTCTTCGCCAAGGTCGAGACATGCTCGTCTTCAAGTATCTTGACTCCAGACTTGAGGCGCTGTGCTATAAGTGAGGGCATCCCTCCTGATCTCGCGTATTCGACGACGGCCTTCTTCAGGTAGGCACTCGCATCCACATATTTCCTACGTACCATGATGAAGAACCTCTCGCCTTGGATCCATGGTCCGACGACATCCCTCCCCGATGCGTAAATGTCCATGTACCTTTGCGTGTGCGGCGATCCAACGGGCGGTCCTACCTTCTGCCTTAAGGGCGGAAGGATTCTGCTCTCGAGTTCCATCACGATGAAGGAGCATGTCCCTTCATCCGTCCAGGCCATGATCCTTGTCACGTTAAAGTCAGCGTTCTTCATGATACCGAGTATCTTGTCCCTCGCGCTGTACAGTTGGCCCCAAAAAATATCGGGTGGTGCATTAATCTCCCCTAATTCTAACGCCAGGAACTGCCTCTTCTCCTGCCTTATCACCCTCTTGAGTTCCTTTTCCTTTCGTGCCCTCCTCACTGGGAAGAAGAACCTAATGCTCGGATCCTTTCTGAAAGCCGATGATGCTGCGATCATCTCGCTCAGCTTTGTCTGCGTTACAGCCGCTGCCACATTCCTTCTCTCATCCGAAGGATCCACCACCATGAGTCCAAAGTTGAAGATCCTATTGGCCTCCCTCTCCCGCCCAAGGTAATAGTTCATCGGGTCGATCAGTAAGGGGGGTTTGAATGAGATCATGGCTTCGATGGTCTTTTGGAATGACTTGAAGTGATATACGAGGAGCTCGCAGAGCAGGCCGCTAAACCCTCCGACCTTGATCTCCGCCCCATAAATGCCGATCCCCTTCGCAAATCTCTTGAGTAATCTGGCTTCATCCCTCTCATCTCGTGAGAGGTTAGCTCGGACGAATTCAGTATGGTAGGGGGTCCTGTCGGTCGCTGATTTCCATTCTCCGGGCTTTGACTTGAAGCAGGGCACGACATCAAACTTTAAACCCTTAACATGCACCGTTACGAATGGATGTTCTGCATATCTCTCCACGCATCTCTCCTCGCCCCAAAGGTCCTTCGCGGTCGAGATCGTTACTCCGGCGATCTCTTCCTTTTCGTAGTCGGGGGGAAATCTGATGAAGATGTCGACATCTGTCTCCCTCCTGAGCCAAGTATCTTTTGCCACCGAACCCTCGATGAGAACCTCTACAGGATATGCAGTCTTCGAGAATGCTGACTCGATCTTGGCCCTGACGTTTTCAACGTCCCTGAGCATCTTCTCCCTTTCGTCCTCAGTCGGCACAACACGCCCTTTGACCTCGTCGATTATGCCTTCAATGGATTTCATGACAGTGCCTCACAGATGGTCTCATAGATCGGTCCCTTAGGAGTGAGGGTGCTCTTCTTGAGTCGCACAGTTGATGTGATCACTTCGCCCATCGGTTCTTGGCTCAACTCACGGGCCTTTTCAACGAGTTCCTCCTTATTTCTGCCCGATCTAAGCCTTGCAATCGTTATGTGGGATTGGAAACCCCTGGACTCCGGCGCAAACCCGAAAGGCTTGAGTAGGTCTGCAACTTTTTCCGCTGCAAGTCTCAGCTCCTCCGCACCTGAGACCACTCCCAGCCAAATGACGCTAGGCCTGCCGGCCGAGGGAAAGAACCCAAGGCCTTCCAGCCTTATCCTCTTGGGCGCTAATTCCTTGCCCTTCAGAGATCCACAGATCCCCCTCGTGAGTGCCTCCTCGACATCCCCAAGGAATAGTAGAGTGACATGCAGTGTATTGGGATCGATGAACTTCAAGTCAGCGTGCGTCAATGATAGTTCCTTTTGGATCCTCTCAACATTGCTTCGGACTATGGGGTCTTCAATGTCCATCGAGACGAAGCTTCTTAACAACAAACCCGAGGCCCCACCCAAGCCTCAGGCAGGCTGTATTTAAGGCCAAGGATGCCATTCAGATGGCATATAAGTTATCTACGCCCGATATTGTCAAGGCCGACAGATGAGCATGGCCTACTATGGAACACAAGGCAGTAGTCGAGCTGTTCGAAGGATCGTCAGACGGAGGTTGATCTGCCTGGTTGGCCTACCCGGATCGGGAAAGTCCACGGTCGCCTCGATGTTCCAGGATCATGGTCTACCTGTGGTCGTAATGGGAGACGTTGTCAGGAGAGAGGCCATGGTGCGTGGTGTTAAGCCAAGCCTTGGAAGCATGAGAAGGCTGATGCTGCGTCTGAGAATGGAGAAGGGCGAGGCCGTTATAGCTGATCTGTGTATTCCGCCCATATATGAGACGGGCTCTAACACCGTTATTGTCGATGGTGTGAGGAGCCTGGCTGAAGTCCGTAGGTTTCAGAGGTTCGCCGATACGATCCTAATAGGCGTCTTCTCACCGCGATGGTTGAGATTTAAGAGACTCAGGAGAAGGCGGAGAAGGGACGCACCGAGGACCCTTAAGGATCTGACCCTCAGGGACATGACTGAGATCAATGTGGGCCTTGGGGATGTCTTCGCACTTGCTGACTTCGTGCTCGTCAATGATAGCACTATAAAGAGCCTCGAGCTATCAGTTGGGCGCATATCCTCAATAATTCACTAGGGTATGTCATATGAGGCGAAGTCCTCAGCTACATCGACATTCTGAAAATATTTCTTGGCCTGCGCACTTAATATCGATGGATCTTGATATCGCGCGCTTATATGAAAGAGGAAAAGCCTCTTCACCTTGGCATCACTAGCTGCTCTAGCCGCATCGACGCACGTTGAGTGGTAGGTCTCAGTGGCATCTGCACCGAGCGATTCGTCGAATGTTGAATCGTGTATCAGTATATCTGCCCCCTCCGAGAACTCTGTCAGCCTCTCGCTATACCTAGTATCTCCCGTATAGACTATCTTCACGCCGGGTCTCGGTGGCCCAACCACATCATCGGGTTTGATAATCCTCCCATCCTTCAGCCTCACTTCCTTCCCAGTCACTAGGAGTGATCTCTCGGGGCCCTCGCCAACACCCAGCCTCATCGCCTTTTCAACATCGAACCTGCCCCTCTTCATGTCCTCGACAAAGGCATAAGCCTGGCTCTTGCCATGATGGTGGCTGCTCTCGGTTTGGATGGAATAATCCCTTCCGCGACAGACCTCCCCCCTTCCCTCGATCTCGGAGATGGCAACATCGAACGTTAGCCCTCGCCTTATTGAGGGCAGGATCGACTTGATGAATTCCGATAGACCAGGCGGTCCATACAATTGCAATATCTCCTTCCTTCTCATAAGGCTCATGGTCATGAGAAGGCCTGGGAGACCAAGCACATGGTCACCGTGCATGTGGGTGAAGAAGATTTTCATCTCCGTGGAGAATCCCACGCTGGAAACGACCATCTGTCTCTGAGTCCCCTCGCCGCAGTCGAAGAGAAGTAGATCCCTCCCCCACCTAATGGCTAACGAAGGTAAACCCCTTCTCTGGGTTGGGATTCCAGCTGATGTGCCAAGGAAGACGAGCCTTCCTCTCAAACTCGATCACCTACGGAGAACGGCAAGTTCCCTTACCACGCGTTTATTAATGAAGATTGGGTATGACTCCTCGAATTCGAGTCCGACCTTCCCAGCGATTTCCTCGATACCGATATTTGAAGGAGAAAGGGTCACGAGAAAGCCATTCCTCTGCAAGATTTCCGAAGCAGCAGAGAGTAGAGCCGAGAACAATGCCTCAGATCTCTCCCCGTGGGTAGAGGAGAGCATGCCATAGGGTGGGTCTGTGACAATTGCATCCACTCCTCTGATCGGCAAACTTCGGGCATCTCCAAGGATAAGGCCGAGGAGTTGAGATCCTCCTATCCACCTCAGGTTCCGCATTGTCCCCCTCACCATCTTCTGATCGATATCGATGCCGATCGGTCTCCCGCCTATGAAATGGCACTCGATCAGGATGCTGCCAACTCCGCAGAATGGATCTAGGACGATCTGGCCCTCCCTCACCCTAGCTAGGTTAAGCATGCAGATGGCAAGTTTTGGGGTCAGGTTTGATGGATGCGTGAAAGGCCTCTCCTTCGGAGACCTGCCTTGAAATCTCCCCCTCTTTGGCGACCAAAGGACCTCACCGAATAGCGCTTCTCCGGGACCTAATATGAGTTGGTAGGTTTTTTCTGGTTGTCGGACATCGACCTTTGCTCCTGTCATCGAATGAAGGTGTTCGCCTAGAATTCTCTCCCACTCCGGAGTATCGGACGGCCTTCCAGCTCCGCCAATTCTCCTAGCTCGCACAACGAAAGAGGAATTAGGCATCTCGATGGTCATCTCCCTTATCACGGACACTGCATCGTGCAGCGAGTCTGGAAGAAGTGCTATCTCTTTGCAGATCACCTTAAGAAAGGAGCACCTTTGGGATGCCCTTATCGCCAAGTCCGAATTACATTCGATTCTGACTAGATTGTGTGAGCTCTCTATAAGTACAAGCCCTGCCCCTTCTGCTTCACATGCGGCCCTGAATTCAGCAAAACCGAGGGGAGGGTTCTCCCCCGAGAGCAAGACGAAAAGGCCCTCAGGCAGAGCGAGACAGCTCCTCAGCTATAAGAGGGGCAACGGAGACGGTCTTGACGATTGTCGGCAGAGTATCCGTTGAGATGATTTCCTCCGCGCCGGCAGCAAGTACCCTGTCGAGGGCATCGCCGACCAAAAGGGCATGAACACACGCAACCACTATCCTCGCGGGATTATGCCTCCTTATGATCTTAATGCTCTCAGCAACAGTTCCACCCGTACTTATCACATCGTCGAAGATAACGACATTCTTTCCGGATACATCAAAATCGACATCGGCTATGTCGATCTTCCCAGTTACCCTATCTCTGGACTTCCGCATGAACAATGCCTCTCCGTCGAGGAGACTCGCTAACGATCGAGCTCTGTTAAGGGCCCCCTCGTCGGGTGCGACCACAGATGCGCCTTGCAGTTTCATTTCCCTCAGCTTCTCGGAGACTACAGGTGATGCATCGATGTTGATGGTTGGGATGGTAAAGCCCTTCATTGAGTCAATGTTGTGTGCATCAACCGTCATGAAGGCTCCTGCACCTGCCTCTTGGATGAACCTAGCGAGCATCACGGCAGTTATGGCCTCGCCTTCGAGGAAACGCTTGTGCTGCCTAGCGTAAGCGAAATATGGTATAACCGCTATAACTTTAGTTGCTCCATAATCCCTTGCAGCCCACATCAGCTGGAGCAACTGGATCGTTGAGGTGTCCTGGGGCCTTGAGAGGGTCTGAATGACAGCAACCTCTTCCCCCCTAACTGGCGCTGTCAACCTAACATAGCTCTCTCCGTCTGGGAAAAACTTTGCTTCGACGTCTATGATCCTCGAATGGAGGAGTTCAGCAACTTTCCTACTCAGACCCGAAGAAGTAGGCCCAGCAATTATCCTCAAGCATCTTTCACACCAATCTGCCTCTAACGATAGGCATAACTGTTTCCTCTGGTTAATTCGGCGAAACGTGATCCGAGAACATGTTTGGCTGTGGGCAATTCAGACCCAACATTTATAGCAGACCGAGGATTGATTGTTTTTATGTCTGTATTTAGGGCATACGATATAAGGGGCATATATGGCCTTACGCTGGATCCACTCGCTGCCTTCAAGATATCATATGTCTTCTCAAAATACACCATAGGGCGAGGGCCTATCTTCATTGGCGCTGATAACAGGCACAATAGTATGCCTCTTTCACTTGCCTCATTGTCTGGGATAACTGCGGCCGGTGTCGATACCATTGATATAGGGATGGTTCCAACGCCATTTCTCTACTTTAGCGTAGCCCATTATCGCGCCCCAGGGGGCATAATGATAACTGCCTCTCACAATCCACCCGAGTATAACGGCCTGAAGTTAGTTGGCGAGAGGGCCAGGCCTCTGACATACGAAAGCGGAATAGCGGAGGTTGAGAAGAGGGTAACTCGGTTTGATGATGAAAGGCTTCAAGAGAAGATAGGGACTTTTGCGGATAAAAATGTCATTGAAGATTATGTGGATTACATTACTAGGGACACAGAGATCTCGAGGAAGATCAAGGTCGTCTTTGAAGCGGGAAATGGAACTGCCGGTCCCGTGCTCAGGATGATCGCTGAAAAGCTAGGTTTGGATGCGCAGATATTGCATGAGGTTCCGGATGGCAATTATCCTAGCGGTATGGTGAATCCCGTTAAGGAAGAAACGCTCACTAACCTCAAGCAGAGAGTTATCGAAAGTGATGCCGATATCGGTATGGCTGTGGATGTAGATGCTGACAGGTTCGGGGTCGTGTCTGGAAAAGGCGAATGGATACCGGGCGACTTCGTGATAGGGCTATTATCGCTGCCTATCTTGAAAAGGCTCAGAGGGGCCACGATACTCTTGGATATTAGGATATCAAAATCGGTTGTTGAATTCATCAGATCGCAAGGAGGGAGGGTGTGCTTCACTAAGGTTGGCCATTCGTATATAGCCAATGAAATGCTTGATGGAGATTATCCCCTCGGGGGCGAGATTTCCGGTCACCTATACTTCAAGGATAGGTACTATGGGTACGATGATGGTATGTACTGTGCAATAAGGATGTTGGAACTCTTGACTGCTGAAGGCAAATCCTTAGAACAACTTAAGGATGAGTTTGCGAGGACATTCCTATCCCCCGAGATAAGGATCGAGGTGCCAGATGAGGAGAAGTTTAAGATTGTCAAGAGGATCGAGAACGCACTCAGAAAGAGTGGGATTGAGGTAGACACACTCGATGGCGTTAAGGCTAATGTGAAAGGAGGATGGTTCTCGATAAGGGCATCTAACACGGAACCAGCTCTCGTCATGAGAATGGAGGATGACACCGAAGAAGGACTGAAGCAGACGACGCAGTTCGTTGATAAATTGATTAGGGATTCGAAATCAGCTTAATTTTTACAAGTATCCATCATCAACTATATTGAATATGCGAACTTATGCTGTTTTATGTCTAGTCAATACGTCATAATGGATATGTGGCAATAGCCGAATGGACCATTAGTCATAATGATTGTAAGTAAATACGCATATATTGCGATATTCGTTAATTAGTTCGTTATGAAGGTCAATTATATTGAAAGGGGATTCATCCGGTTTTTACAATCGGCCATTCTACGCGAACATTAGAAGATTTCTTGGGGCTCTTAAAGACATATTCCATCACTAAAGTAGTTGATATACGCACCCTCCCGCGATCACGACATAACCCTCAATTTAACCATGAAACGTTGGAAGATAAATTAGATGAAATGAAAATCGCTTATGTACATATGCGAGGGCTAGGCGGTCTACGCCACCCGCGCCCTGATTCGAAGAATACCGGTTGGCATAACTTATCCTTTCGAGGTTTTGCCGATTACATGCAGACAAGGGAATTCTATGAGAGTCTGCAAGTACTAATCGATCTAGCAAAAAATGAACGAATTGCTATAATGTGCGCTGAGGCCGTGCCGTGGCATTGTCATAGATCTTTAATTTCCGATGCCTTGTTGGTGAGAGGCATCCGAGTGGAGCACATCCTCAGCTCGACAAATATCAGACCACATGAGCTCACACCATGGGCCTTAATCGATGATAAGTGCCTTACGTATCCGCCATTAGAACAACATCGCATCTATAAGTGATCTTCATCAATAAAAAATATTTTGGATTTCAATTGATTAATATTACCTCCCGAATTAACTCCTTTGTACCTCTTTTCATCTACAGGAGTCTATCAAAGCTAATCGCAATCCGCTAGGGCTCTGAGGAGAATACGACAGCAGTATTGAGTAGCAAGTAATCAGATATTCTAGAGGGAAAAGTAGTTAGGTCTGATGTAATGAAGTGCTTAAAGGTTTGGCTCGGACAGAAAGCAGGCCAGGTGGCGCATCAAAGGTTCTCTCGAATCCATCTGACGACCTGAAGTTATCGTATCAGGATCAGACACCTAGGTTTGTCTTTTCTTCGCCTGAGGAATTACTCCAGAGGTTGTCCAGTGGACAGTTCGAGGATGTGAGTCTCTTCGACCTCCGTGTTCAGGCCGAGTATTTCGGGCTGGTAAGGGAGTCGGAGTATCCATATTCAATATTTTCCTCCAGAGCGATCCTTTATCCTCATCAAGTAGGTGTTGTGCACAAGGTTCTAACTGACTGCAAGCATGGTGCATTATTGGCTGATGAGGTGGGTCTCGGCAAGACAGTGGAGGCCGGTATGATCCTGAAGGAGCTGGCTTGCAGGCAGAGAGCAAGGAGAGTTCTGATCTTGGCCCCTTCTACGTTACTCACCAAGTGGTCTCAGGAGTTGGAGAATCGTTTTGGGGAGAGATGCGTAATATATGATTCGAAGACGAGGACATATCTCAACAGAAGATTTGAGAACATATGGGAGGCCAATTCACGTATAATATGCTCGATCGATACAGCGAAACAGGCCCGATATAGGAGAAATCTCACTCGGGTCAACTGGGATCTGGTGATAGTCGATGAAGCCCATTGCCTAAGAAATGCTTCAACAGAGAACAATAAGTTAATTCGAGCGCTCAGCAAAAAGATCATCCTACTCTTGACGGCGACCCCCATGCACAACTCGATCTATGAGCTATACAATCTGGTATCCCTCATCGACCAAGTCCTCGGCCCACCTGAGTCGTTCTCTATGCGCTTTCTGGAAGGTTCCAATGGGCTCGCATTGAAAAATGCCGACGAGCTCCGGCACAGGTTGCAGGCAGTCATGATCAGGAACTTAAAGAAGAACGTATACTTGGGCATCAACCGAAAAGTTGTAGGCCGAGTCGGTGAGACGCTACGCTTCAATCTCACTTCGAAGGAGAGACATTTGTACGATGAGGTAAGCTTCTATGCTTCAGGTGAATACCTGAAAGCGATCAAGGCTAACGACGCTGCGAGGGGGTTTCTCCTCATTTTGATGCAGAGGATGGTTTGCAGTAGCAGCTTCGCCATTCGCGACTGCCTGAAACGGAGGATAAAGAAGATAGAGTGGCTCATCCGACAGAGCATGATGTCGGAATGCACCAGCACATGCGAAGATAGTGATGAGCATACCCCAGGAAAACTCTCATCATCAGGCAGTGGAGCGCTAGGAAAGCTTTTTCAACGGGTCGATCGAGGTGCACCGGCTTCTCTCAAACATAATCCTAAGATATACAATATCGAACTCGAAATGCTGAAGCATCTCCACGATCTCGCGATTGGGATAAACGCAAATGCGAAGGGAGAAAGGCTCCTCGAAGCAATAGGGAAACTTTTGACCGAAGAACCTGATGCGAAGATACTGATCTTCACCGGATTTCGGTCGACACAAGCTTATCTGGTCAGGCTTCTGCACAGCAGAGGATACGGCGTCATCTATCTTAATGGTTCGATGACCCGAGAGGAGAAGGATTCCGCCTGTACGGCATGGCATGATGATGCGCGCAATAGGATCATGGTATCAACGGAGGTCGGCGGTGAGGGCAAGGATTTTCAGTTCTGCCACATCTTATTCAACTACGATCTGCCTTGGAATCCGATGAGAGTGGAGCAGAGGATCGGTAGGCTTGACCGAATCGGACAGGAGCACACCGTTAGGATCTTCAATCTGGCCACGATCGACACGGTTGAGGAACATGTCCTCGACCTTTTGGACGACAAGATAGGTCTCTTCCGTAATGTAATAGGCGAAGTCGACCTCATCCTTGGAGAACTTGTCAGGGCAGAAGGTCAGAGCTTCCAACAGGTGATCATGCGCATTCATGCACAAGCCGTGACGATGGAAGCTGAGGAGGAAAGGGGGAGGTTCCGACAACTCGCAACTAAGATAGAGGCGGCTAAGAGGGCATTCGAGGACGGCATCACAAAAATGGACAAGAGCGTTTGGTCGAATATGGATCTATCGGTTTGGAACGAGGTAATGGGTTCTGAGCTGAAGCATAACATCAGAGATGATCAGGAAAAGCTCAGACAATTCTTCTTGGAGTTCCTTAACGCTTATGGCTCGACACCAGTCTTACGGGGCAAGGATGTTTTTTCATTTCATGTGCCAGAGGCCTTAGCCAATGGAATCGATGATTTGGAGAGGAGTGGGGTAACCGCTACCTTCGAGGCCTCAATCGCACAGCGGAATCCCGGTTTGACCTTAATCGGGTTCGGCAGCAAGCTGTTATCTGCTGTCATAGATAAGAGTCGGAGTAGGGGATTCTGTACAAAAAAGGACTTTGTCATAAAACGGGATCACGTCGTTGATAAGACCGATGTGACGGAATTATTAAACTTCAACTTTAAGGTCTCAATCGATGGCCTCGTATCCGAGGAACAGCTTGTACCCTTGACCCTAAGCATACGAGATGGCTCATCGCAAGAACTTCCCGAGGAGATATTACGGTCGAGAGGCGTAGACTACACTGGCGAGGTGAAGGTAGATCACGAGCACCTCGTATCCCTCTATGGCTTGGCCCTTGAGGCCATGCAACTGAAGATCCGAGGATGGATCGAAGAGGTGAGGAGGAAGTGTCAACTCCAATACAGAAAGGAGGAGACTAGCATCAACGAATACTACATCGAAACCGACGACGCTTTCCGAAACCAAGAGCACATCTTGCAAGAGCGGTGTGGAGATGTCATCAGGAGGAAAGGAGAAGCACAGAGTTTTGCAGCGATAGCTGAACTGGAGTTGGATTACATGCGACTTCATAATCAGTTGATGAGGTTAAGGCGTGCAAATCGCAGGAAGATGGCGGAATTCAGTGAAGCTTGGTATCGAGATCGGAGGCAGTTGAATGAGAGATGCAGCATTACGGTTATGATTACGCCCATTAATGTAGCATACATCCATCTCTCGATTTCGGATTGAGAGGAGCTGCTATGCATTTACTAGTTCCGCCCAATTTTGGAAGTTGGCAAAGTTGCTGGCACCCGCCTTAAGCCTACTGAATCGAAAGATAGATCCAAATCGAAAAACATAATTGAGTCCACCCGAGTATCGATTTCCAAGGTTAAGTGGATTGAACTTCTCTATCTTGGCTGAAGCCTTCCAGTCCTTGGAGAAGACTACGAAGAGGCTGGAGATGACCGATATATTGGTCAAGCTCTTCAAACGGACCCCGAGGGAGGAAGTAGGCATAGTCGCCTATCTCTGCCTCGGGGAGGTCTACCCCCCATTCGTGGGAATAGAGCTGGGCCTTGCGGACAAGCTTATCATGAGGACGTTGGCTGAGGTGGCAGGTTTAGAGCCCGAAGCGGTGAATAACGACTACAGGCGAACTGGTGACCTAGGAAAGACAGCCGAGTACCTTCTTGCCAAGAGGGCTCAGACAACCCTCAGCAAGAAAGCGCTTACAGTAATGAAGGTGTATAGAACTTTCGAGAAGATCTGTCGCAGCACAGGTGCTGGCTCTCAGGAGATGAAGATGAAGCTGCTCTCAAGCGTGCTCGTCGAGGCAACACCAAAGGAGGCTTCCTACATTACCAAGATGATTCTTGGCAAGTTAAGACTCGGGGTCGCAGATATGACTCTGCTCGATGCGTTATCCATAGCCTATGCTGGTGGAAAGGATGCCAGAGAGGCTGTGGAGAGGGCATACAACCTTTCCTCCGATATCGGTTATGTTGCGAGAACTCTCGTTGATGGTGGAATTAAGGCGATCAAAGACTTCAGGGTTACGATCGGGATGCCTATCAGGTCCCAGCTGGCGGAGAGGATGGCCTCACTGGACGAGATACTCTCGAAGCTTGGGGGAAGGACTGCGGCTGAGTACAAGCTCGATGGGATCCGAATTCAAGCTCATGTCTCCAAAGACAGGATTCAACTTTCAGGAGGAAATGTTCAGTTATTCAGCAGAAGGGAGGAGAATGTTACAAATCAATTTCCTGATCTTATCGAGGCAATAAGAGCTTCACTAGTTGCCAATGAAGCCATACTCGATGGTGAGTGCGTGCCCCTTGATCCAGATACTGGAGATCTTCTTCCATTTCAGGTCGTTTCGCAGAGAAGAGGAAGAAAACATGAGATTGATAGAATGACAAGGGAGGTACCTGTAGCATACTTTGTATTCGATCTCCTCTACCTAAATGGAAGGGACCTTACAAAGGTCCCATATCCAGAAAGAAGGAAAGCACTGGAGGGGGTTGTAAAGGAAACAGAAGGGGTCAAGCTAACTCCAAGAATACTTTCATCTGACCCAAGAGAGATAGAACAGTTCTTTGAGAAGGCAATACAGGAGGGAACAGAGGGACTCGTCCTCAAATCAGTTGGGCCAGAATCATTCTATGAGGCTGGACACAGAGGATTTCAGTGGATAAAGTGGAAGAGGAGCTATCGTTCAGAGATGCGTGACACTGTAGATCTAGTTGCTGTAGGAGCATTTAGCGGCCGCGGTAAGAGAGTTGGAACATACGGTGCGCTTCTCATGGCAGCCTACAATTCAGATGCCGATCAATTCGAGACGGTTTGCAAGCTTGGAAGTGGGTTTACAGACGAGGACTTGGACAGATTGCCAAAGCTGTTCGACAAGCTGCAGCATCCGCATCCAAGGGTGAAGTCAATACTGAAAGCTGACGTCTGGTTTGTTCCTAACAAGGTTGTGGAAGTTCTTGGAGATGAACTCAGTCTTTCTCCTGTCCACTCGGCTGCATATGGAGCGGTAAAGGAAGGAACAGGACTTGCAATCAGATTCCCAAGGCTGATCAGGTGGAGAGACGATAGATCTGCTGAGGATGCAACAACAGTTGATGAGATAGTCAAGATGTATCGATCGCAGCTGAAGAAAGTATAGGGGGTATCGAGTAGAAATTTCTGCTTAATTATAATTCTAACTCGCCTGAAAATTGCCCTTTTTTAATGCCTACGACCCATAACATGACCGAAACCGAAAGGGTGAGCGACAGGGTTGCGCTGCTCAACAATGGCGAAATCACCTTCATTGGCAAAGCGGAAGCGCTCAAGATCAAGGCCTTCGAATATGATGTCATCGAGATCTCTTTACATGTAACATTATATTTCATGTCATTTGGCCTATGGCGCAACTGGGCCATATACTTGGAGCCTATCGAAGGGAGTTATTCTAGGTCCCTGGGCTGGTTTTTCCGCTGCCCTCATAGGAAGCATTATAGCCAGAATGATCAGGCCCATCGATGTTTGGATGTTCGGAATAGTTGTAGAACCCATGGGAGTTTTGGCTTGCTATTCTCGAAAGACTTCCTTCGCTCTCTTTTTCACTCATTTCTTTTCACCTCGCCACCTCGTCATTCCCCTCTCTTTTTCTATACCCATCGATGTAAATAAAAACCGCCTTCCTTATAAGACACCGGACAAACTGTGCTGATAGCTAACTGTTCTATCGACGTCCTGTGCTATTTGGACGTGTGGTTCTATGCTTCTGGAAGCACTCATTGCAGTAGACCGGTCGTCCCTGCGTCGGTTGGAACGGTACTTCGCATTCTTGACCACAGTCTGAGCAGGTTGTCTTAAACATCTGCCTATACTGACGTATGTCAAAGCCCATACTTTCTCACTCCTTTCTCTTAGTTATACGAAAGAAAAACCCTCGCGGGATTTGCTGCGTATACTAACCTATTTGAGCTGGCTACCCCCTAATAAATGTATTGATGCGGTTCTCAACCGTGCTCCGTCATTATACCCGAAACTTCAGCAATTTCCAATTCCTGAAAGGGTTAAAGTAACAAATGATTAAGTAAATATCATTAATCCTGATCTTTTTTATTTTCCCTCGATAGAAGTTAAACAGTTAATTTGGTGATTTCGGATATTTGGTTATTAAAAGAATCTCGGATTACTGATCTAGCTTTTCCTACATTTTGCTGTTTAGACAGCTTTTCTTGCATTGTTTGTAGTTTTGTTTCACAATTATGAGCTATTTCTGCTAATTTATTATGAATCTTGTTTTTAGGATCGTATTTAGGAATAGGAATCTCAAGAACCTTCTTCCAAATATTTCTTGGTACCCATAATCCTGTCGCTTGTAAAGGTTGCCAGCCCGCTCTCCGACTCGTTGCTCAAAGGCATCAACACCAATGCATTCAGCATCGGCCTGAATGAGTAGCCGGGATTGCCTGGCCCTGTGGGCCCATCATCTTCCATCTGGGGGATGTCAAGTGAGCTGAACAGCTCCTCCAGGGAGAGCCTTATGCTCTGATCCATGCTTTGAAAGGAGCCAACTTGGACGTAAAAACATCAATTGTGAATAGCCCTAATTATTATTATTGTTGGTGGTGGGTTCGGTTTCGGTATCAGAATTGATATCTTGGTCGTCGGTCATGTCGCCACCTCCTTGTGCATGTGTTCCGAGGCGACCGATTCGCAATCCTCATGCTTCGGTCGCCCACTCACTTTCTCCTCCCACTCCCTCCGCTTCCCCTTGGCGTGGTATGCGACGTGGTAGACCCTATCGGGTTCCTTCAGTATTGAGAAGCATGTGGGGCACCTCCAAAGGCTGTTCGCCTCCAATAGTTTGTCGGCCTTCGCCGTTTCGCTGATCCGGTAGAGGTCCAACGCCTGGCCCTTGACCTCGACGTCTTCCCAGAATTTGGCCAACTTCCTCTTATGTTCGGTGTTCATAGACCCTCCTCCTCCCACTTGTGTCGCCACTTATCTGCTATGCGTTCGTGGTTTTTGACGATACCATCTCACGTTCTAGTCCCCCATGTACCAATACATCGGTGAATTAAACATTCCATTATGGCGTACATTCGTAACGAGAATTTGTGTGAAACTAGGGGATTGGTTCCTCGTGTGAGTGGGTTTATGATGGCCCTGACAACATTGACTGAATAGTGACGGGTTCTCAAGGGCTGGCCCTTCGCCGCGAGCGACTCCGCATCAGGTTCCGGAGTCGCCATAGGGAGTAGGTCAATGATGATGGCGATGGAAAAGTGTAAAGTCAGCAGAA
>Ga0315282_10004260_pt1 | contig 24993 bp, 14 predicted proteins | sample YL17G07_20_MG_FD_203693 | JGI IMG/M metagenome (GOLD analysis project Ga0315282, IMG submission 203693) | Sediment microbial communities from Yellowstone Lake, YNP, Wyoming, USA - YL17G07_20 | ecosystem: Environmental > Aquatic > Freshwater > Lake > Sediment | place: USA: Wyoming | collected... | reverse complement strand
GCGGGTTCGACCGCATCGGCATCAACTTCCCTGACTCACCGCCGGCGAAGATTGACCCCGATCAGGTGGACACGGGGCTCATCCTGAACAAGCGCGGCGACAACCGCCCGAAGGTCCACATCGACATCCCCGTTTACGGCGGCGGGATGTCGTTCGGGTCGGTGAGCATTCACACCATTGTCGGCAAGGCCCGCGCGATGACGGCGTGGAACTCCTTTACCTGCACCGGCGAGGGCGGATACCCCGACCGCCTCATGCCCTACGACGACCACGTGATAACGCAGGTGGCGACCGGGCTCTTCGGCGTCCGCGACGAGACGATCCAGCGCGTGCGGATCGTGGAGTTCAAGTACGCCCAGGGCGCCAAGCCGGGCCTCGGCGGGCACCTGCTGGGCGACAAGAACACCCCGGCCGTCGCGCGGATGCGCGAAGCAGTCGTCGGAAACGCCCTGTTCTCGCCGTTCCCGTTCCACAGCGTCTACAGCGTCGAGGACCACAAGAAGCACCTGGACTGGATCAAGGAAGTCAACCCGCGGGCACTGGTCAGCGTGAAGGTCTCCACCCCGACCGACGTGGACATGGTTGCCGTCGGCAGCTACTACGCCGGCGCGCACATCGTGCACCTCGACGGCAGCTACGGCGGAACCGGCGCGGCACCGGACATCGCCAAGAAGAACATCGCCATGCCCATCGAGTACGCCGTCCCGCGCGTGCACCGGTTCCTGACGGCTGAGGGAATACGAGACAAGATCACCCTCATCGCCAGCGGCGGAATCCGCACGCCGCACGACCTCATCAAGGCCGTCGCGCTGGGCGCCGACGGCGTGGTGATAGGCACGGCCGAACTGATCGCCCTGGGCTGCCTGCGATGCGCCATCTGCGAGTCCGGTCGCGGCTGCCCGCGCGGGATCGCCACGACCGACCCCGAGCTCATGCTCCAGATGGACCTGGACTGGGCAACCCAGCGGCTGATCAACCTCATGGCCGCCTGGCGGGAGGAAGTCGTGAACGTGCTGGTCGGCCTGGGCATCGGCTCGGTCCGAGAGCTGCGCGGGCGGACCGACTGCCTGCACTACATCAGCGACGAGGCCGGCGCGACGGAGGCCAGACCATGAGCCCGGCCGAACGCCTGCTCGCCGCCAGAAGCGACCTCTACCGCTGCCCGGACGAGGCGCCCGTCAAGGCCGCCGATGAGGGCGGCTGCGGCGTGACCGGTTTCGCCTCCACCGTCCCCGTGGGCGGCAAGTTCATCTACGAGCCGTCGATCCAGATGCAGAACCGCGGCAACGGCAAGGGGGGCGGCATTGCGGCCGTCGGGTTCGTACCCGAGCAGATCGGCGTCTCCCGTGACGTGCTCGACTCTCATTACATCCTCCAAGTCGCCTTGCTGGACGCGGCCGCCCACGAGGATCTCGAGCGCAAGTACATCCTGCCGAACTTCGACATCGCCCTGTCCCAGCGGGTCGAGACGATCGGCGACTACCGCGACATCCCCGGCCTGGAGGTCAGGCCGCCGGACGTGCACCGCTACATCGCCCGCGTCAAGCCGGACTCCCTGCGCTACTTCGCCCGCGCGACCGAGCTGGAGTCCCTTTCGCCGCGCGACCTGGAAGACGAGTTCGTCTACCGCAACTCCTTCAGGATCAACGACACGTATTACGCCTCGCTGGGCGAGAAGCGCGCGTTCGTGCTCTCGCACGGGCGGGACCTGATGGTCTTCAAGCTCGTCGGGTTCGCCGAGCAGAACGTGCAGTACTACAACCTGGCCGACACGCAGGCCCACGTGTGGATCGCCCACCAGCGATACCCCACCAAGGGCCGGGTCTGGCACCCGGGCGGGGCGCACCCGTTCGTGGGCGTCAACGAGGCCCTGGTGCACAACGGCGACTTCGCCAACTACCACAGCGTCTGCGAGTACCTTCGCCAGCGGAACATCCGCCAGCAGTTCCTTACGGACACGGAGGTCTCGGTCCAGTTGTTCGACCTGTGGGACCGCGTCTACAAGTACCCGCTGGAGTACATCATCGAGGCTCTCGCCCCCACGACGGAGATGGACTTCGACCGGCTCTCGCCGGAAAAGCAGCGGGTCTACCGCCAGATCCAGGCCGCGCACATTCACGCGTCGCCCGACGGGCCTTGGTTTTTCATCATCGCCCGCAGCCATCCGGACCAGCGGCGGTTCCAACTCATGGGCATCACCGACACGTCGATGCTCCGCCCGCAGGTCTTTGCCCTGTCCGACAGCGGCGACGCGCAGATCGCCCTGGTGTGCTCGGAGAAGCAGGCGATCGACGCCACGCTTCGCAGCCTGGCGCGCGAGGACAGGCGTTTTTGCCCGGTGGCGGACAAGTACTGGAACGCCCGCGGCGGCAGCCACACCGACGGCGGGGCGTTCATTTTCACCGTCGAGCGCCCGGCTGGGCACGGGCCCAATACGCTGACGTGCACGGACAAGTTCGGGCGCGAGGTCATCCTGGACGTCGGCAGCGTGCGGTGCGACACGGCCTCCATCGAGGAGGTCCCCAACCTGCCGGACATTTCCGAGCAGTTGGAGGGGCACTTCCTCCACATCGGCGGCGCCGAGAAGCTGTTCGAGGAAGTCCTGTCGCTGCCCTCGTGGTCGCCGGGCGGCCTGCACGCGTTTTGCGGCGCGATCTGCAAGACGGCCCGCAGCGGCAAGGACCGCGCCACGGCCATCGAGGCGCTGACGATGATGTACGACCGGCGTTTCGACACGGGCGACAAGCGGCGCAGCACGGTTCTCCAGGTGATCGAGGAGGCGCTTGGCCGCGTGTTCGACTCGGTCCCGCTCTTCGGCCAGCCGGCGGTTGGGTACTGCCGCCGGATCGACTGGGCGACTCGCGGAATGCTTCGCGCGCCGGCGGGCGACGAGGAACTGCTTGTCCTCGACGCCGAAAAGTTCCCGCCCGAGGGCGACGACTGCGACGCGGTGCTGCTGCGCGAGGCATATAAGCTGGGCTGGAAGCGCATTGCCGTCTGCCGCCTTCGCGGCCAGCGGTTCCACGGCGCCGGGCTTGGCGCCGACACCGGCGACCTGCGGATCGACCTGTACGGATCGAGCGGCGACTACATCGCCAGCGGCGCCGACGGGCTGACCATGCACGTCCACGGCAACGCCCAGGACCAGGTCGGTCAGATCCTCAAGGCCGGCAAGCTGGTCATTCACGGCGACGTCGGCCAGACGTTCATGTACGGCGCCAAGGGCGGCGACGTATACGTCCTTGGCAATGCGGCCGGGCGACCCCTGATCAACGCCGTGGGCCGGCCTCGAGTGGTCATCAACGGCACGTGCCTGGACTTCCTGGCCGAGTCGTTCATGGCGGGCGACCCGCTCAACGGCGGGGGGTTCGTAATACTCAACGGCATGGGCTTTGACGGGCGCGGGCGCGTCGTGCCTCTGGACGCGCCGTACCCCGGCAGCAACCTCTTCTCGCTGGCCTCCGGCGGGGCGATCTACGTCCGCGACCCCGCGAAACAACTCGTGCAGAGCCAGCTAAACGGCGGCGAGTTCGTCGATGTCACGGACATGGACTGGCGACTCATCCGCGGCTACCTCGAGGAAAACGAGCGCCTCTTCGGCATCACCGTCCGCTGCCTGCTGACCGTAGACGGGCAGATCCGCAGGCCCGCGGAAGTCTACCGGAAAATCCAGGCCGTCAAGCTGGCCGTGCTTGCCGCGGCAAAGGAGGACGACGAGGAATGAGCAAGACAATGGCTGAATCGCTGGCAGACGGCGCCGCCGACTTCGCCGCCCAGGTCGAAAGCCTTTCCGGCGCGAAGATCAACGCCTGCCTCCAGTGCGCCAAGTGCACCTCGGGCTGCCCCGTCGCCGCCCGCGCCGACATCAAGCCGCACGAACTGCTCCGCCTCGTGCAACTGGGCATGGCCGACGAGGTCCTTGCCAGCAGGTCCATCTGGCAGTGCGTCTCCTGCCAGACCTGCGCCACCCGCTGCCCGCAGGGAGTCAGCATAGCCGCCATGACCGACGTGCTCCGCCGTCTCAGCCGGGCAGCCGGCAAGGCCGCGACGGATACGAAGGTGCCCGTCTTCAACGACATCTTCCTCAACTCCGTCCGCAAACGCGGGCGAATGCACGAAATGGGCCTCATGGTCGCATACAAGCTGCGGACGATGGACTTGTTCTCCGACGTGGCCAAGCTGCCCATGATGCTCCGCAAGGGCAAGCTGCGGCTGTTCGGCAAACGCGTGGGCGACAAGGCGGCCCGCAAGGGAATGTTCGACAGGGCACGCGCCGCCGGAGGTGACCACAAGTGAGCCGAAGCTACATGTTCTATCCCGGATGCTCGCTGGAAGGCACGGCCGGGGACTTCCACAAGTCCACAATGGCCCTGGCCGGCGCGCTGGGCATCGACCTGCCCGAAATCCCGGACTGGATCTGCTGCGGCGCCACCGCCGCTCACCAGAGCGACGAGATGCTCGCCCTGGCCCTGCCGGCAAAGAGCCTGCTCGCCGCCAAGGGCAAGCGCGTGGCGGTCTGCTGTGCCGCGTGCTTCAGCCGGCTCAAGGCCGCCAATCACAAGATCACCTCGGACCCGGCCGTGCGACAGAAGGTCGCCAAGGTCGTCGGCGCCGACTACGACGGGCAGACGCCCGTCGTGCACATGCTGGAGATACTCGCCACCGACGTCGGCCCGGCTGAGATCGCCAAGCGCGTGGTCAAGCCGCTGTCGGGCCTCAAGGTTGCCTGCTACTACGGCTGCCTGCTGACGCGCCCGCCGGAGGTAACCCAGCTCGACGACGCCGAGGACCCGATGCTGATGGACCGCCTTCTCCAGGCCGCCGGGGCACAGGCGCTCAACTGGCCGCACAAGACCGAGTGCTGCGGCGGAAGCTACTCCATCCCCGACGTGAGGACAGCCAAGCTCCTGACTGGCCAGGTGCTGGCCATGGCCCGCCTGGCCGGGGCCGACTGCATCGCCGCCGCCTGCCCGCTCTGCCAGATCAACCTGGACATGCGGCAGGCGGACATCGAGGCCGAGACGGGCGAGCAGTTCGCCTTGCCGGTCTTCTACTTCACGCAGTTGCTTGGCCTGGCCATCGGCCTGGGGGCAAAGGAACTGGGGCTCGGCGCCTTGGTTGTGGACCCGGGAAAACTGCTGGCGGACAAGAAGATCAGTTCGGGGCCAATTGCGTCGCCGGCCTCGTGCGGCAGGTGCGCTGAATGATCGACATCGGACACAACGCGGAAATCCAGGGGCAGATGCCCGCCGAGGCCACCGGCGCCGTGCTCGTCTGCGGGGCCGGCATAACCGGCATACAGGCGTCACTGGACCTGGCCGAGTCCGGCTTCAAGGTCTACCTCCTGGAATCCTCCCCGGCCATCGGCGGGCGGATGGCCCAACTGGACAAGACATTCCCCACCGGCGACTGCGCCATGTGCACGCTGTCGCCCAAGCTTGTGGAGTGCGCCCGCAACAAGAACATCGAAATCATCACGATGGCGGACGTCCAGGGCATCGCCGGCCGGCCCGGCAACTTCCAGGTGAGCATCCTGCGGCGACCGCGGTTCGTCGACGCCAAGAAGTGCAACGCCTGCGGCGACTGCGTGGAAGTCTGCCCCGTCACGCTGCCCAGCGAGTTCGACGGCAACCTCGGGCCGCGACAGGCCATCTATCGCCCGTACCCGCAGGCGATCCCCAACGTCTACGGAATATCCAAGGCCGCCGGCCGCGCGCCGTGCAAATCCGCGTGCCCGGCCGGGATAAACGTCCAGGGCTACGTCGCGCTCATCGCAGCCGGCAAATTCCGCGAGGCCTACGACCTCATCCGCGAGCAGTGCCCGCTGCCGTCGGTCTGCGGGCGAGTCTGCCACCACCCCTGCCAGGACGAGTGCAACCGCAACGACATCGACCAGGCCGTCGCCGTCCGCGACCTCAAGCGTTTCGCCGCCGACTACGTGCACGCCCACGCCGACGAGTTCGACGACCTCATGCCCGCCCCGGCTGCCGCCAGGGACCACCGCGTGGCGGTCATCGGCGGCGGGCCCGCGGGCCTTACCGCCGCCCACGACCTCGTCCGCATGGGTTACGGCGTGACAGTCTTCGACGCCCAGGAAAAGCTCGGCGGAATGCTGCGATACGGCATACCCGCATACCGCCTGCCGGACGACGTCCTGGACCGCGAGATCAAGTACATCGCCGACCTCGGCGCCGAGATGCGCCAGGCCACCACCGTCTTTGACCCGGCCGACATGCTGAAGGGCCGTGGCGCAGCCGATGCGGACGCCTTCGACGCCGTCTTCGTGGGCATAGGCGCATGGAAGAGCCGCACGCTGGGCATTCCCGGCGAAGATGCCCCGCAAGTCCTCGGGGGGCTCAAGTTCCTCCACGAGGTCAACAGCGGACGCAAGGCCGCCATCGGGCCGGACGTCGTCGTCATCGGCGGCGGCGACGTGGCAATGGACGCCGCCCGCTGCGCCTTGCGGATGGACGGCGTGAGAAGCGTGCATCTGGCGTGCCTGGAGTCGGCCGAAGAGATGCCCGCCCACGAGTGGGAGGCCTCCGAGGCATTGGAAGAGGGCGTGGTTTTCCACAACAGTCTGGGACCCGTGCGGATCGAGACGGCCGGCGGGGCCGTCAGCGGCATGGAGTTCCGCGCCTGCACGCGCGTGTTCGACGAGTCCGGTCGGTTCTCGCCGCTCTTCGACGATTCGCGCAAGACGAGCCTCCCGGCCCAGACCGTGATAGTGACCATCGGCCAGGCGGTGGACTCATCGGCGATGGGCGAGTTGGCCACAGGCCCCGGCGGGCGGATTGTCGCCGACAAGCGCACGCTGGCAACCAGCATTCCCGGCGTCTTCGCAGGCGGCGACGCGGTGCTCGGCCCGGCCTCGCTTGTCGACGCGATGGCCCAGGGCCACCGCGCGGCCAAGGCGATCGACGCGTATCTGCGCGGCGCTTCCGGCCCGCAGACGGGCGTCGCCGACGACGCCGAGCCCCCGCCCCGGGCTGAGAACCCCAATCCCGACGCCCCGCGCCAGGACCGCCAGAAGATGTCCCAGGCTCCGGTTGCGGCCAGGCTGCGGGACTTTAGCCAGATCGACCTTGGCTACTCGGCCGAACAGGCCGTCGCCGAGGCCAAGCGTTGCCTGGCCTGCGGCATGTGCAGCGAGTGCGGGCAGTGCGTGAAGGCTTGCTCGGCCGGGGCGATCGACCACAATGAGACCTCCCGCACGCAGGTCCTGGAAGTCGGCTCGGTGATCCTCACGCCGGGCTTCGACGCCTTCGAGGCGTCGCGCCGCGGCGAGTTCGGACACGGGCGATACGCCAACGTGGTCACCAGCCTCCAGTTCGAGCGGCTGCTGAGCGCCTCTGGCCCGACCAGCGGCGAGGTGGTCCGCCCCTCCGACAGCAAGCACGTCCGGAGCATCGCATTCATCCAATGCGTCGGCTCGCGCGACTCATCCCGCGGCAACGGGTACTGTTCGGCCATCTGCTGCATGTCGGCCGCCAAGGAGGCGATGGTCGCCCTGGAGCACGCGGCCGGGGCAAAGGTGTCGATCTTCTGCATGGACGTCCGCGCCTTCGGCAAGGAGTTCGACAATTACGTCAACCGCGCCCGGGACGAGCACGGCGTGGAGTTCATCCGCGCCATGCCCTCGCGTGTTGTCGAGATGCCCGGCAGCCGCAACGGCCGCCTGCGATACTTCGACGAGACCGGCGCCGAGCGGCTCAGGGAGTACGACCTGATCGTCCTGTCCGTCGGCCTGCGCCCCGGCGAGAAGGTCAAGTCGATGGCCGCGGCGCTGGGCGTCGAGCTCAACGAGTTCGGCTTCTGCCAGACCGACCGGCTGAGCCCGATGGCCAGCAGCAAGCCGGGCATCTACGTCGCCGGCGTCTGCCAGGAGCCCAAGGACATTCCCGAGTCGGTCGCGCAGGCATCCGGCGCCGCGGCTCAGGCGATGCTCCAACTCGCCGACGTGCGCGGTTCGCTCATTACCAGACGCGAGTATCCGTGGGAGCGCGACGTTACCGACGAGCAGCCCCGCATCGGCGTGTTCATCTGCCACTGCGGGCACAACATAGCCTCGGTGATCGACGTCGAGGAAGTCGCCCGCCAGGCCGCCAGGATGCCCAACGTCGTCCATGCCGAGGCCAGCCTCTACACGTGCAGCGACAACAACCAGGAGCGAATCCGGTCCATCGCGGCCGAGAAACGCCTCAACCGCCTGGTGGTGGCCTCATGCACGCCGCGCACCCACGAGCCGCTCTTCCAGGAAACGCTCCGCGAGTGCGGGCTCAACCCGTACCTCTTCGCGATGACGAACATCCGCGACCAGTGCTCGTGGGTACACCGCAACGACCCCGTGGCCGCAACCGCCAAGGCGATCGACCTGATGCGAATGGCGGTGGGCCGGGCCAGGAGACTGCGGGCGCTGGAGACCGGGCAACTTCGGGTTTCGCAGGCGGGCCTGGTCGTCGGCGGGGGGCTCGCGGGCATGACCGCCGCCCTGTCGCTGGCCGACCAGGGCTTCGACGTGCACCTGGTGGAGAAGGAATCCGCCCTTGGCGGCAACCTCCGCCACGTCCACCGCACGCTTGAGGGCGGCGACGTGCGGGAGTTCCTCGCCGGCCTCGTCGCCCGCACTCAGGGCCATCCGCGGATCACCGTGTACCTCGGCGCCGAACTCAAGCACTTCGCCGGGCACGTCGGCAACTTCACCAGCGGCATTCTCTGCGGCGGGCGGGAGATCACCGTTCGCCACGGCGCCGTCATCCTCGCCATCGGCGGGGCCCAGCGCCAGACGGACCTTTACCTGAGCGGCAAGCACGATCGCGTCATCACGCAGCGGCAGTGCGAAGACATGCTTGCCGGCGGCGGGCTGGCCGCGGACCTGGGCGAGCATCCCACCGTCGTGATGATCCAGTGCGTCGGCTCGCGCAACGACGAGAACCCCTATTGCAGCCGGGTCTGCTGTTCCGAGGCGGTCAAGAACGCCCTGGAAATCCGCAAGCGATACCCCCGCAGCCGGGTGGTGGTGCTGGGCAAGGACATCCGCACGTACGGCTTCCGCGAGGCGTATTTCCAGCAGGCCCGCCAGGCCGGCGTGATCTTCGTCCGTTACCCGCACACGCGGGATCCGCAGGTCACCGACGACGCGGGCAGGCTGACCGTTCGCGTTACCGACGGCGGCACGGGGCGCGAGCTTACGCTTAAGCCGGACCTGCTGGTGCTCAGCACCGGCATCGCCCCGGCCCAGGACAACCCCGTGCTGTCGGGCATGTTCCGCACGGCACTGACCGCCGACGGGTTCTTCCTGGAGGCCCACCCCAAGCTTCGCCCGGTGGACCTTGCCAACGAGGGCGAGTTCATCTGCGGCCTGTCGCACTCGCCGCGGTTCATCGACGAGACGATCGCCCAGGCTTCCGCGGCTGCCGCCCGCGCGGCGACGATCCTTTCCAAATCGTACCTGACCATCCCAGGGCAGATCGCCAAGGTCGACGCCGCCGTCTGCGTCGCCTGCGCCACGTGCGTGAAGGTCTGCCCGTACGGCGCGCCGACGATCAACGACATCGGCAAGGCCGAGGTCCAGGGCGCCAAGTGCATGGGCTGCGGAAGCTGCACCGCCGTCTGCCCCGCCAGGGCCATCACGCTTGGGCATCAGGAAGACCAGCAGTTCGAGGCCATGATCGGCGAACTGCTTGGCCACAAAGAGGTGCAATGATAAGACCCGAGTCCAAAGACAAGCCGGACGCCCCAGCAGCGTGGCAGCCGGAGATCATCGCCTTCTGCTGCAACTACTGCGCCTACGCCGCGGCCGACCTCGCCGGCGCACGGCGAATGCAGTATCCCCCGAACATTCGGGTGATTCACCTGCCCTGCACGGGCAAACTCGCCATGGAATACGTGCTGGAGGCGTTCGAGAAGGGCATCGACGGCATTCTCGTCGCCGGGTGCCTCGAGGGCGGCTGCCACTTCCAGGAAGGAAACCTCCGGGCGCGCAAACGCACCGACAAGGTCCGGGCGATGCTCGACGAGATCGGCATCGACGGGCGCAGGCTGCTGATGGTGAACCTCTCGGCCGCCATGGCCCCGACGTTCGTCGAGCGGGTCAATGAGATAGTAAACACCGTCAGAAGCCTGGGGCCAAACCCTCTCAAGGCGGCCGACAGCCGGGCCAAGTGCGCCCGCGAGTCGGCACACGAAGGAGCCGTGTCAGAATGATCGTCGCAAGCCCCAAATGCGTTACCGAGGTAAAGGACATCCTTGCCCGCCACGACAATGTCCTGTTCGTCGGCTGCGGCACGTGCGTGACAGTATGCCTGGCGGGAGGCCAGAGGGAAGTCGGCATCGCCGCCTACGGCGTCCGCATGGCGCGCAAGCTGGCGGGCCGGCCCATCCAGATCGAGCAGGTCACCATCGAGCGGCAGTGCGAGAACGAGTTCATCCAGGACCTCGCCGAGGCCGCCGCCCGCAACGAGGCCATCCTGTCCTTCGGCTGCGGGGCGGGCGTGCAGGCCCTGGCCGAACGGTTCCCCGGCAAGCCGGTCTATGCCGCTCTGAACACGCGGTTCCTGGGCATCCTGGAAGAGCAGGCAGTCTGGACCGAGAAGTGCCTCGGCTGCGGCGACTGCATGCTGGCTGAGTTCGGCGGGCTCTGCCCCGTCACGCGATGCGCCAAGCGGATGCTCAACGGCCCGTGCGGCGGATCGAGCCCGGACCATTGCGAGACCGACGCCGACCGCCCGTGCATCTGGCATGCGATCTACGAGCGGCTGAGGGGCATCGGCCAGCTCGATCGGCTGGAGAAGATCCAGCCGCCCAAGAACTGGCAGCCGGCCTGGCACGGCGGCGCGCGAAAAATCGTCCGCGAAGAGCATCGCTGCGACCTGTGAGAAACGTCTAGAGGGAAGCCAACCGTCTTCGAACATCGCTGTGTCGGTCAGGGGAGACACCGCCGTGACCATTCCGATGCCTCGGAGAATCCACCCTTGGAATACCAAGAACCGTCCGGCGGCTGTCGTGGTCCGGCAAGTTTCGTCCGGAGTCTGTTCAGTAGTTCTGGCGGTCGTTGAGGATCGGACAAGACCAGCGGTTGGCAACCGAATAGCGAAACGTGGCGTCCCAGGCTCGACGTCTTGAGTTACGGAGCACCTTAGCCTCGTTACTGTCGACTAGGCGATAGCTTACCACGAGATCCCGTGCCGTCGAGACCCCCAAGCTCGCTCCGGCTCTGTGCGGGCCGAAAGTTGGTGGACACCTCGCCGTCGAGCAGAGAAAGTGCCTTGCCGACCTCGCGATTCGTGCTATAATCAGATTAAGGATGGGTGCTGGCCGTCGGCCGGAGGCCACCCGGCAAATCCTGTTTTTGAGAGGACCACGTCATGAAACGAAACCGAACCATGACCGTATTGACCCTCCCCGCCATCGTAATGGTAACTGTGGTCCTCATGATGACCACCTCGGCCAACGCCGGCCAGACGGAACTCATCTCGGCACTGACGGCCCTTAGACACCATGTTGACGGCACGGACCCTCTGAGCGCCGGTCAGATCGACGCGCATAAACTGACGATCGACGGCAATCGCACGATCTTCGGGGACAGCGCCGCGGTCATCACGGCCAGTTTCGATCTGGTTCAAACTTATGACAACACGATCGGCGCCCTCTGGACGTTAGGCAGCCCGACGTACAATGGTTTTACCCGGAGCACCGTGACCAACGACATCAACTGGACAGTCTATAACGTGATGCAGGACATCATGGACGACACGTACACGGCCGGGAATATCCAGACGTACTCGAGCCTGCTGAACGGATTCAAGTTCGGAAGCGCGGACGTCTTTCCGGGCCACGTGGACCCGCCCTCGGACCCGACGGCGGTCTACACGGTCGCCATTGACGGGAGCTTCCTGAAGACCTTCGGCCACGACACGATGCACTGGGCGGATCGGCCTGCCAGGCAGCCCACCGGCGCCTATCTGGCGCCGGGATCGATCGCCACGATCACGGTTCCATCGTCGCTTGTGGGAAAAGGTTATTTAATCAGGGTGGAAGGGCACTCATGGGACTTTTCCAATAAGCCGGTAATTGACAGACTGGATCGGTCTTCACTCACTTACAGTATTGACAGCACGGAAGTCAAGGTAGCGAGCCCTCTTGGCGGCAGCATTTATATTGAAGTTCCTTACTTGGCCAATGCCGGCGTTGTTGATCTACAGATAAAAAACACCGTTCGCGCGCCGTTCTTCTCCATGCAGAGTTTCCACACGACCACGCTGGCGGAGTGGCAGGCGATGATCAGTTCCAGCAACCGGGCCCCGTGGGCGGACTTTCAGACAGACAAGTTCATGATGAACATCCCGACGGACTGGATCTACAAGATGAACGACCCGGTCACGCTGATGCAGAACTGGGACAAGGCGATGGACATCATCAACGACCTGATGGGCTTTCCCCGCATCCGCGGCAAGGAATCGATGTTCCCCCAGGTGGATGTGCGGATCCGCTCCGGCGCGTACGCGCCGGGTTACCCCGCGGTCAACGACACATATAATCCCGACACCAACTACGGCGGCACAAGCAGCAACAACCTGGTCAATGGGCCCAAGTACGCCGCCTCCTACGAGTTCCATGAACTGGGGCACCAGTACCTGTTTCAGAAGTTCCCCGGCGAGACGGAAGCCGAAGTCAACCTTCTGCACGTGGCGGTCTGGAACCAGGGGTTCGGCTACGACCTGAACGCCGCGCTTCGCGGTTCCATGGGGGTCACCAACACGTTCCAAACCCTGGACACCACGGCCATCGAATGGATGGCGAGCTTCAGCTTCGTGAAGAAGCAGCCCATGGACCAGTTGGAGAAGCAATACCAGCTCAAGGGCCACGCCAAGTTCGTGGAGATCGCGCGGATGTTCGGCTGGGGCGTCCTGGGCGACTACTGGAAATCGTTCAACACGGACTACGAAAACGGCGTGAGCTACGCGACGGATATCGACAGCCTTCTGCTGAGGCTGTCGAAGAACGTCGGCAAGGACATCACGCCGCTGTTCCACTTTTACGGCGTGCATCCGCAGAACCTCACCGCCCTGAAGGCCGCGCTGATCGCCGCGGACGTGCCGGAGTCCATCGACATCTTCAACGCGCTCGAGCATTACAAGACCCTCGTGCCGGCCAACAATGCCGCGTTCCGCACGTACTGCCTGAACTGGTGGGGGCACCAGCCCAGCGTGAACGGATATTGGACTGAAAGTGAACATGCAAAGCAGTGGGATGACACATACGGCACGATGTATGACGAGGACACGGCCGCGGCGATAACAGGCGTCATCAACGACCTGATCACTCTGTACTTCCCGAGTCCCTTTGTGACATATCCGCTGGGCGATCTGAACATGGACGGGGCGGTGGACGGGTTTGACTGGGTGATGTTCCTGGCCGGCAACCACGCGAAGTTGTCGTCCCTGACACGGATAGAGGCGTATCTGATGGGCGATCTGGATGGCGACGGCGACAACGACATATACGACTTTGACCTGTTTCGAAAGGCCTACGAACTTGCCAATCCGGCCCCGGGGGCCTTCGCGGCGATGGTTGCCTCCTACGCGCCCGAGCCGGGCTCGATTCTACTGCTGGCCGCAGGTGCGGCGGGACTTGGACTGAGGAGAAGAAACAGGGCGGGCATGAAAAGAACCTGACAGGCATGTTTACCAGGAAGGAACAACTCAGATGAATAAGTACTTGTCCAAACGATCGGCCGTCCTTTCATTGTTGGCGATGGCTTTCGTGGCCACGCCCCGACTCGCCGCCGACACTCCCGTGCAGGTGTACATACTGATGGGCCAGTCCAACATGCTCGGGATGGGCACGGTTGCCGGAACCACTGACGGAACCCTCCAATACGCGGTGCAGAACAAGGGGGAATATCAATACCTCGTCGACGGCGCCGGCAACTGGTCCGTGCGCGGCGACGTGCGAAACGTGCGCGTCATGAGCAGTGGGCTGGGCGCGATGTCGGTGTACAACAACGAATGGATGAGCGTCGCTGCCGAGGTCGCTGCCGGGAGCGACAATAAGATCGGCCCCGAGTACGGCATCGGCCATTACCTTGGCGATGCCGTCGATGCGCCGGTGATGCTCCTCAAGAGCTGCATCGGCAACCGCAGCCTCGGCTGGGACCTGCTGCCGCCGGGCAGCCCACAGTATCAGTATAACGACGGCACCACCAACTGGACATACGCGGGCTACGGGGACTATGACAATCGTTGGAGCAGCACGGACCCATACGATCCGACCGATGCCGGCGGTTGGCGCGGAGGCGTGCAGTACGACGGCGACGTCAGGAACATCAAGACGGTGCTGAGCAATCTCGGCACGTATTTCCCCGGCGCGACGCAGTACGAGATCGCCGGCTTCTTCTGGTGGCAAGGCGACAAGGATCGCTACGACGCCGCCTATGCCACCCGCTACGAGCAGAACCTGGTTCGATTGATCGGCCAGTTGCGAGCCGAATTCAATGCCCCCAACGCGAACTTCGTCTGCGCCACGCTCGGCCAGACCGCCATCGGCGATGGGGGCAACGACGGGCTGATCCTCAATGCCCAGCTCGCCGTCGATGGCGACGCCGGCAAGTATCCGGGGTATACCGGCAAGTATCCGCAGTTCCAAGGCAACGTCGCCACCGTGTACTCCCACCCCCTGAGCCTGGGCGGCGCTTCCAACAACCACTACAACAACAACGCCGAGACCTACATGAACGTCGGCGAGGCCATGGGCCAGGCGATGGTTTCCCTGCTGCACACGCTGCCCTACGTGACGGTCGATCAACAGACCGGTGAAATCAAGATCGTCAATCCCGCCGACGGCGACCTCGACATGGCAGTCAAATACCTGTCGATCACCTCCGAGGCGGGGGCCTTGAATCCCGCGAACTGGACCGCCATCACCGGCAATTACGACCTGGCCGGTGACGGTTCGGTCGACGATGACGGCAACTGGGCCGTCACGACCGCCACCACCGGCAAGCTGAGCGAAGCGGCGCAGGTCGGCGGCGGCGACGGGCTGATCGCCATCGCCCACGAGGTGAGCCTGGGCGTCGGCGCGTGGATTCAGAATCCGAGCAAGGATCTGCAGTTCTCCTATACGGACGCCGGCGGTGTTGTTCATCCGCTGTCGGTGCGGTATGTCGGCACGCCCATCGTGCTTGCGGATCTGAACTTCGACGGGACGGTCAGCGGGCTCGACTGGCCCATCTTTCTGAGTGGCAATCACCGCGACCTGTCTGCCATGTCAGCGGCAGAGGCATACCAGAAGGGCGATCTAAACGGCGATGGCGACAACGACATATACGACTTTGACCTGTTTCGAAAGGCCTTCGAAGCCGCCAATCCGGCCCCAGGGGCCTTCGCGGCGATGGTTGCCTCCTACGCGCCCGAGCCGGGCTCGATCATGTTGCTGGCCGCCGGCGCGGCCGGGCTGGGAATGCGGCGAAGAAGAAGGGCCCATGTGGTGCATGAGCGGCGTTCGCGGAAGCCAGGCGGCGAAGTCCGACGGAAGTCCGTGGTCGCCGGGTGTTCCGTAAGGAGCTTGTTGAACATGGCCGCGGCGGCGATGGCAAGCCTCGTCCTCACCGCCGCCTCCGCCAATGCCGCGACCATGACAACCTCGCCCACGGCGCCAACGATTGACGGTCAAGATATCGCAAGCTACGGGACAACGACTGGTTCAGACAAGTGGTGGCCCGATGTCGCCACAAGCTATGGAAACCCAGGCAAGACGGTGGGCCAAACGTTCACGACCGGCAGCCAGGGCGTCCGGCTCGACGCGATCACGTTTCAGGTTAGAGATGGCACACAGCTTACGAAAACCTATGCCATTCGGGTTGGCACGGTCTCTGGCACGACATTTACGACCATTGCCTCCGAGTCGGCCACTCAGAGTTTTGTCACGGCCAATGACGACTACTGGACCTGGACGCTTGATGCGCCAGTCTTTTTGTTTCCTAACACGGTTTACGGTGTTGATGTCGGCTTGCTCACCAGCAGCTCAGTGTGGCAAACGGGAATTCCTTACGTCTACTATACTGCCGATGTCTATCCGGGCGGGACGCGCTTCAGGTCGGGCGCCGCCGGCTATGGCATTGGCGACACCTCCATGGCGGCAGTGAGTGGAGACCGGATCTTCCATCTCGATCTGACTGCCGCTGCCCCACCCCTGCTGACATTGCAGGTGGACAGGGTCACTGGCGCCACGGCGATACTCGGTTATTCGACCCAGGCCATTGACATCAACTACTATCAGATCACCAGCGCGGGCAATTCGCTCGACGCGGCGCATTGGTCCAGCCTGGCCGACCAGGACTTCGAGGGCCATGGCCCGGCCAATGGCACGGGCAACGGCTGGGAGGAGGCCGGCGGCTCCGGCAACCACGCCCTGGCGGAAGCCTATCTGCTGGGCGACAGCACCGTCGCCCGCAACCAGTTGGTCAGCCTGGGAAAGGGATACGACTCCGACGTGGACGCCGAAGACCTGGTGTTCACGTACCTCACCGACACCGGGAAAGTAGTTGAAGGACTCGTCGAATACGTCACGTCGGCGCTTCCCGGCGACGCCAATGCGGACGGCGTGGTGGACGCCGCGGACTACATCGTGCTGAAGAAGAACTTCGGGACGGCCTCCGGGGCGAAGTGGTCGCAGGGCGACTTCGACCTCGATCGCGACGTGGACTGGAATGACCTCCAAATCCTGATGAGCGCCACGAACGGCGCCGGGGGGCAGAGCCCGGCGATTCCCGAACCGGCCATGCTGTCGCTTGTCGGCATGGGCGGCCTGGCCCTGCTGCGCCGCCGGCGCGGCAGGATTGGCCAAGGGGGCCGGTAGAGGCAATTTGCGAAATGGGCAGGAGAGAAGCATGACTACAGAAGTTCGGACAAGGGCAGTATTGGCCTTCACCGTGTTGGCGGCGGCGCTTCCCGTCGCTGCGGCGGGGGGGACCTCGGCGATCAGCATTGTCAGCACAACGAAGGGCTACCTCGGCTCTGACAAGACCCAGGTTGCCACCGCACACAACGGGACAACTTTGGTGACCTACGACGCCAGGGGCGTGAACAAGCTGGTCATCGCTATCGGCACGGAGGCCAGCTTCAACGGCAAGAGCATCGATGTCACCGGACTGACGTTCAATGGCACCGGGTTTACACAAATCGTCCAGGAACGCACTCTCTTCGGCGACGGCGGCACCGCGGAGATCTGGTATCTCGACAATCCCTATCAGGGCACCGGGACGTTTTCTGTCAGCACGGTTTCCGGCGGCGGCGGCGCCAACGGCGGTGTTGTGGCGATCATCGGCCTGGCGGGCACGGCTTACGGCGCAGCCGGGATTGGCGATAGCGACGCGGCGAATTACAGCGTCGCCCCCATCACCTCCAGCATCACCACGACCGCCGACGACTCGCTGGTCATCGCGATGGTGGAAAACTCCGGCACTCCCAACAGTGCCGGCACCCCGTCCGTCAACTCGCCGCTGACCCTGATCGCGAACGGATCATGGGGCAATCAATGGGGGGGCGTCGCCGCGGGCTATCAGTTCGTGTCCAATTCCGGGACGACAGTCACCCCGACGTTCACGACCAACAATGGCGGGACCTATGCCATCCATACCGTCGCGGCGGAGTTCATCCCGGGCGTGCCTCATAACCTGACGCTGCGGGTTGATCCGGTCACGGGAGACACGAAGATACTGGGCGACGCGACGCGGACGTTCTCCATCAACTACTACCAGATCACCAGCGCGGGCAACTCGCTCGATGCGGCGCATTGGTCCAGCCTGGCGGATCAGGACTTTGAAGGCGGCGGCTCCCCCAATGGCACGGGCAATGGCTGGGAGGAAGCGGGCGGCGCCGGCTCTCATGCCCTGGCGGAGGCATTCTTGCTGGGCAACAGTGCAATCGGCGCCTCCGCGTCGATCAGCCTGGGAAAGGGATACAATGTCGGCGTAGGCGCGGAAGACCTGGTGTTCACGTACCGCACCGATGCCGGGAAGATCACCGATGGGCTCGTCGAGTACGTCACGTCGGCGCTTCCCGGCGACGCGAATCTGGACGGGGTCGTTGACGCCGCGGACTACATCGTGCTGAAGAAGAACTTCGGGACGGCCTCCGGGGCGAGATACCGGAACGGCGATTTCGACGGAGACCGCGACGCGGACTGGGACGACCTTCAGATTCTGACGGGCAATTTCGGGGCCGGCGGCTTGGCGGATGGGATCGCACCCGAGCCTGCCTCGCTCGGCCTGCTTGCAATCGGCGCTATGGCAGTAATCCGCCGTCGCCGAGGTCATGACGGGTTCACGTGGGGAGAGACGCACGGTGAATCCTAGGGCCAATGGGGTCTGGGCTCCCATCGCGGCCGCTTGTCGGCGGCCTCAATCGCCCGCCTCGTCTCCGCCGCACCCCCGCAGCCCTGTTTTTCCCGAACGGGGACAGAAAGGGGACAGAAAAAGGTCCTGGCAAAAAAGGGCCCAAGGACAAAAAGGGGTCCAGGAACCTTGTCTGGGTCTTTTCCTCGGTCGCCCGCCGGCAATAAAGGTTCCTGACACCTTTTCCCCCGTCTTGGCAGCCAGGCGCTTCCCATAGAATGCCGAACGGATAAAGTGCGGAACCTGCGCCGCGGAGAGCCATTGAATAGATGGTCGGCAGTCCCGAGCCCACGGCCGGGCGGAAAGAATCGGCACATGAGCGACATTCGGATTACTCGTCGCGGTTTTTTGGCCAACTCGGCGCGCTTGGCGGCGTACCGAAAGGGTTGGAGCCCGCAGGACGCGGGCGGTGGCGATGTCCGCGTGAAAAAGTGCAGCCCCCTCAGCCCGACCTCGAATGGAAGGACCTTTGGGCCGGAAGTGGGGTTCGGCTATGTCATGGGTTACGTCCTGAATGAACCGGTGCTCGTCCTGAAGTCCTGCATCGGCAACCGCGCCCTGGGTTGCAGGCGTCTTATATAGAGAAGCGTAAGGGTGGCACAAGATGCTCGAACAAGAGGAACAAGAGAAACATGACTGCAAGAAACCGCATCAAGACGGTATTGACCCTCGCCGCTGTGGCGACGCTGTCTTCAAGCCTGGTGGCGGGAGCCGCGGAGAAACAACCCCTGGAACTGGGCTCGCCCTTTGCCGACAACCTGGTTCTTCAGCGCGAGATGAAGGTGCCGGTCTGGGGCTGGGCGGCTCCCGGCGCCACAGTCACCGTCAGCTTCGCGGGCCAGAGCAAGACCGCCACTGCCGACGAGAATGGCAAGTGGATGGTGAACATGGATCCTCTCACGGCCAGTGCCGATGAGAGGGAGCTCGCCGTCAGCACCGCCGCGGGTGAAAAGATCACACGTAAAGGCGTGCTCGTCGGCGAGGTCTGGTTCGCGTCAGGCCAGTCCAACATGGATTGGCTCGCGGGCAAGTCCATGTGCTCGGGTCTGGTCAAGACATTGCAGGCCTCGAAGAAGGATATCCCGATCCGGGAATACGCCGTTGATATCGGGTCGGCCCTGTTTCCGGAGAGCCGCACAACTTCCGCTGACGGCTGGAAGAAGGCCAGGAAAGCCGCTGATTTCTCCGCTCTGGCTCTCTCATTCAGTTGGTCCCTGTACGAGGAGTTGAAGGTTCCCATCGGCATCCTGCACAGCAGCCACGGCGCGACCCAGGTCGAGACATGGACTGCCTACGAAGGTTTTGCCTCACACCCGAAACTTCAGGATATAGCCGCCAAGATCAGGCAGAGCGATCCAACCACCCCAGAGGGCAAAGCAGCCTATGCCAAGTTCTACGATGACCTGAAGAAATGGCAGGTGGAAGGCGAGAAACTGATCAATCGGGGTGGAGAAGCACCGCGGAGGCCGGAACTGCCGGGCATCGCCTCGGAGTGGCGGGGCCCGACGCGAATGTACAATATGAAGATTGCCCCCCTGATCCCCTATGCCATTCGCGGCGCCATCTGGTGCCAGGGTGAACATAACTCTGACGATGGAAGGATCTATGCCGCCAAGATGGAGGCGTTGGTCAATGGCTGGCGCATGAATTGGGGACGGGCGGACCTTCCCTTCTACTTCACCCAGATGCAGTGCTATGGCGATTCGAATCCCGACAGCATCGGCTTTGCCGATATCCGCGAGGCCCAGCGGTTGTTTTTCATGAACGCCAAGAACGTCGGCATGGTCCTCCAGCACGACCTCAACCCTGCCAACCCCGGCGCGATTCACTATACCAACAAGCTGGACCCCGGCAAGCGCCTCGCCCGCTGGGCACTGGCCCATGAGTACGGCAAGGATATCGCCTACACCGGTCCCATTTACAAGTCGCACAGTATTCAGGGCAACACGGTGCGCGTTCAATTTGAGCAGCGCGGCCCCGGCGGCGGCCTGATGGTCGGCAGCAAGGGAGAGGAAGGAAGGCCTTCCTTTGTCGAACCGGCCGTGGAGACCAAGGGCGCCGTGCTGAAGCACTTCCGCCTGGCCGGCAGGGACCGGGTGTGGCATGACGCGGAGGCGGTGATCGACGGCGAAGAAGTGGTCGTCACCGGCAAAGATGTTCCCAATCCGGTAGGCGTACAGTACGCCTACTCTGCCAGCCCCGTCGGCGCGAACCTCTACAACCGGGCCGGACTGCCCGCCACGCCCTTTGCCTGTTTCGAGGGCAAACAGCTCTTCAGGGAAGACGATCTCGCGGCGGTGGCCGCAAGAAAGGCCGAGGCAGAACGGAAATGGGGCAAGAAGACGTATTTGCTGCCCGCGGCTCTCTTCCGTAATCACGGCGTCATCCAACGCGATCTCCCGGTTCCCGTATGGGGCCACGGTGTTCCCGGCACTGAGATCACCGTTGCCTTTGGCGGTCAGAGCAAGAAGGCCAAGGTAGACGAGTTCGAAAGGTGGATGGTCAGACTTGACCCCATGCCAGCTTCCAGCAAAGGAAGCGATCTCACGATCAGCTCCAGCGACGGCGCGAGAGTATCGATCAAAGATATCGTTGTCGGCGATGTCTGGTTCCTGACCGGCACGATGAGTCTCAGTGGCGAACTGCTCGCTTCCAGGAAGAGCAAAGAGGCAACGCCGCCCCCGGCCATGCCGCTGCTGCGGGAGTTCAGAATCAAGACAAAGACGCGCAGCTTTCCCACGCCGCGGAAGCTGCGATTCGAAATCGGCGGGGGCAAGTACGTTTCGTCCTGGCAGCCGGCGACGCTCGACGGGCCCAGCGCCGAAACCTCCATGGCGGCCTACTATTTCGCCTCCAAGATCCAGCAGGCCAATGTGCCGATCGGCATCATCACCCTGGGAGCGGACAGTCCGCCGCTCAGTTGGGTCTCATACGAGAGCTTGCAGACCGCGGCCGGCTTCGAAAAAGAACGTGGTGAACTGAATCTGCTATATCCCAATACCGACGAATGCAAGGCGGCGGTGGCCAAGTACATCGAAACTGTCAAGCAGTACAACCGCGACATCGTTGCGCTGCGGGAAGCGGGCAAGGAGCTCCCCGTGGAACTGGCTGAAATGCCGCCTGCCTTCCCTCAGCCCCAGAGCAAGGGAGACTCTGCCGAAACGGCGGCCCTTACCTACAACTTCTGTATAAGTCCGCTGACGCCATTTGCCGTCCGCGGTGTGGTGTGGATACCGGGCAAGGACAGCATCGGCGAGGATGTTTCAAGATACTCCCCCGCCCTGAAGGCCTATGCCGCCAGTTGCGCAAAGACCTACGGCCAGGACAAGGTCTTGTTCGTCTACGCCCAACCGTCGGCCAAACTGGTCAACGGGGTGACCAACCCGAAGATCGATAACTCCATGAGCGTCGAGTTTGAACAATGGCCGAAGAGTTTGCAGGAGATCGCCGCCAGGCTGGGTGCATTGGCGGCTGATGGCGGCTCGAAATAGTTGCATCCCATCGCCGGAATCATATGAATAAGGAAACCGTATCATGAATCGAATCCTCGCACTATTGATCGCATCCCCTATGGTGATCGCCGCCGGGGCGGGCGCCGCGGAGAATCAGTCGCTGCGCGTTCACCACATCTTCACCAGCAACATGGTGATTCAGCGCCAGAAACCGATCAAGATCTGGGGCTGGGCGCCGGCGGGGGCGAAGGTATCCGTCCAGTTCGGCCAGGCCAAGGCGGAAGCCGCGGCCACCGGGCAGGACGGCCGCTGGGAGGCGACTTTCCAGGCCCAGGAGGCCAACGCGGCCGGGCTGAAACTGGTAGTCAGGGCCGGCGACAAGACGGTCGAGATGGAGAACATTCTCATCGGCGACGTCTGGGTGATGAACGGCCAGAGCAACATGGCCTTCGGGCTGACCAAGACGCTCGGGGCCGACATGGAAGGGGCCCAGGCGCATCTGCCGCTGCTGCGCGAGGTCCGCATCTCGCCCAATGAATCCGAGACGTTGCAGGCAGACATTCCGGCCGAGAAAATCGAGGGCTGGACCGTCTGCACCCCCCAGACCGCGGGCGGGTTTTCCGCCATCGGTTACAGCTTCGCATCGCGGCTTCAGCGGGCCTTGCAGATTCCCATCGGCATCATCGACAACGCGCGCGGCGGGGCGAGCATTGAAAGCCTGGTTCCCCGTCAAATGTTCAAGACCGACCCGCTGGCCGCCAAATACCTGGCCTGGGTGGAGAAACGTCGGGCTGAATTCGACCCGAAAGAAACGATCGAGACGATGTGGAAGAACCAGACGGCCAGATTGCGGAGCAAAGGCGTGCCCGAAGACAAGCTGCCGGCCAAGTCGGATATTAAGCTGACATCGTGGAATATTCCCGGCCGGAGCCCATCGGACGCCGCCGCCTGCTACAACGGCATGTTCGGGGCGTTCAAAGGCTTGAATATCAAGGGCGTGCTCTTCCACCAGGGCTACAACAACGCGATATCGTCGGTTTGCCGGCCGAAGCGATACCGGGTGCTCATGAAGCTCATGGTCGAGGGCTGGCGGGAAGACTTCGCGGATGCGAGTCTGCCGGTGGGCGTCATCGGCTTCTGTGCCGGCAGCATTTCCCAGACGCGCGACAACTTCGAGGCATGGTCGGTTTCGGGGGGCGCTTTTATCCGCGAGGCCCAGCGGCTGGGGCTGGCCGACGTCAAAGATCCCGCCAATACGGCGTACCTTTCGGCGGATGACATCCAGATCCCGGGGCTGCACCCTTTGAAGAAAGAGGTGCACGGTGTCCGGGCGGCACGCTGGGCTCTCAGCAGGGTCTACGGCATGAAGATCAACTGGGACTCCGCATCGCTGGTCTCGGCCAAGCCGGAGGGTGATCGAATGGTGCTGACATTCGATAAGCCCGTGTTTCCGGATGACACATCCACGGTCCTGGAAGGCTTCTCGATTGCCGACAAGTCCGGCAAGTTCTACATGGCCCATGCCGCATACCCGCTCATCAAGGACGCCGGCATTTGGAACACAGCCAACAAGAATTTCGACGCCACGAAGATTTACGTGTGGAGCCCGCTGGTCAAGGAACCTGTGGCCGTGCGTTACGCATGGGCGACAAGTCCCATGGGCAACCTGAAGGTCGACGGGAAGGAATGGCTGCCGCTGCAAAGTTTCCGCACCGACGACTGGGACTGGCCGGAGAGTGAAGACCCGGCCGAGACCCTCGTGGACCGAGCCAAGAGTCAGGCGATGCAGAAGGATGCCGCCGAGCGCCTCGAATATCGCAGGACGGAAGAGGCCAAGCGGGCGGTGGAGATCCTCAAGCGGGACCAGACACCCATCGCGGGGCCGCAAAAAGCCCCGGCCGAGCAACCCAAGCCGAAACGCGAGAAGAAGGCCGCCGCGCAAGTGCAGTCCATCGTCGCCGGTCTGACTCCCGCCCAGAAGCGGTCACTTCTTGAGGCACTCAGCCAGTCGATGGCGGGGTGAACCTTCATGCCACTTCTGAGAGCCCCTCGGGCCGGCGGGCGGCTCTGCCGGGGAGGCGGGGGGTTTACAACGACCCGACGTGGCTGTCCAAGGGCCAGGCCGACCAGCCGCTCCACTGCACGGCCGACGGATTGGAGTGGTTTGACGGGCCGACCGACAGCATCACGGTCGTCACCGACATCCAGGTCAGCGGCGTGGACGTCCAGAAGAAGACCCGGCAGATCGACATCACCAAGGGCCTGGTGTGCAACATCTGGCCGGAATCTGACTGGGTCACGGTCCATACCGGCACGAACTGCCCAACATCATGAGCATCCAGTTCTACAACGGCGTCATCCTGTTCGTGGACGGCCAGATCGCGATGGACCCGGCCTGCTGCTGTTCCTCCGGCTGCACGAGTTCCCAGTACGGCATCATCGACACCGCTGCCTTCGGCTGGCAGCCAGCGCCGCACGTGGACGGCACGTCCATCCGGGGCACGTTCAAGTTCGAGGACAGCGCCAACTGCAGCGGGCCCAACGGCTGGGAGCAGAGCGGGTTCGCCTCCTGCACGGTGACGTTCCCTGTGTCGATGGTGGTGTCCTACCGCGTGGCGGGCAAGACGGAGCGTCAGAACGCCGGGTACGACATCTCCTACATCGCTCGCGACGGGACGACCATGGTGCTGATCGGCGGCAGCAACGAGTACATGGGCTGCGAGATGGCCGACCGCGAGAGCGTCGCCCAGGAGACGCTCCCGGCCGGCACGTACACATTCACCTTCAGCGCCGATACCCAGGACGGCCTGTACCACGTCGGCATGACGCACACGTTCCTGGTGGACTGGGAGCCCGCATGACGACGCCGGAACCCATCACGCTGCCCGTCGCGCCCGCCCCGGCCAAGCCGTGCGGCTGCAAGGACGAGACGGATCTGGTGGCCGCGCCGGTCACCCGCCCGTCGTGCTTGGAATGCGTTGAGAAGCACCTCGGCGCGGCGTGGGTGCTGCTAACCGAGCAGCGCGACGGCTACGGCCACCGCCTCTACGCCATCGGCCACCTGTTCGAGGCCGAGGATGAATCGCAGGCGTGGCCGGACCTGCATTACGCCATCCGCGAAGCGCGGAAGACGTATCAGAAGACCGG
>Ga0315282_10004259_pt1 | contig 24994 bp, 21 predicted proteins | sample YL17G07_20_MG_FD_203693 | JGI IMG/M metagenome (GOLD analysis project Ga0315282, IMG submission 203693) | Sediment microbial communities from Yellowstone Lake, YNP, Wyoming, USA - YL17G07_20 | ecosystem: Environmental > Aquatic > Freshwater > Lake > Sediment | place: USA: Wyoming | collected... | reverse complement strand
TATCTCTTCAGTATGTTGACGGTCAGGTTATATATCATCCATCCCCAGAAATGGTATTTACTGGTCGTTCCAACCGCTATCTGGTTGGCTTTTTTCCCTAACGCGCCCTATATTTTGACCGATTTTCTCCACCTTTCTTATCGTCCGCCAATCCCGCTATGGTACGATATTGGCCTGTTAGCCAGCTTTGCCTGGAGTGGTTTGTTCCTGGCGGTGGTTTCTTTAAGAAACATGCAAGAACTGGTAAAAATCTATTTGGGATGGTTTATAAGCTGGGTATTTGCCCTGGTTGCGCTGGGATTAGGCGGCCTTGGCCTATACATGGGCCGTTTTTCGCGTTGGAATAGCTGGGATTTATTGCTGCAACCCAAGGATATCCTGAAAGATATTGCCAGCCGCTTTTCCCAACCGCTAGACAATCTCACTTTTTTTGCCTTTACCTTTATGTTCACCACCCTGTTGATGGTGTTCTATCTTATGTTTATCTCCGTCCAACGAATTCGTAACCCGGCCAGAGCTGAACTGGCGAAGAAAAGGACTTTTGACGAGTATAATTAGCGGGCTAATCACTTCAACTCGTTAAGGAGTATTCTATGACCGAACCTCGAGAAGCGGCGTTAAAATATGCCCACGAAAACGTTGAGCGGTTCTTGAAAGATCTAAAAGAGCTGGCCTCTATCCCTTCCGTATCCACCGATTTAATCCACAAGGAGGATATCCAACGCGCAGCCAACTGGCTAGCTGCGCGCCTGCACGCATTAGGAGCGATGAATGTGCAGATCATGCCTACACCTGGTCACCCCGTGGTTTATGGTGAGCTACCGACTGGCAATTCAAAAGCTGCTACCGTGCTGATTTACGGTCATTACGATGTGCAACCTGCTGAGCCGCTTGAGCTTTGGGAAAGCCCGGCTTTCGAACCCACCCAACGCGGTGAAAATATCTATGCCCGCGGCGTTTCGGATATGAAAGGCCAGGTTCTTGTAAGTATGAACGCAATCGAATCGATCGTCCGCACCAGCCAGCTCCCGGTAAATGTTAAATTCCTTTTCGAAGGCGAGGAGGAGATCGGCTCGCCTCACCTTGGATCATTTATCGCTGAGCATAAAGTCCTACTGGCAAGCGACTTTTGCTTAAACCTGGATGCGGGCATTTTAGGCGCCGATATCCCTTCGATTACATACGCCTTGCGCGGCCTGGCATATTTTGAACTCCGCGTTCGCGGTCCGGCGCACGATCTTCACTCCGGAAGCTTTGGCGGCGTGGTGCACAACCCGGCTCAAGTTTTATGTGAATTGATCGCGGGGATGCACGACGAGCGCGGGCGAGTGACTTTACCGGGTTTTTACGATTCCGTCCGAGCACTCGACCCGGAGGAGCGCGCTGAGCTGGCTCGTTTACCGATGGGCGAAGATTATTTTCTGCGCAATAGCGGGGCGCCAGCCTTGGATGGAGAAGAGGGATACACGCCGGCAGAACGAGTCGGCGCCCGGCCAACCCTCGAAGTCAACGGTTTGCTTTCTGGATTTACGGGCGAGGGTTCGAAGACAGTGCTTCCGGCGACCGCCATGGTTAAGATATCGATGCGCCTGGTGCCAGATCAGGATCCCGACCAGGTTTACCGGCAGTTAATCCAATACCTGGAAGCCAAGGCACCCAATACAGTCCGTTGGGAGGTGATCCCGATGGCCGGCAGCCCGGCTTCCATCGCCGATCGCAATCTGCCATCTCTGGTTGCCTTTAGGGACGCGTTGCAACAAGTATGGGGTAAGCGACCGGTCTTTAAGCGCGAAGGCGGCAGCGTACCGGTTGTGACTCAGATGCAGCAGTTATTGGGCATCGATTCGATTATTGGAGGATTTGGTTTACCTGATGACGGGGCGCATGCCCCTAACGAGAAACTGCACCTGCCGACCTGGTACCACGGCATCGATACGATAATCCATTTCTTCTTCAACTTGAAAAATTGATTAATCTGGGTTAGCACCAACATTCTTAATGGTATTGGAGAATCTATGAGCGATTTGAAATTCCCAACTTATGGCGGTCAGGCGGTAATCGAGGGCGTGATGATGCGCGGCAGTGTAGCTGCCGCGGTGGCCATGCGCGCTCCCGATCAACAGATTGTCATCCACCTCGAGCCGTTAGGAGCAATCTACCGCAGTCGACTGGTTAAAATCCCCTTCTTGCGCGGCCTGGTCATCTTATGGGACGCGTTGACCCTGGGACTACGTGCCCTGACCATCTCTGCCAACACCCAAACCGGGGAAGATGAAAAGCTCGAAGGCCCGGCGTTGTATCTGACCGTTGGGATATCATTGTTGATCGGGATTGGTTTGTTCTTTCTAGCCCCAGCCTGGGCCGGACAGGCTGCGGAAAAATTGGTGGGGTTGAGCGCCTGGTGGGGCAATTTAATTGAAGGAGTGATCCGCCTTTGCCTGCTCGTAGCGTATATCTGGCTGGTAGGTAGAATCCCAGATATCCGCCGGGTTTTTGCTTACCATGGCGCCGAACATAAAACCATCAACGCCTTCGAAGCCGGGGCGGAATTGCGACCCGAGAATGTCGCCCGTTATTCAGTGGAGCATCCCCGCTGCGGCACTTCCTTCTTGTTGACGTTGGTGGTGCTTTCGGTACTTTTATTTTCGTTACTGGGACCTCTCCCGATGTTCTGGCGCTTAGCCAGCCGCATCCTTCTGTTGCCGGTCTTGGCCGGGTTAGCTTATGAATACATTCGCTGGACTGCCAGGCACATCGATTCGCCGTTGGTGCGCATGATTGTAAGACCCAACCTGGCTCTCCAACACCTGACAACGCGTGAACCGGGTTTGGATATGCTGGAGGTCGCGATTGCAGCTTTCAACCAGGTGCGCGATCAAGAGCGGGAAATTAACGTCTAAGCTGGCTATTCGCCGATAATCTGCAAAATCAACTCACGCCGGCGAGCGCGAATATCAAAATCTACATAAACGATCTGTTGCCAGGTACCAAGAGTCGGATGTCCATCTACAAATGGAACTGTCAAAGAAGCGCCCAGCAACGCAGCCCGGATGTGGCTATGCCCATTCCCATCGCCCCAGCGAGAATTGTGGGCGTAGTTCTGGCGGGAGTCAACAATCTGGTCGAAAAGCCGGCGCAGGTCGCTAATCAAGCCGGCTTCATATTCAATGGTGGTCAGAGCGCTGGTCGAGGAGGGGCAAAATATCGTCACAACCCCATTCAAGAGGCCGCTTTCGGCAACTATCTTACTGACTTGATCTGTGATATCAATGACATCGGTATTCCCCCGAGTATTTAATGAGATGCTCCTGGTTAGAACTGTCATCCCAGCTCCTTTGGTGATTTTGTTCTTCAGTCATCCACAGCCAGTGAAGCGTCAACCTTCTGCTTCTTCGGGTGGTTCAAGGTGAACCACAACCCTTTGAATTTCTGGCAGCCGGCTACGTAGCATGCTTTCGAAGCGCTGACTTAGCTGGTGCGCCTGGCTGATAGGTAAATCCGGGTCGACGATGCAATGAATAGAAGCCGTAAAACCCTCATTTTCTTGCAACAGGCGAATACTATGGCAGTGACTCAAAGCCGGTATCTGCCCTGCAACCTCTATAACCGCCTGGTTCAAGCGTTGGGAGATAACCTGCCGGGCGGTTTGTTGAGCTTCATGATCGCCAACCGGTTCGATGTGGCTAACCACTTCTTCCGCCTCGGGAATCTCATCCCGCACCGCGGTTTCAAATTGGGTTACCAAAGCGTGGGCTTCGCCAAGCGTCAGGCGTTCGGGTACTTCGACGTGCAGATCCAGGTGAAGCCGGTTGCGTAACGAGTGAGCGCGGATACTGTGCACCCCAAGACCTTGGGAGGCTGCGATGCCCCACAGACGTTCTACGAGAGTCTCGTCGGGTTGGCTGACCGGATCAACATGAACAACCACGTCACTACGTGGATAGTGAAGCTGAATGGCATTCTCAGCCTGGGTGGCAATCCGGTGAGCTTCTTCAAAGGTGGCATGACGGGGGATCGAGATGGTCACATCCGCGAAGACTTGCGGCCCGCTGTGTCGTACTCGGACACGGTTCACACTCGTGATGCCTTCGATGCCCAGCAACATCTGTTCAATCTCCCCCATCATACCTTGAGGGGCGCGATCGGTTAGAGCCGCGATCGTGCGTCTACCAAGCCGGATACTTACAGTTACGACAATTCCAGATACCCCCAACGCCGCGATAGCATCTGCGCTATGCAGCCACTCAGCCTGGATACCCAGGTACCGCTTGAGCGCCTCGGAGATAGCCACGGCGGTCAACCCGGCAATTACAACCGAAGAAGACCATACGTCGGTCGAGAAATGCAATGCGTCAGCCTCCAATGCCTGGCTATTGTGTTTTTTAGCCATTTTCATCAGCAAGCGTGAGCGGGATATATCCACGCCGATCGAGGTTGCCATGACGATAAAGCTCCAGATGGAGGTTTCTACATGCGTCGTTTTGAAGAACAAACGTTGGATTGCTTCATAGATAATCCAGCCACAGGTGATCAAGAGCAAGAGGGTTTCTACCAGCGCAGAAAGGTTTTCAACCCTGCCATAACCGTAAGGGTGTTCGCGGTCTGGTTGGCGACCCGCGACGCGGATTGCCATGAACGTGATTGCGGCTGCCAACAGGTCTAGGGCGCTATGAGCGGCTTCGGCAAGGATACCCAGGCTATTGGTGAGCAAACCAATGACCAACTTCATTCCCGCTAAAAAAATGGCTGCCAACACGGAAGAGAGGGCGGCGCCGCGCTTCTCGCGCTCAGCAGTAGCGTATGATTCTGCAATCATATTTTTAGACCAGGGACATAAGCCACTTTAAGGATCACGGCTTCTGGAAGCAATTCAGCGGTATCCAGCCCTTCGGGCGGGCTCGCCCATAAAAAAAGGCTGCCTTGGAGTTTAGTCCAACTGCAACCCTCTGGAAAGTACCGCTCCAGCGCTTGCAACATGATGTCTCGCCTCTGCCAGTATACCTTGCGGATGATCGGGATATGACGTTTTTGCATCCCTTAAGTCTCCTGAACCGGCGCAATGATCATCCGGATATCCACCGCCAGTACACCCTGGCCTTGCGGGAGCGCCAGCAATGGATTAATATCTAGCTCGCTAATTTGAGGCCAGTCGGTTGCCAGTTGGCCCACGCTCACGATGGCATCCAACAAAGCCGCCCGGTCGGATGGCGAGGCGCCGCGCAAGCCATCCAACAGCCGGGCTGAACGCACTTCTCGGATCATTGCATCAGCTTCGATCCGGTTTAATGGAGCGAGCCGAAAGCTTACATCCGATAGCGCCTCCACATAAATGCCACCTAACCCAAACATAACCAGCCCGCCAAAGGTGGGATCGCGCTTGAAGCCCACGATGACCTCATGCCCGCCTTCCACCATCTTCTGCACCAGAACACCCGAAACCCGCCGGGCAGCTCGGGTCGAAGCAACCCGCTCGATGATCTCATTATAGCCCTTCTCAACGGCAATATCATCGCTTACGTTTAAAATCACGCCTCCCAGATCGCTTTTATGCAAAACTTCTGGGCTTACCAGCTTCAGTACCACCGGATAACCGATCTGGCGGGCATACGCCACCGCCTGATCACAACTGGTCGCCAGGTGGGCGGCGGGAGTTGGGATACTATAAGCTTCTAAGATAGCCTGGCTCGCCATGACGCCCATTGCCATTTCACCTGACTGCTGCGCCTGGTGGATAATGATCCCAGCCCGCTGGCGGGCCAGATTTATACCAGCAGCCTGGGTGGGAATGCCAGCGGCTTTCTCGCCGCTCAACCAGTTTGACCTCTGCCAGAGAATGCTTAACGCTTCAGCGCATTCCTCAGGAAAGGTATAAGCGGGGATCTCGTGGCTCAAAGCGGCTCGATTGGCCGATTCCAGGCTGGCTTCACCCATCAGGCAGGCAACCAAAGGTTTTGTTTTTCTGCTCGCCTGGATAGCTGTTGCCATGGCTTCTACAACCGCAAGCGAATCGATTAGCGCTGGTGGCACCATGATCGCCAGGATGGCATCGTTTTGTGGATCGTTGAACATGACTTCGAGCGTTTGACGATAATCATCCTGGTTAGCGCTGCCCAACATATCCACCGGGCCTCCCAGAGAAGCATTACCTGGCAAGAACTGGCTGAGGCGTTTTTGAATATCTGGGCTGGTGCGCGCCAGCTTCAGTCCCAATTCCTCAAGGGCGTCAGCAGCCAGGGCAGCCGGACCACCCGCATTGGTGACGATGGCTACCCTGTTGCCTTGGGGTAGAGGTTGAAACGCCAACGCCAATGCGCCCGTAAATAGCGATCTGACGCTCTTGACCTCGATTACTCCAGCCTTGCGACAGGCAGCGCTAAAGGCTGAGTGGGCGTTGACCAGCGCGCCAGTATGCGAGGTTGTGGCTATCTGACCGCCAGGAGTGCGCCCGGTCTTGATCGCCAGGACAGGTTTGCGGCGAGCAGTCTGGCGAACTGCTTCGACGAATCCTGGCCCTCCCTTTATATCTTCCAGGTACATGCCAATCACCTGGCTGACTTCATCGTTCCCCAGGTACTGGATGGCATCCGTCTCGTTGACGTCGGCTTCGTTTCCGATACTCAAGAAACGGCTGATCCCAATGCCGCGCCCAATGATCCAATCGATGATCCCACCACACAACGCCCCAGATTGCGAAATAAAGGCAATATTACCGCGCGCCGGCATTCCGCGGGCAAAGGTCGTATTCAATGGGGTGTGCGTGTCAATCACCCCAATTCCATTCGGCCCCATCAAACGCATGCCATAGCGGCGCGTCGATGCAACCACCTGGTCTTCCAGAATTGCGCCTGAGCGACCGGTTTCACGAAAACCACCCGAGAGCACTACCAAAGCTTTGACGCCACGTTTGCCACAAGCCTCGATGGCAGATAAAACCTGGCTGGCAGGGATGACCAGCAAAGCTAGCTCGACCGGGTCGGGCACTTCCTGGATATCTGAATAACAACGGAAGCCAAATATCTCCTTAGCTCGGGGGTTTACCGGATAAACCGGCCCAGGGTAGCCGGCATCGTTACCGACCAGGTTGCGTAGCACGGCATGGCCCAACTTACTGGCATCCCGGCTGGCGCCGATCACAGCCACCCCGTTGGGGGTAAAAAAGGGACGCAGGGAGGCTACCCGTTCAGAGAGAGCAATTTCGGGAATGCGCATTATTCGACTGTATCTGCCTCGCCCCCGTTGACCGCCTGGCGGCCAACCTGAAAAGCCTTCTGATTGAGTTGCAGATACTTAGGCGGCACACGTTCGCTGATCACCGAAAGCCAGGTGTCGGCGTTCAAGTTTTTACCCGCTATCTGGCGGTTTTCCATCAATGCTGAAAGGGCGCCCAGCAATACCACGTTAGCTACCCTGAAATTTCCCAGTTTTCCGGCTATTCCGCCGCCATTGATATAGACCGCTTGACCGGTGACCTGTGCAAAGGCTTTACGCAGACGTTCGTCATCCGGGTAAATCTGCCCGCCAGAGGTGACTGTGATTGGTTCGATGGTTTCCAGGTTGACAAGCGCCAACCCGCCGGGGCGTAGATTGCGCAGATTGCGCAGCGCCTCGGCTTTCTCGAACGCCAACATCACATCTACTTCCCCGGCGCCAACCAAAGGAGAATAAACCACCCGACCCCAGCGCACATGGCTGGTTACGCTGCCGCCCCGCTGAGACATTCCATGCACTTCAGCTTGTTTTGCCTGGTAACCGGCAACCAAACCCACGTTCACCAAAACGTCGCTTGCCAGGAGAGTACCCTGACCGCCGACCCCAACGAGGAGAAAGTTAATCATATCCTTGATCATTGTTCACCTGTCACTCTGAAAGTGATTGCCTGGCGCGGGCAAATCTGGGCGCAGATCTCACACCCTGTGCACATCCCGGCGTCGATCAGCGCCTTGGGTCGCTGGTAACGCTCGTCTAACTCATCGCTTTTCAGAATTGCCGGACATCCAATCCGAAAGCACAGGCTGCAACCATTACATTTATCGCTGATGACCTCCAGAGGCATCCAGCGTTTGCGCCCTTCGGGAAGCAAGGCGCACGGCTCGCGGGTGATCAACACAGCCGGCTCGGCTAGCTTGAGGTAATCTTTCAAAGTGGCTTCGATTTCTTTTACCTGGAAGGCCTCTACCGTTTTTACGTGCTTCACTCCCAGAGCCCGCACCAGCGGCTCGATTTCGATTTCAACCGTTTTCTGACCTTGTAAGGTGCGCCCGGTGCCAGGGTTATCCTGGTGGCCGGTCATGGCGGTGATCCGGTTATCCATGATCACGATGATCACCGGGCTTTGATTATAGACCACGTTAATCAAGGCTGGGATGCCGGTATGAAAAAAGGTCGAATCGCCAATTACCGCTACATGCCTCTCGGGGCTGCCAGCTTTGATGGCTCCATGAGCCACGCCAATGCCGGCGCCCATACAACCGCAGGTGTGGATGGCGCTGAGCGGCGCTACCAGGCCTAACGTGTAACAACCAATATCGCCGTTCACCGGCACTTTGAGCTTATTCAGAATGTAAAATGTACTGCGGTGTGGGCAGCCCGGGCACAGCACCGGTGGGCGAGCCGGCAATTCGCCAATCTCGACCTCTGGCAGGGCGATATGAGCGCTCTCGGGCAGCAAACCAGCCTGAATGGCACATTCGCGCACCAGGCGCGGATCAAACTCGCCGGTGATCGGGAAAATGCGCTTACCTTCAACCGCGATGCCCATCAAACGCACCGCATCTTCAATAAAAGGATCTAGCTCCTCGATAACCACCAGGCGCTCGACCGATTTGGCAAACTGATGGATCAACCGGACCGGGAGCGGCCAGGTCATACCCAGGCGCAGGATGGCGGCTTGAGAGAATACCTCTTTGGCGTACTGGTAAGTCACCCCGGCGGTGATAATCCCGAGGGAGGCCGAACCGGGTTCGATCCGGTTGTATGGAAAAGTCTCGGCGATCTCAGCCACCTGGCGGATGCGCTCTTCGACCACCGGATGACGTTGGATCGCGTTGCCCGGCACCATCACATATTTGGCCGGATTGCGGGGAAACTTCTTCGCTGGATGACCATTCCCAGCCGGGTTGGCTTCGAGACGCTCGCCCACTTCCACCGGCGTGCTGGAGTGGCAGATACGGGTGGTCAAGCGCAGCATGACCGGGGTATCGAACCGCTCGCCGAGGTCAAACGCGGCGACGGTCATATCTTTGGCTTCCTGGCTATCGCTGGGCTCCAGGCAGGGGATGCGAGCGAATTTCGCCAGGTTGCGGTTATCCTGCTCATTCTGGCTGGAGTGCATGGCCGGGTCATCAGCCGAAACGATCACCAACCCGCCCTCGATGCCAGTCATGGAGGCATACATGAGTGAGTCGGCCGCCACATTCAACCCAACGTGCTTCATGGCGGCGAAAGCCCGCACCCCATCATAAGCCGCTCCAATGGCAACGTCCATCGCCACCTTTTCGTTAGGCGCCCACTCGGCATAGACATTCGGGAAGCAGGCAAAGTTTTCCAGGATTTCTGTGCTGGGTGTACCTGGGTAAGCGGACGCAACCGTAACCCCGGCTTCCCAGGCGCCGCGCGCTACAGCTTCATTGCCAGAGAGTAATTTGATCATTGGCTACCTCCAAGCTCCGCCAACTCCACATTATTAAACCAATCCTATATCTTCCTATAGTATTATAACTATCTATATTAAAAAGCGAGGGTCAAATGATCTTGCCCTCGCCATGACATTCATCCTCGGTCCGCCGGCAGAAAAAAATCACCTAATGATGACAGGCGCTTCTATTAGCCGGGGCTTATATCACATTGCTCTGAATCTATCGATTTGGATAGTGGACCGCGCAGGCGTTCGTAGGCCGGAGATTGGCTTTCATGATAGTGCCTTCGCCTTGGCTCAGGCCAGGGCTGGATGGTACGGATGTCGGCGTGGTTTATGAGTTTCTGGATATCATCGAGCTGGTAACCGGCTTCTTTCAGGCGGTGGGCAAAGGCGGCGCGCAGGGTGTGGGCGGTGGCGCGTTTGGTGATGCCAGCCGCATGGACGGCGGCGGTGATAGCTCTCTGAACACCGCTGGGGTGCAGGTGATGCTGCTTGACAGCGTAGGTGCGGGGGTCTACCGAGAGGTCACGCGAGGGGAACACATATTGCCATTCCCAGGATTTGTCTACGGCGGGATATTTACGGGCCAGAGCGGGGGGCATAGAGACCGGGACATCGAGGTGAGCGTCGTAGTGGTGGCGTACCCACTAGAGATGAGCGCGCAGGCGTTGCAGGAACTGCCCGTCATCGGGCAGGAAAGTCACCCGGTCGCGATTGGACTTGATATCGTGGATGGTGATGAGAAGGTTCTCGAAGTCCAGGTCTTTAATTCGCAGACGCAGGGCTTTGAGCAACCGCAAACCGCTGCCGTAGAGGAGACAGGCGACGAGATAGGGCGTACCGTCCAGTTTAGCCAGGATGTGGAGGCATTCGTCATGGTTGAGGTAGGGCTGGACATAGGTGCTTTTTTGGGGGCGGGGGGCGTTCAAATTGTCGAGAGGAATACCAAGCACGTGCTGGTAGAGGAATAAGAGCGCGGAAAGGGCCTGTTTTTGAGTGGAGGCAGAGACTTGCTCATCGGTGGCGAGATGGGTGAGGAAGGCTTCGATCCCTTCGGCAGGCTCAGGACAAGCTTCCGGTGCGCCCATGGTGCTGGGGTGGCGCAAGTTGTGGAAGCGGACATAGCGCTCGTACCATTGGACGTAAGCCTTTTCGGTGCGATAGGAATAGCCGCGGAGGCGGATAGATTCACGGATATGTTCGACAAGCTCAGTGCAAGTACGGTCGGCTAGTTTTTTCTCTGGCATGGTCGCTCTACTCTTGACAGCGTTTTTTTCTGTGATATAAGAGCATTGTACAGCAAGTCCGCGGTAAACTTGTGGCGATAAATATAGCATAAAATAGAGAGGCACACAAGAGAAGATAGAAATAGAAAGTCGAGATACTAACAAATTATACCGTGCAGCCTCTCAGCCTGCAAAGAAGCGAGATTTAAGTAGTCTGAGAAAGCAATGCGACCAGAACATCGAGAAATTCAGCAATGGATAAACCGAAAGTGCGGACATAAGTATCACGTCGCAGTGGAGATAGATAGGCAAAACTATCTCCCCGATCGGGAACGACATTGGTATCAACCAGATGTCATCTTGCGTGACGACAATGGTGAAATCAGGTACATTATCGAAATTGAGAATGACCCTGTTCGGAAAGCACTGGTTGGCGCATCAATACTGGCCGATTATTCAATGTGCGAATTGAAGCAAGAAGCCCGAACTCGATTGATATTTGTAGTGTATACCGAGCAAGGAATAAAGCAGATTCCAAACTTCAAAGAGAAATTGGCAATCGCAAAGCAGTATTGTTTACATCTTGGTGATATCGAAATCTATTCGGAGAAAGAATTCAAAACATTACAGTTGTAAATGGCCAGGGGATAGTATGGAGTTGTCGGCAAGCACAATAGGGCGACTCGTGACACAAAGATTGAGCGCGGCTACCACGCGCTTGCAACTTACGCCGCTCCGCTGCGCTTCGCGGCGCAGGTGAAGCGCATTCTGACCATTTATCTTTCGATGAAATCTTTTTTAGTGTTTTGCAGGGTGAGATTATCGAAGATTATCCCACTGATAAGCCTTATCCCAGTTGCCTGATTTACGGTGATAGGTTCACAGGTGAGCCAATTCACAGCGTATGGGCATACAACCCAGAGACGAAATGGGCAGTGTTAATCACGGTTTACCGTCCTGATCCTAAACGATGGAAAGACTGGCGGACAAGGAGAAAGAAATGAGAGTTTTTGAAAAGTGTCCTGTTTGCGGTGGCGAGTTGATGGAAAAAGAAGTAGAGAAATTGCTCAAAGGCGGAGTGCATACAGCAGTAGTCAGAGTACATGCCGACGTATGTTTGCAATGTGGTGAACGATTATATGCGGTTGAAACCATCAAGCTTTTTGAGCAAATTCGCCAAAAACTGGAACGACAAGAAGTAGCAGAGTTTCAACCATTGGGTCAGACATTTCAAGTGGTGTAGGATAGGAATCGAAGGTGGGGTTGGCTAACAAGCGCATACAACTGACGGTTCACCTCGCTGAGCTCTGCTCACCGCAGGTGATGTGTGGGCCGTTATGCGGCCTCGTCGTGTCGTGCCAACCAATAGTTTCATAGCAGACTTGTAAAATGGCCCCACAGAAAAAACTTTACGAACGTGCCATCGTCAACTGGCCCGAAGATGACCGTCCACGCGAAAAGCTGCTCAAGCACGGTGCGCATACGCTGAGCAATGCTGAATTACTGGCAATCTTGATTCGCACTGGCGTCAAAGGCTCAAACGCGGTCGACTTGGGGCGCGAAATGCTGCGAAGATTCAAGACGCTCCGTCAGATGAGCGGCGCAAACGTCGCAGAATTTCGAGAGATAAAAGGCCTAAGCACTGCCAAGATTGCCCACATCAAAGCCGCTGTGGAGTTGGGGCGCAGGATGATGAGCGAAGAGCGCGCGCTGGATCGGTCAATTCATTCGTCCTCTGACGTGGCGGACTATCTGATGCCGCTCTTGCGTGATCTGAAGCATGAGGTATTCAAAATCGTCTTGCTGGATCGAGGCAACAATGTGCTGGAGGTAGCCGATATTGGCGAGGGCGACGTTGCCAAGGCAGAGCCGTCCATCCGCAAGATTATGCTGCGCGCGGCGCAAGCCTATGCTGCCGGTTTCATTGCTGTCCACAACCATCCATCGGGTGATCCAACACCGAGCGAGCAAGATAAACTCCTCACCCGCGACTTGGTGATTGCAGGGCGGGCAATGGAAATTCGCGTTTTTGACCACCTGATCATTGGTGATGGACGCTATTTCAGTTTTGTTGATGAGGGATTGATTGAGGAGTATGAGAGGCAGGCTGTTCTAACAAGAAATCCACAATAGGTAAATCACGATGTCGTTCTCGCCACAGCAACTGACTATGTTCGGTGTCTCCCCAAATCCTGAAATCGCATTCCACGTTTTTCACGATGAAAGTGGTACATACGTCCCAGGCGCAGGAGACCGCTGGCTGCTTCACGGTGTGCTGTTTGTACCTGAGGCGAAACGAGGCGAGGTTTTCACGGCACTGCAAGACGTGCGACAAAAGACAGGATACTACGAAGAAGTTCACTATCAGAAACTTCGCCAATCGATCACAGGACCCAAAGCTCGATGCACCACAGGCTGGCTCGGGTTCTATGTCGGTCAGTTTTCCGACTTCTGCTTTTATCATTGCCTGGCTGTTGATACACATTCACCAAGCTTTCAGCATGATCGCTTTGGAGAGCAACATCACGCTTACAATCGCTTTGCTCGGATGGCAATTGAAGGGGCAATTGCCTGGAGCCTCAAGCCCTACGCGCGAGTAGCATTGAGGTTCCACTCGGACGCAAAATCTCGCAATGAAGGTGATAACTTTGCTGAGTATATCCCCCGTGAAGTCTGCTATTCTATTAACGAGAAGCACAAGAAAAGACCAGTGGCTTATCCAGAGATACGGCTTTTGCACCCCGAGGTCATACTTGTCGAGTCTGATCCATCTGTGGTCATGTCTGAGTTAAGAGAAGAATGTGAGTGTATCCAGCTAGTAGACTTAATGACTGGAAGCATTGGCCAGGCGCTTACTGGTCGATCAGGCCAACATGCCAAGATCGCTCTGGCTGAAATAGTCGGACGTTGGATCGAAGACACTCGACAGCCACCATGGTTGCAATCCGAAGATCTGCACCGGCGCTTCTCAGTATCTTGTTTTCCAAACGAGCAAGGACATTTTTACAATCCTGCCCTTGCTACCAATAGCAAAGATCAGCTATCGCTTTTTGACACACCGGAAGAGGATTGACCAATGCCCAACCTAACCGACTCTCACCGCCAACACATCATCGAACTGCTCCAGCGCAGCGAAGACCTGCCGCTGGACTACAAGCACCTGCTCTTCCCACCTGAACGCCAGGAGTACGAATTGGTGTACGCAGGCAAGGAGCGCGAAGAAGACATCCTTGCCGAGACGATGGCTGTACCCTTGCAACCGATCCGCACCTTTGGCGGGAATGGTGACGGCTGGCATAATATGCTCATTTTTGGCGACAACCTACAAGCGATGAAGACGCTGCTCAAAATGAAGGAGCAAGGGCAACTGGTCAACGCTGATGGCTCGCGTGGTGTCAAGCTGGTCTACATTGACCCGCCGTTTGCCACGAAGCAAGAATTCAGGGGCGATCAAGACGAAAGAGCGTACCGCGATAAGATCGTTGGAGCCGAGTTCGTTGAATTCCTACGCAAACGATTCGTCTTCCTTCGTGAACTCTTGACAGACGATGGGGCACTTTTTGTTCATATGGATTGGAAGAAGGGCCATTATATGCGGGTAATGCTTGATGAAATTTTCGGTGAACATGACTTTCGCAATGAAGTTGTCGTGCGACGTACTCAGAAGAACTACATTGAACGGGACTACATTAGTAGCCTAAATGTTGGTTTTGATACTGTTTACGTTTATGCCAAGTCATCCGCAACACGATTCAAGCCCGTCTACAAGCAAGAAACCGTGGAAGAAAAGTGGCACGCCTTAGATGCACCCAACTGGTCAGGTACACGCCCGAATCTTGTTTATGAGCTCTTCGGTCAGATGCCACCCCCAAGACGCTGTTGGTCGTGGACGCGTGAACGTGCGGAAGAGGCAATAAAAAAGGGAGATCTACGCCCCAATCCACGTACAGGCAGACCAGAATATCGAATACCGGCGCGTGAACAAACTCTGTGTACTAATCTTTGGCAAGACCTTACCGCGTATTCTTTTGACACTGGATACCCTACAGAGAAGCACGAGAAGTTACTCTCTCGAATCATCGAAATGGCTTCGACCGGCGGTGACATCGTCCTTGACGCTTTCGCCGGCTCCGGCACAACACTCGCAGTAGCCGAGAAATTGGGACGCCGCTGGATCGGCATTGACTGCGGCAAACTGGCAATCTACACCATCCAAAAGCGTATGCTCAATCTCAAAAGCGAGATCGGCAACAAAGGCAAGCCACTCAAGCCCAAGCCATTCACCCTGTATAACGCTGGTCTGTACGATTTCGCCCGCCTCAAAGAGTTGCCCTGGGACGGCTGGCGTTCTTATGCGCTTGGCTTGTTCCAGTGTCAGGACAAACCGCACAAGGTTGCTGGCATCCAACTGGATGGTTATCGTGGCGGCGATGATGTGCTGGTGTTCAATCACACTTTGGGCGGCGGCGTCGTGTTGGACTATGGCTTCATTGATGACCTCCATGCTCAGTTCGGCTCGCGCATTGGCTCGCGCTTTTTCATCATCGCCCCCGCTGCAAGCGTAACCTTCCTGGAGGACTACGTGGAGAAGGGGCGCACGCGCTACTACATTCTGCGTATTCCGTACTCCATCATCAACGAATTGCACAATCGTGACTTTTCTGCGATTACCCAACCGGTGGACGAAACACAAGTCAACGAGACGGTGGAGGCGGTGGGCTTTGACTTTATTCGCCAGCCGAAGGTCGAATGTGAATATTCCATTCGCCCGCGTGAAGGCGAGATGTTTAAAGACGCGGTGGTCAAGATCAAAACCTTCAAGAGTCAGTCAATGGCAAAAGGCGCGAGTCAAAAGGGCAACCGAGAGACGCTTTCGATGGTGCTGGTGGATTACAATTATCCCTACGATCCAAAGCGCACCGGCAAAGAATCGCCGCCGCCGTTTGAGATGGATGCTGTTTTCTATGCCAACGACATCCAGTCGGCAAATTGGGAAGTGCATCTGCCACTTGATTCGCTTGGCGAATACGTCATGTTGATCTACGTGGACATCTACGGCAACGAGTACACCGAGATCAAAACCCCCGCCGATTTTGGCAACGATCGGCGCAAGAACAGCAACAAACGCAAGCAGGTGATGACCGATGCCTGATCAACAGCAATTCCGCAACGAAGATTTGGTGCTGCGCGTTAGCCGCAACGTGGACCCAGCGCGCTTTGCCATCAGCCGCTATGAACCGTTCATAGACGCGCTGTGCGGCACGCGCGAATATCAGAAAGAAGCCATCCGCGTCGCTTTGCGTTACTTCCTGAGTGGTCGCTACACCAACTTGCGCCAGTTGGCGGAAGAGAACTTTCATTCCAACGAAGCGCTCAAGCAACGCTATAGCACGTTCCGCGAAATGGAGCGTCACCTGCAACTGCCCGATCAACTCTCCTGCTCTGTTGACTTGGCGACTGCCACTGGCAAGAGTTACGTGATGTACGGCATCGCGCGAATCATGCTGGCAGACGGCGCAGTAGATCGGGTGTTGGTGCTGTGTCCTTCACGCACGATTGAGAAGGGCTTGACCGAAAAATTCCGCGCGCTTTCGGGTGATGCGGCACTGAAAGCACTTGTGCCTGAAGACTCGCGCGTGCGTAACCCGCACATCATCAACGGTACCGAGTCCATTGTGTACGGCACGATTTGTATCGAGAACTTCCACGCCACACTGCAACACGTCAAGTCGTCCATCCGCGACAGTCTGGCAGGCAAAGGTGATCGCACGCTGATTCTCAATGACGAAGTGCATCACGTCCATAACCCGTCGGGCAGAGACCTGAAACGCTGGAAGGAATTTCTGCTCGACCCGACATTCGGTTTCCGTTACATCGCTGGCTTTTCGGGCACATGCTACATGGGTGATGACTACTTTGCTGATGTGATTGCCCGTTACTCGTTGCGTGAAGCCATTGAACAAGGTTTTGCCAAGGCAATTGACTACGTAGCAGAAGACACGTCCGACTCACAAGACGAAAAGTTTCAGAAAATCTACGATAACCACATTCAGAACAAGACGCATTTTTATCGTAGGGTCAAAGCGCTGACGATTCTGGTCACTCGCGACATTGCCGCCTGCAAGCGGCTGACCGATGACCTGATTGAGTTTCTGGCGCGTCAAGAAGGTATCCCGCCTGAAGAGATGGCAAAGAAGGTTCTGATCGTCACTTCCGCGCGTGAGCACGAAGCCAACGCGCGGATGTTGGAAGAGGTGGATCGTCCGGATAACCCCGTGGAGTGGATTACTTCGGTGAGTATGCTAACCGAAGGGTGGGACGTACAGAACGTGTTTCAGATTGTCCCACATGAAGAACGTGCTTTCAATAGTAAACTGCTCATCGCCCAGGTGCTGGGGCGTGGTTTGCGTATCCCAGAAGCGTACAAAGGTGAGCGTCCAGTCGTCACTATTTTCAATCACGATGCCTGGTCTAGCCGGATCAAGCATTTAGTGGACGAGGTGATGGAGATAGAAAAACGGCTCTATTCCTATCCCGTTGCCAAGTCACCCGATTACAACTTTCTGCTTCACCAGATTGACTATGACAAGATACAGGAAGTCGAAGAATTCCCCCAGACAGGTGAGTACGAATATACGAAAGGTTACATTACTCTTATCTCCCAAGTACCTGCTCTAGAACGCGAGACTACCTATGTGCGCGCTACAACTGGTGAGCAGCGGGAGAAGAAAACGCTGGTACGCTACCAGATGTTTACAGTAGATGAGATAGCCGAACAGATGCACAACCGCCTGCAATCCATTGACCTGGAGACTGACGCAACAAATTACGCCAGCCGGTACAACCAGGAGTGGTTGCGAGCGCTCATCTGCGAGTCTTTGCGACGAGTCGGTGAAAGTAGTGATCAGGTCAGCGAAGAAAACCGGCAACGGTTATACCGCGCTTTCAATGTTCTGCATCGTGAATCATCGAAGACCGTGCGTTATCGTATGTCGCCTAATGCTGTAGTTCCTATGTCAACTGCAAATCGTCAGCGTGATAGTATCGGTATAGGCGCCTTACGACGTGAAGACGCGAGTGTTTTTCTGGATGACAGTTCGATGGACTTGAGTGATGAAGATAGTTGCGTTGTCTTGCAAGAAGTGTTGAACGATGAAAGCCTGCCGCGCTCGGCATGGCAAAAGGTAAATAATACTTACCACTTCAAAACGTCGCTCAACGTGGTCATCGCTGACCACAAACCGGAACGAGAGTTCATTCGCAGATTGATCAGGCCCGAGAACGTGGCGGTAATTGATGCCTGGATCAAGTCTACAGATCGAGACTTTTACCCGATTGAATACGGCTGGCGCAAGGGTGAACACCCCAAGCGCGGCTTCTTCAACCCTGATTTTTTCATCCGGGATGGCAATCACATCCTAGTTATAGAAATCAAGGGAGACGAAGAACTTGCCGAACCATCCGACGAGAATAAAGGCAAGTACAAAGCGGCAAAGCAGCATTTTGAGGTACTCAATACACAGCAGAGCGAGAGCGTTTACCACTTTAACTTCCTCACGCCAAAAGAGTACGACAAGTTCTTTAAATTCGTTAGGGATGGGAACTACGACTTTGTATCGGAACTAGATGTAGCACTCGGGGAAAATGATAGTTGATGCGTTTCATATCCTAGAAATAGACCGTATAGTGATAACAACCATTTTCAGCCGACGTTACTACCTCGCTGCCCCAGCGAAGGTTCGTGTACTTCTGGCGAATCTTGCTCGCATAGGAATATTCTATACCCGCAACGCGTATGAAGCGAACCGTTATACCACGCAATTTTCATCCTCTGGGGTGTATATAATTCATGAAAACTATGGGGTAAATTACGATTAGCTCTGGCTGGCTCGGGTTAGGACAGATAATACCCTCTATCCTTGTTTAGCGCCGCACTCGGCGCAGAACTTGGCGCCCGGCTGTAGTTTGGCGCCGCACTGGATGCAAAATGCTGTTCCCGCGATCTTAGCCCCGCATACCGGGCAAAACTTGGCGTTGGTTGCCAGTGGGGCGTTGCAGTTTGGGCAGGTGGCGCGCACGCCCTCCCGCCAGCTCTCCTCTTTGAGCATCTCACGATCTTCCTCAGCCATCTGCGATTGCGCCCAGATTTCTTCCACCGTCCGGCTGGCCTGAGCGGCAGACATTTCTACCCCCAGGTCTGGTGCGCAGTTTTTACATAATCCTTTGCTGGCATTCCAGCAACTCTTGCGGCATACCCAGCTCGAACAGCGCGGGCATTGGACGAAGTCGGGTTTCAACTCCTCCATTGCGCGCGAAAAGGCGTCGTCATGCGCTTTTTCCCAACTGGCTGAGCGGACCCGCTCGCCGAGGTCGGCGGCCCGGTTGAAAATACCCCCAAACAAACTGCTGGCGGTATCCAAGGCTCCCGAAACCGTGCCTAGCGTTGAAGCTTGAAAGCGGGTGCGAAAACCGCTTCCGCAACGGTCGCAATAAAATTCAAATTGGAAGCCCTGATCAGTGCTCAGGTCGGAATAATTGCGGGTAAACTCGATTTTATCAGCCATGGTTTGATCTCCTTGGAGAGGGATAAAGATTATTTTGATTAAAAATAGCCGCTATAAAAATCAGCCTTTTTCTTGCCACAGCAGATTAGGAGATATTTTGGTTCTAATTATACATCCTGCCGCACTTCATTGCACGACATTCTAATGAGGCTCATTGGGATTTACCGTGATTCGGCCACATATGGTGTTCACTTTGCAAACAGGCGACAGCTTTCAAGATCGTCGTAGATACGTTGAAGATTGGGTGCATCGTTATCACAGGGCTTTTTTATCCTACAATGACCGCCTCTGGCACCGGGGTGACCTCTGACTTCAGGCGGTCGCCTAGTTTATCCTTCGCAGTTTCCAGGTTATAAAGAGCCTGCAAATTCAGCCAAAACTCCGGAGTGGTATTGGTTGCAAACGCCAATCTCAAGGCCGTATCGCCGGTGATACCGCGCCGGCCTAACACAATATCATTCAGCCTGGATGTAGTAATCCCCATATGCTGAGCAAGTTTATTACGGCTCATACCCCAGGGCTTGAGAAATTCCTCTAAGAGAACCTCGCCAGGATGTACAGGTTTAATCTTATCCATTTTTCACACCTCTATTTGTGATAATTGACGATCTCAACGTTATAAGCGTCTTTTCCTTGCCATTCAAAACAAACCCGCCAGCGGTTGTTAATCCGGATGGAGTATTGCCCGCTTCGATCACCTCGCAGTTTCTCAAAACGGTAGCCGGGCGGTGATCGAAGGTCTATCAAGGCATTGGCCGAATGGATTATAGCTAATTTCCGGTAAGCCGCGTTCTGTATATCCACAGGCAGCTTTGAAGACTTTTGCGATTAAATATCTGGCGGGTTTCTTCATCCTTGAACGAAATGATCATGTGTATATTATCTCATGTTTACCGGTAAACAGTAAATCTCTTGGCTGATTTCAAGGGCATGTATGCAAGCAGTTGTTTTCCTTGCTTGAAGTCCGATTTGCATAAATAATTTAAGCCATCTAGACCTCCGAGGTCTCTTTTGGTAGCTCATTCAAGCGTAAAATACACACCTTTTCGATATTTGTGGTATGCGAACCGGCTGTCAAAGACCTAGGAGGTCTGGGCCTGAGTATTTACAGTTAGCGGTTAAAATTCAGCCATGCAATTGGATACATTTTCGGAATTGCTTAGACCATTGGGTCAGGAAGCCCTACAGGCTGCCATACTTCTCAAACCACGCGAGTTAGACTTCTTGCCTCACCTGCAAACCCTCTCGCGGCGCTTCCCAGCCCGATTGGCGCAGGCAGCTCTCGAAACCGCAATTCTGCGCCAGAAAGCGGTGGCTAAATTTCCGTTTGCCGATCAGCTCTACTTCACCCGCCAGGCTCTTGAACAGGCTTCCTCCTACGAAATGTCCACCTACCGGGCCGGGCGCTATCGCGGCTGTGAGCGCCTGGCAGATCTGGGCTGTTCATTGGGGAGCGATACTGTGGCGTTAGCCGTGATCGCCCCAACCCTGGGTGTCGATCAGGATCCACTCCGCTTAAGGATGGCGCAAGCCAATCTCCTGGCACTTGGGTTAATCGGGCGCACGACCCTGCTCCAGGCTAACCTGGAGACCTCTCTACCGTTCCAACCGAACCCGCGCTTGGGATTGTTCTTCGACCCGGCTCGCCGTTCTGATGAGGGGCGGGCGCATTCCATCCAACGCTACCAACCCTCGCTTCAAATCATCGAATCCTGGTTGGTGCGCTTTCCCGCCCTGGGGGTGAAAATCTCGCCGGGGGTTAACCTGGAGGAATTAAGCCCGTATCCCGCCGAGGTTGAATTCATTTCTTTGAATGGTGATCTCAAAGAAGCCGTCTTATGGTTCGGGCCTCTCAAAACCGCTCTCCGGCGCGCAACCTTGCTACCTGGCCGGCATACGCTGGCTATCCCTTCGGATACTCAACCCTCAACCCGCAATTCTCCCCCCTCGCTCTCGAAGCCGCTCTCTTACCTCTACGAACCCGATCCCGCCATCCTGCGCGCCGGCCTGGTGCAACAACTGGGTAATATGCTGTATGCCTACCAACTGGATCCCGACATTGCCTACCTCACCGCCGAAACCCCTCAAAGCACACCCTTTGCCCGTCTCTGGCCAGTGGAAGATTGGCTGCCCTTTAACCTCAAACGCCTGCGGGCTTATTTACACCAACGCCATATCGGGCAGGTGGTGGTGAAGAAGCGCGGTTCACCCCTCGAACCACATGAACTGATCATCAAATTGCGTTTGAAAGGAGATCAACGCTGCACCCTCTTCCTGACCCACTTGCGTGGCAAGCCAATCGTGGTGATTGCCGGGGATGTCCTGCGCTGAAATACCCCCAACCTGAATCTAATATAAGGGCAATCTGCTATAATCACAGCCAACCATACGTCAACGCGCTAATTATAATTAATCTTACCGCCAGTTTAGGCAAATTCGAGGTTGCTTCACGAACGCAAACGAAGACAGATTAGAAGGAATAATGCGATGATCGATACCCAAGGAAAATTCTATTTAGGACGTCTTTTCGACCTCCAAGACGGCAAAACCAGCGACCAGCCTCTTCTATATGACCCCGACGACCTGACCACCCACGCGGTGGTGGTTGGCATGACCGGCTCGGGCAAGACCGGTTTGTGCATCGACCTGCTGGAAGAAGCCGCATTACAGGGTATCCCGGCTTTGATGATCGATCCCAAAGGTGATATCACCAACGCCTTGCTACACTTTCCAAATTTGGCGCCCAAGGATTTTCAACCCTGGGTGAATCCGGATGTGGCCCGCAAGGATGGTAAGACCCTGGAACAGGCTGCCAGCGAAGCCGCCGCAACCTGGCAGAAGGGGCTGGCAGATTGGGGGATCGGATCTGACCGGTTGCAGGCTCTCCAAAACGCGGCCGAGTTTGCCATTTACACCCCTGGCTCGGATGCCGGTATTCCGGTAAGTATTTTAGCCTCGCTCAAAGCTCCCGAAATTCCCTGGGAGAACAACCGTGAGCTGCTGCGCGAGAAGATCTCCAGCACGGTTACCGCCTTATTGGGCTTAGTGGGCTTCCAGGATCTCGATCCGGTGCGCTCGCGCCAACACATCCTGCTTTCGAACATCTTCGAAAATGCCTGGAGCCAGGGTAAAGATTTGGATTTAAGCGAGCTGATCCTGCAAACCCAAAATCCACCGTTTGAAAAATTGGGTGTTTTCGATGTCAACGCCTTTTTCCCCCAGAAAGATCGCTTCGACTTGGCGATGGCGCTCAATAACATCCTGGCAGCGCCCGCCTTCCAGACCTGGATCGAGGGACAGGCGCTGGATATCCCCAGCCTGCTGTATACTGCCGAAGGGCGACCGCGCCATAGTGTGTTTTACATCGCTCACCTTGGCGACGCCGAGCGCATGTTCTTTATCACGTTGCTGTACTCAGTGGTTGAGTCCTGGATGCGCGCTCAACCAGGCACTTCTAACCTGCGCGCAATCCTTTATTTCGACGAAATATTCGGCTACTTGCCGCCGTTGGGCAACCCACCCTCCAAAGTGCCAATGTTACGGATGCTCAAGCAAGCTCGCGCCTTTGGCGTGGGCCAGGTGCTGGTCACTCAGAATCCGGTCGATGTAGATTACAAGGGTCTTTCCAACGCTGGCACCTGGTTCATCGGTAAGCTGCAAACCGACCAGGATAAGCAGCGCCTGCTGGATGGGTTGGACAATGCCATGTCGGGCGGGTTGGATCGACAGGCTTACGACCGGATAATCTCGGCTCTGGGCAAACGAGCCTTCTTGCTGCACAATGTGCACGCCAAAAAGCCACAGGTTTTCCAGACCCGCTGGGCGATGAACTACCTTACCGGACCGCTAACCCGCGCCCAGATACCCGCCCTCAACCAGTTGGTTGGCGCTCATATAACTCAACCGCAGCTCCCGCTCCCGGCCACCGCCCGGCCGCCTCTGGATAAAGCCCAGCCTATCCGCCCACCCCAGACGAAAGACAAACCACTTACTATAAGCTCTACACCGGCTTCAGCCACCCGTCCGGCCCTGCCAGTTGGAGTAAAAGAGTACTTCCTACCTCACAACCTGACCCCGGCTGAAGCCCTCGAAGCTGCCGGACAGACTCTGCCAGCCAAGATCGGATCTCCGGAGCGGTTTTACCGCCCTGTCTTATTGGCTCAAGCTGACGTGCGCTTCTTGGATCGTAAATACAACCTGGACCACAATCTGAAAAAGACCGCAATTGTCTTTGCTCCCGACCGGCGGGGTGTAGTGCGCTGGGAAGACTTCAGCGCCGGGCCGGTTGACCCCAGCCAGCTTGCCGGCCCAGCCGAGAGCCAGGCGCTCTTCGCGGAGTTAGAAGCTCCTCTGACGGATGCCAGACTGATCGCAGCCCTGGAGAAAGACTTCGTCGAATGGGTCTACCGCACCTCCCAAGTGACTGTCAAGGCCAATGAAGCCTTGAAGCTTTATGCCGGTCCAGAAACCTCGCCAGCCGATTTCCGAACGCGCTGTGCTGAGCAAGCCCGCAAAGGGCGGGACGAACAGGCTAAGAAAATATCAGATGCATTCGATCGAAAAATCGAAGCGATTCAGACCAAGCTGGAACGTGAAGAGCGCGAACTGGCTCAAGACCAGTCTGAGCTATCGCAACGTAAGATGGAAGAGCTGGGCACCGCAGCCGAAAACATTTTGGGGCTTTTTGGCGGGCGTAAGAGCAGCCGGCGTTTGTCTAGTTCACTGACCAAACGCCGCCTCACCTCTCAGGCTAAAGCTGACGTGGATGAGTCGGTCGACGCTATCGCCGGTTATAAAAAGCAGATCGCCGATCTGGAAAAGGAAAAAAATCAGGCGCTTGCCGAGCTAGACCAACGCTGGGGCGAGCTTGCCAGCCAGGTAGATGAAATCCCCCTGACTCCCCAAAAGAAAGACATCTTGCTGGAATTGTTTGGGGTAGCCTGGATGCCAGTGTATAAAATTTCTTCAGGAAACCAGATTCTCGAACTGCCCGGCTTTGCCCCTAGTTTATAAGATAAGCCAATCGCGATAAAATTGCCCTATCCTATAAGCAGTATATAAATGGAAGAGGCCCAGGGAAATGAAAACGCTTTTACTCATGCGGCACGCAAAATCAAGCTGGAAGGATACCGTCCTGGCAGACATAGATCGACCCTTGAACAAACGCGGCAAGCGCGACGCTCCCCGCATGGGACGCCTGATCCGCGAGGAGGGCTTGATCCCAGACATCATCCTCTCTTCCACAGCTCTGCGCGCCCGCATGACAGCCGAATCGGTCACCGACCAGTGCGGTTATGCAGGGGAAATCATATACCTGGATGAGCTCTACGCTGCTGACCCCCAAACCCTGCTGGAGGCGTTAATCAGGCTGCCAGAAGAATATTCTCGCGTCTTGATGATCGCCCATAACCCGGGTTTGGAGGAATTGGTTGAAAGGCTAACGGGTAAATACCGCCCGATGCCCACCGCCGCCCTGGCGTATTTAATGATACCGGTACAGTTGTGGCAAGACCTCGCCGAGCCGGTAGAAGCCAAGACTGTTTTCGTTTGGAAGCCGCGCGAGCTGG
>Ga0315282_10004258_pt1 | contig 24998 bp, 30 predicted proteins | sample YL17G07_20_MG_FD_203693 | JGI IMG/M metagenome (GOLD analysis project Ga0315282, IMG submission 203693) | Sediment microbial communities from Yellowstone Lake, YNP, Wyoming, USA - YL17G07_20 | ecosystem: Environmental > Aquatic > Freshwater > Lake > Sediment | place: USA: Wyoming | collected... | reverse complement strand
ATTTCGCTTGAACTTGATGTATTTCCCAAGCTCATGCGTGAGGGAACAATCTCGGGCTACAAACATGATGGATACTGGGCTGATGTCGGAACGCCAGAGGACTACTTGCGTGTCCAAAAGGACCTTCTAACAGGCGTCTTCAAACCCCGAGAAGCAACTGCCACCAACACATAGTACCTATCTCGAATCATATTCCAGGCTATGAGAGCAACGGAACTCTGCTCTTCAGATCCTTCAGGATCTCAGCTTGATTAGCCTGACCTAGCTCACTAGAAAGCTCAGCCCTAACTTCACCTTCAGTTTCTATTTTTTCAGGAGCCTTCTCTCCGACAAGCGCTTCGAACAGCTTCCGCCAGGTTACTGGCGTGAGTTTAGGAGGTTGATATTCAGCCAGTGTGCAGGCAGCCAATGTCCACGTCCGCGCCACATTCGCGATGTTGTAACCTCCACCACCAAAAATCACTAGACGCCCTCCTGTCACTTCATCTGCTAGGTTGCGCGCGACCTCCACAACCTCCCGATATGTTCGGGTTGTGATCTGCAAGTGGGCGAGCAGATCGTTCGCATGAGAATCTGCTCCGCATTGCAGCAACAGCATTTGAGGCCGATACTTCCGGACCACTCGGGGCACGATCTCTCTGAATAAGTCTAGGTAGACCTCATCGTTAGTAAAAGGTGGGAGTGGTACGTTTATCTTGAGACCCACAGCCTTTCCTTCACCCACTTCATGTGTGAAGCCTGTCCCAGGGAACAGGTGGTGACCATCTTCGTGGAAGTCGATGTCCAAGACCCCGGGATCCGAGTAGAACCCGTACATAACGCCGTCACCGTGATGCGCATCCACATCCAAATAGAGAATTCTTTCAAGTCCGTAGCTCTTCTTCAGATAGGCGATCGAAATCGCAGGGTCATTGAATATGCAGAAACCTGACGCACGGTCGGGATGCGCGTGATGCAGCCCGCCCGCTATGTTCATCGCGTAAGTTACCTTCCTCGACATGACCAAATCAACTGCCGCTAGTGAAGCTCCCGCGGCCAAGGCGGACGCCTCATAGCATCCCTTGAACGCAGGCGTGTCACCCATGTCAAGAAATCCCGACCCAACCTCACTCATCCGCTTGACAAGTCTGATGTATTCATCATTATGGAATAGGAGAAGATCCTCGCGCGTCGTTTCCCGCGGAGGCGCGACCTTCACGTTCCCTGCGTCGAGCAATCCGACGGCTTTCATCAGCTCGTATGTCAACTTCAACCTAGTCGGCTTGAGGGGATGAGTCGGTCCGAAGTCATACTGTTGGAAAGCATCACTATAGACGATACCAACTGTTCGCGTCAGCCTGGGCCCCCTGCAAGAATCTGATTACCTAGTATCTCGATGGTTTTTGAATGCGTCCCATTACATCTCTAGTTGAAATTCAGAAGGCCCTTCCTTAATTGAGAAGGGCGTCTTTCTTCTGTCCATCCCAGATAGTTTTCATCGACCCAAACTTAAATAATCCATATGTAATAACCACGAAACGGTGTTAGATGTGCTACACTCACCAGATACTTTCAAGCTCTCCATAACCGAAAAGGCAGCTGAGAAAGTGAAGGCAGCAATAGAGAAACAAGGTAAGAGTGACGCAGCGCTGCGAGTCTATGTTGCGGGAGGCGGTTGTAGCGATTTCCAGTACAGTCTTGCCTTCGACAAGCAGAACGGCGACGACCATGTCATCGAAGCACATGGAGTCAAGATCCTAGTCGACGATCAAAGCGCCCAGTACATAGACGGCTCCGAAATCGACTACGTAGAATCTGTCATGGGCGAAGGATTCATGGTCAACAACCCGAATGCCACAGAGACATGTGGCTGCGGACACTCATTCAAACCCGAGTAATCAGCCCCTACATCCCCAATCCTTTTTGCTTCTCCTGAGAACGACACTAGCAAGAGCCCTCGTCCCAACAACGCCAGTTTTTGTAATCGTTAGCCCTGAAACGACCTACGAAAACTCCCGCTCGAAATCAGAGTCAATCCTGACCTTCGTAGTATGTCAACATGGCTCAATGGTGGACGGAGGTTTTGACGTGACTGCATAAGCTACCCACGTGACACCGTCAACCTCCCCTGTAATTCGGTTGCTAATCTCTTCCAGCACATCCTCGGTGACTCTTGCCCAGTCAGCAGTCATTCCATCTAATGATTTGACTATACGCACAGTCACAATGTGGCCGAGCTCGCGCTGATCTCCGACAACACCTACAGCCATATCATCGCCCACTATCGCGAAAGTCTGCCACATCTCATCATAGAGTCCTCTGCGCTTCATAACATCCTCAACGATTGCGCTGGCCTCTCGACAGATGCGCAGTTTCCCATCTGTGACCTCGCCGATTATTCGAACTCCTAAACCGGGTCCTGGAAATGGGTGCGTTCCGACGATTGACTCTGGCAAGCCCAACTCTTTGGCAATCTTTCGGACTTCATCTTTGTAGAGGAACTTGAGAGGCTCTACGAGCTTGAACTCGGACCAAGCCGGAATCCCGCCTACATTGTGATGTGTCTTAATGCGGGATGCGGGGCTTCCTGTCCCAGCGCTTTCGATCACATCAGGGTAGAGTGTTCCTTGAGCGAGCCATCGGAAGGTTCCAAGCTTCTTACTTTCTTCATCGAAGACTCGAATGAATTCCTCACCGATTATTCTGCGCTTTTCTTCTGGATCAATTACTTCTTTCAAACGCTCAAGAAATCGCTTGGAGGCATCAACGTAGTGCAGGTTCAGTCTTAGGTCTTCCTTCAGTGCCTTGAGAATGGTTTCCGCTTCGTGCTTTCTAAGGAGCCCGTGATTTACGAAGATACACTGGAGTCTCTGACCAACAGCCTTCTGGACAAGTACGGCGGTTGTTGTTGAATCGACTCCTCCGCTCACAGCAGAGAGCACACGCCCCTCACCGACCTCGGATCGAATCTGGTGTACAGCGGTTTCGATGATCGATTGAGGGTTCCAGGAGGGTGAGCAACCGCTTATCCGCGTTACAAAATTCCTGATAATTTGGATCCCGTTTTGCGTGTGAGCCACTTCGGGGTGAAACTGAACGCCGTACAAATGCCGAGAAGCATCGCGTATGGCCGCTGTGGCACAGTTTTCTGAACTTGCAATAGTCTCAAAGCTCTTTGGAAGTGTTTCCGCAAAGTCTCCGTGACTCATCCAGGAAGCAATCTTGCTTCCAATCTCCTCAAACAAGTCTGAGTGGTCTTTGATTTCGAGTGTGGTTTTCCCATATTCGTGGCGTTTAGTCGCTTTCACCTTTCCCCCAAGCATCTCGACCATTAGTTGCAGGCCATAGCAGATGCCGAGCACAGGAACTCCTAGCTGGAAAATCTTAGGGTCACATTTCGGAGCGTGCTCATCGTAGACGCTTGCAGGGCCACCTGAAAGGACAATGCCCTTGGCATTCAGCTTGAGAAGCTCGTCTGGGGATATCGTGTAGGGGAGTAGCTCTGAGTAGACTTCGCATTCTCTTATGCGGCGTGTTATGAGGTGTGAGTATTGGCCTCCGAAATCAAGAACGGCGATCAGTTCTCTCGGCATCGCCCATCAGTAGGTAATATTGGGTTTCTTAGATTAACGTTGCCGAAAGTCGACTTTTTCACTTGATTCGTTTGAGGCCCTTGGGGTACCTGAGAGCTAGGTCGGCGTAGGCTTCCTTGTATTTGCTCCACACCTGCTTGTCAACCTCCGCCACGTCTCGAATTACTTTCGCTGGGACGCCAACGGCAACCTTTCCATCGGGAATCGATTGACCACTTGTTACAACAGCACCTTCCCCGATTATGCTCCATATCCCGATCGTTGCGTAGTCGCTTATCACTGCTCCAACGCCGACCACGGCGTAGTCTTTGACCGTGCAATTGTGGAGAAGCGCGCCATGCCCAATCTGGACGTGGTTTCCTACCTCGCATTTCTCATTGATACGCGCATGCAGAACACAGTTCTCTTGCACGCTTGTCCTGTCGCCAATCACGATAGTGCCATAATCGCCTCGAATTCTCGCTCCTGACCCGATGAAGCATTGCGCCCCAATCTTGACATCACCCAAAACCTTCGCATCCTCATCAACGTACGCCGTCGGAGCAATAGACGGAATACGTCCCTCGAACTCAAAGACACCCAAACAAACTGACCTCCGTCAGTACCCCCAACTGGCCCGTGAATGTAAATCCCATGTTCGTTTTCCATTCTTCGCTCCAGAGAAGAACTCCAAGCGAGACCAGTGTGCGTAATATGCTGGAACCCTGATATAGGTCCATAGAATTGGTCTTAGAAAGACACCAGCGTATGACATTGCTATCTCGATTTGGACAAGTCACAAGGAAATTCGGAGACTTAGCACAATCTGCGACAGCGCGTTATCGTTTGATTCGACCTGAGCGGAATGAGAAAGTTGAGCTAGGCTTCTGTTCGACTTGCGGGAATCCAATCACGTTGAGTACAGAAGGGGCATACTCATCATTTCACAACGCGGCGACGTGTCGGTTGGTGAATCTTGCATTGGCAGAGATGGGAGTCAGCATCGACCAAACGATACGTGTAGTCGTCTACCCGTATTGGGGTCCACTGAAGGGCTATTACTCGACGGCTGAGCCGTTAACGATTCACGTAGCTGAAGAGGCGTATTCACATTTTCCGGAGTACATCATCCTCCACGAGACTAAGCATCTAGTGGACTGTCTAACGAAGGGTTGGAGCGAAGAAGGGACGCCTGATCCTTTTGCTCGCCACCTTTGCGCAAAGTACGGCTTTCCATGCCCTCCTCCTCACCAGCACATCGGTCAGTAGGATTAGAGAGCTTGTTCACGCGCTGAAAAACGACTTGGACCAATGCGTTAGGCGTAAGTGCCTATCTTGGCTTCCAGTTGGCTCTTCGGAAGCGCACCGACTATCCTGTCTACTTCTTCCCCGTTTTTCATAACGAGCAGAGTTGGGATAGCCATGATCCCGAAACGTTGGGCCGTTTCTGGGTTCTCATCGACATTCAGCTTGCCGAAGACGACCTTGCCACTGTAGTCCTTTGCCAATTGCTCGACGACAGGAGCAATAGCACGGCACGGTGCACACCAAGCCGCCCAACAGTCCACAACGACTAGAGGATAGCTCTTCACGGTTTGCTCGAAATTCCTGTCACTTACGGCAATCGGTTTGTTTATGGTCGGTGTTGACATTTGACCCATGAGTTCACGCATCTTCTTTGCACGTATCTCCTCAAGTTCGTCCAAGTTTGGACCTCACACGGGAGCCGCCCCCTCAGCGTTCCAACTCGTTATAAGTTTACCCTGCAACTAACTCACCTGAAATTATCCGAAATCTGATGGGCTCCCAAGAAAGAGCTTGTCGGGAAACCCGCGAACCTTGTCATCAGGGCAGCATCAATGCATTAAGGATCAGTTACTCGACCAAAACCTGTCAGTGGCTTCTAGGCAAACTTAAGAACACATCCAGCTCTAAATCTCGATTCACTTCGTGAACGCCTATGCCTCTCGATTTTGAGTTCACTGGCGAACAGGAGCTTTTCCGACGAACTGTGCGCGAATTTGCAAAAAAGGAGATTGCTCCGAAAGTCAGAGAATATGAACGCAAGCGCGAGTTCCCCTGGGAGCTTTACCGCAAGATGGGTCAGGCGGGTCTTCTTGGTCTGAGGCTGCCGAAACAGTACGGTGGCCAAGAAGCCGACGCAGTCACCATGGGGATCCTTCAAGAGGAGCTTGGTCGAGCAGGTTGGCAGATCCCCCTCGGAGACATAACGGCAGAAATTCTGGTGCTTAACGGACCGGAACATCTGAAGTCGGAATGGTTCCCTGCGATGGTTAAAGGCGAGAAAATTATTGGAATAGCCAACACGGAACCTGGAGCCGGATCGGATGCGGCGGGGATAGCGACTCGTGCAGTTCGGAAAGGCGATAGTTACGTGTTGAATGGTGAGAAACAATGTATCACGGGCATTGATGAATGCGGCGCTTACTGTCTACTAGCGAAGACAGACCCAGACAAGGGCGCGAAGGGGGTTAGCATGTTCTTCGTCGAAATGAACAGGCCGGGAATCGAGAAGTACAATTTTGATGCACTTGGGTGGAAGCTGTTCTCCTTTGGTGGGTTCGTGCTCAAGGATGTCTCCGTTCCTTCAACGAATCTAGTCGGTGAAGAGAACCAAGGATTCCGTTACGTCATGGAGACATTCGACTTGATGCGAGCTCTTATTGCAATTTGGTGTATTGGGATGGCAGAGGCCTCACTCGACGAAAACGTCGAGTACGTCAAGCAACGGAAAGCTTTCGGAAGACCGATAGGACAATTCGAATCCGTGCAGTCTCGCATAGTAGAAGGGTACACGAAGGTCGAGGCCGCAAGGTTACTTTGCTACAGAACATTGTGGCTGAAAGACAAAGGGCAGAAGATAACCAAAGAGTCAGCCATGATCAAATGGTATGCACCATTAATCTCCTTTGGAGTCGTGAACGACTGCCTTCAGAACAGAGGCGCTATCGGGTACACTACTGAATGCATGGACGAATACAGACTCAGAGAAATTAGGGGCGCGATGATTGGTGACGGGACAACTGACATTAACAAGATCGTGGTGGCGCGCGAAATCCTAGGTCGAGAATATCTTCCATACCGTTGAAGCTCACTGATAAGATGGCGGAGAGGAGAGTGGGCTTCCCCAGCACGGGGAATCCCCCTAGAACACTACGTGGCGTCTTGTCTTGCTCGCTCGGAGCTTTTGGTGCCGACTGGACTATTTTCCCTCGCTCACGATTGTCGTCAAGGTTGACCGTATTTTGTCGAGCCTTCGTACCTTCCAGGTAATTACTTCTTTAAGGCGATCCATGGAGTCAGTTTCGATCTTTGCCACTACGTCGTAAACACCGTATACGAAGTAGGATTCCTTGACTTCTGGAACTTCACGTAGACTCTTCAGAATCTCATTTTCCGAGCCTGCATCAATATTCATAAACACGAAAGCCTTAGGCATTCACCTAAACCCCGTCACACTGTAGTGTTGATGAGTATTATGAGATTATCCATCGAACCGTTCTCGGTATGTTAGGGGGCATAAAGCTGCCTTCGCAAGCCGATTTTGCGCTTCGCCGAGTGGAGAACTACATACGAAAACGGTCCTCTACCGACCGAAGAATGGGACATGCTTGGATGATTGTGCCCGTTCTACCGATTATAGTAGCTATTGTCCTTATCATGGCGTTGATCGGAATCGTCATTTCCTCTATCCCTACATTTCAGCCAGGCGAACCCCCATCACCAGCCTTTGCCGGAATCTTCGCCCTCTACGCTCTGGCTCTCATGACCTTCTACGCTGTGCTTCTCGTGGGAGCGTTTGCCGTTTTCTATTTCGTCGATCGTAGGAACCGGCACTTCAGGAGACAGCAAATGCTCTTCGCCGCCATTTCGTCGTATCTCCAAGCGAGAACTAATGTGGGGGTCGGTGAGAATTTCGAGAAGTTGACCCAGCTCAATGAGGATTCAATATTCGAAGAACAGGACAGACCAGCCGGTCTATGGGCGATATTGTATGTTTTCGTAACGCCGATTGTGGGTCTTGTCGTCCCCTACAACTTGACGCAAGACTTGCGCAAACATGAAGAACGGCAAGCGGAGTATCAGCAGGTTCTCGTCCCGGCATTTGATGAGGCTGGGGTTGCGCGCCCCACGTTTACTGCTTGCAGGCGCCACAACAGGGACCCGATGGTTTACCTCATTCTAACAGCAATCACGGCCGGGCTCTTCTGGATATATTGGTTCTACACACTCCTGGGAGATTACAACGAGCATTTTGCAGATCACGCTGCTTTGGAAGATCAGATTCTCGCCTCCCTGAAGCCTTTAGCCGTGTGCAGAGCTTGCGGCGGTTCGATACCTCAAGATGCAAAATTCTGCCCCCTCTGCGGAGCGCCCCAGTCAACTGCCTAAGAATGCGAGGCTGACACGAGACAGAATACGCGGCGTGGAAACGAATGGGATACGCAAGTGAAGTGCGTTCAGTTTTTGTGCGTAGCAAGATGCTCATCAGCATCGTGGCAATCGTATTCTTTTCTGTAGTGTTTGTTTCGACTCTTGTCTCGTATGTCCTTCTTGCGACTTCCCCTGATCTTGTGAGATATCTTCAGAATTTCTTGGCTGGTGAGCGCGGGTTAATTGGGATACCTCCGCCCGAAACGAGCGGTTTCTATTGGCTAATTTTCCTCAATAATATTGGTCATTTCTGGAACCCAAGTCGCGCGTGGGTTTGGTTGCCTTTCGCAGGCGCCTTCAGCTTGGGTTACGAACTCATCTTGAACGCGATAATCATTGGTGGGGTCATATCCTTCGCTACGCTGACGAGAGGTGCCGCATTCACCATAGCTGGGCTGACGCCTCATGGTGTGTTGGAGATTCCAGCATTCATTCTTCAATTTGCTGGACTGACACGTTGGCATGTAGCAGCGTCACGCGTGATTTATGGAAAAATGAGCGGTCGGCAAGTTGACCGACCGTTATTCATGGAGGGGGTGAAGGATACGTTCGTCTTGTCGCTCTTCTCTGTGACATTGTTCGCAGTCGCGGCTTACGTGGAGACCTTCATCACGCCGGTCCTCATAGGCTATTAGCAAGTTCACTCTACGCTATTTGGTATGTGATTTGCACATTCACTGTGACCTGCAATGTCCCTGGTTGAATTGGTGTCTGATTGCCCGAAATGCTGGCTCTTTCCAACATGGGTTGGTAGACGTAGCCTGGCGTTACTGATATTGGACCCAGTAAAGTGACACCTAAGCTTGAAGCCACGGCTTTCGCTTTTCCGTCCGCGTCCTGAATCGCCAACTGCAATGCCTGCTTCTCGATTTTTGTGAGGGCTGCGTTTGACAATGTGAACATTACGCCCTGTACTTCGTTGACGCCGGCGTTGATCGCGGCATCTAATGCTTTACCGACCACGCTGAAGTCACTCAGCGTCACTTGGATAGCATTTCGTACTGCGTAACCTACGATTTTGGGCGGCGTCGTTTGATCTTGCTTGTATTCGTAGATTGGGGCCAGAGAGTAGGACACGGTTTCTATGGAACTCTTGCCTATCCCAGTGTTCGCCAAGGCATCCATGACTTTCGACATGATTAACGCGTTGTCACTGCTTGCTTGCGTGGCGGTTGCGGCTTGGGTTTGAACGGCGAGAAGTATGATCGCTTGATCTGGCTGAGCGGAAACCGTTCCAACGCCCATAACCTGCAAAGTCTTTTGTTGCGCATTGGATGGGCTATTCGTTTGAATGCTCAGGGGACGAGTTGTAGCCACTGCGCTAATCAGCACAATTGCCACAATTGCGATTGCGGCGAGGTAGTAGATCCTTCGGCTGGAAATCTCACTCAATTAGTGCACCTCCTCAAGATTTGAACGAACGTACATTAGCATCTGTTCGCAATAACCCCATGGTTTTGAACAGACTGTTCACGGTTTAGAACAGCCTTTGGGCCCTGCGCCAATCCAATGGATAAGTCAACGGAGTCGCGTTCAATGGACAGGTACATGACGAAAACGCCATCCAATGACTGCGTTTTCATTAGGGTTCGCGATTGAAGCCTTATGAGGCAACTCAAGGACAGGCTCGGGAACACGTGAGGAGAATTGTTCAAGGTCTTCATTACAAGTCGCGTGATTGATAGAATCTCGCGTGACGTGAACCGGCCGGTCGAAAGAATTGGACTCCTGATGGGAGCTTTGGAGAATGCCTCGCTCTGGGTCAACGACATAATACCGGCAGGAACAGAAATGAGCGAAGTCCATTGTGTCTTCCCCCCACAACGCCTTGCACAGGTGGCGAACGATATTGTGGAAGGAAGGATAGAGGGGCGAATAGTTGGATGGTATCATTCACACCCCGGACACGGCCTATTCTTGTCACAGACCGACCTCGAAACCCACATGCAATTTTACCAGTTCTCTCCGTATGCCCTTTCACTCGTGGCAGATCCAAAGTCTGGGGAGTTTGGTATCTGGATTTATGAGAACGGCGTAGGTGTGGTCCAGCTGCCCGCGAACTATATCCACATCATCTAGGAATCCTAGTCATGGAACCCTTCGGTTTTCGTGGACTATGATTTTGAGAAGCCTTCGAGCGGAGGGAACGCCAGCTCGCGCTACCATTTTGCGCCGTTCATTCCAAAGGTCTGAGAGCAAAGCAGCCGAGTATCCTCTGCGCTTGTAATCGACGATTTGCAGAAGAATATCTAAGCTGTCAGCCGCATGAACGATCTTTGCTTCTTTCGTGTTGCTCGAGTCGTATTCACTCTGGAGTGACTTGTATTTGCCGGCGAGCTTGCGATCAGTCATGCCCTTAGCAAGGTGCTCCCACGCGTTCTTCTCAACCTCACGCTTTATTGACCGACCTCTTTTTCCCATGTGTTGTAGATAGGCCTGACTGATATCGAATGTAAATGATTCTGCGAGATCGTGCAGAACCGTCATTCTCAGAACCTTCTCTATGTCAAGCCTGACTCCGCGTCTTTCCTCCAAATCAGCCAAGATCATAGACAGAGCGCTTGTCGAGAAAGTATGCTCCGCCACAGATTCGGCATCAGGCAATGAGACGCCGTGGCTCAACCATCCGCTCCTCGGAATTCGCTTCAGTCCAGAAAGCGCAAGAAGAAACTGTAGAATTGTCTCCGCCTCCTCTAACACTCTCTACCGAAAGACAACAGTTATGGCTTTGACCTTTTGTTCTTGGCGGAAACCAACGGGTCGACGGATATGAAGCGCTTACTAATGCTCATACTTGCCGTGTACGGTGTCACTGCGGCTTTGTTTTGGGCAACAGCAGTAAATACAGCGACCCTCTATGCCGTGAAGGACAGTTACAGTTGGCAGTCCGTGCCCAAAGCGAACAGTGGCGGTTCGAACAACTTCGCAATCACATCATCCACTGCGAATCCTAGGAACATGAGAGGATGGATTTCCTTTGACATGCGCGGGGTCCCTAATGACGTCTGGATTCTCAACGTTAAACTCCGACTGAGAGTCTGGCACAAAACCACAACCGATCCCAAACTCGGGATAGGTGACAGCACGGGCAGGGTGTACGGGGTTTACCGACTGACTCAACCTTGGACGGAGTTCAACATTACTTGGGCATATCAACCGAATTACACAGAAGAACATCACGCTACATCTCCTGTTCCTCCTGGCCAAGGTGGGTGGGATGGTCCGCTTCTCTACATGGATTGGGACGTTACGGACTTAGTGAGAGACTGGGCTTCCGGCGCCGACAATTATGGAATTTTGATCCGGGACACACAAGAGAATGCTCCCCTCTATTACTCCACTCAGTTCTTTACGCACAACAAGGTCCCAAACGAGAGTTATTTCCCTCGAATTGTCGTGACTTATGTTAGTCCGCTATCTGTGGTCATCCTGGTCGCCGCCTTGGGCTTGGAAGGACTGTTTATCACTACCCTTTGGCGAATGAGAAAACGCCGTCAAGATAGTTCGGAACATAGGTGAGCGTGATCTTGGGAAGTCTGCAGGAAGGAGCGAGAATCGCCGTCGAGGTCTGCATGTCCATTAGAAGCGGCGAACACGTTCTCGTATTGACCGATCGCCCCACATTGGAGATTGGAAAAGCGATACATGATGCGGCAGAGAAAGTGACGAAGGGAAACGTCAAGCTGCTCGTTCTTGAGGACTACGTGGAACGACCAGCAAAGGAACTGCCGAAGCAAATTCTCGAGCTGATACCATGGGCGAATGTCACTTACTATGCAGCGGAAAGCAAACCGGGCGAGCTGGGGATTCGAGGACCCTTCATTCGAACGGCAGTGAAATACGCAAGACACGGCCACATGCCCAGCGTCACAAAAGAACTCATGGAGACAGGGATGTGCGCTGATTACCACAAAATTTCCGATTTGACCAAGAAAGTGGAACGGATCGTCAAAACTTGTAGAAAGGCGCGTGTAGTGACAAAAGCCGGTACCGAACTCGAGGTCGACTTCAATCCATCCTGGAGATGGAAGGTGTGCGATGGCCTGTATCCAGAGAAAGGCATGTGGGGTAATCTGCCTGAAGGGGAGATTTTCACTGCCGCATACAGAGCCAACGGAAGGATGGTGATTGATGAGCTGGGTGACTGGTTCAGCCCGAAATACGGCGTACTGTCAAAGACACCCGTCACGCTCCAAGTCAAAGATTCTCGCGTTGACTTGTCCTCCGTGAAATGTGCAAACGAGCAACTGCGCCAGGAATTCGTCGAGTACCTCAGCACCGATGCCAACAGCAACAGACTCGGCGAGTTTGCAATTGGAACGAACATATTCCTAGACCGATTGACAGGAAATCTCCTCCAGGATGAAAAGTTCCCCTCAGTTCACTGCGCCTTCGGCGATCCATATCCGGATGAAACAGGCGCGGATTGGCAGTCGAAAACCCACGTCGATGGCATCATGCTGAAGTCCACGGTTTGGATTGACGGTAAACAAATCATGGATGAAGGCAGGCATTTGACCACCTGACTGTTCCGCGTTCGAACCCGTCGCAACCTTAGTTTCTGAGAAAAGTTTCGCGCCTCCGGCAACGAAAGCAATAAGTAAGAACTTTTCATATCAGAGCCCACTTCCAGTGGAATTGAGGAAGTTATCGTGTCCGAATTCAAACCGGGGAGGATAGAGCGAGTAGCTGGCCCCGTCGTTGTTGCCTCTAACATGCTTGGCGCTCGTATGTACGAGCTTGTCAAGGTTGCTAGCACCGGTTTGATCGGCGAGATTATTCGAGTTGAGGCAGACAGGGCCACAATCCAGGTGTACGAGGAAACGACCGGGATCAAACCGGGTGAGATTGTTGAGCGAACAGGCAGCCCACTGTCAGTTGAGCTCGGTCCGGGTTTGATGAACCAATTCTTTGACGGAACACAAAGGCCATTGCCTGTCCTCTTGGACAAGGGTGGTGCTTTCATTCGAAGAGGAATCAGCGCCGCACCTCTCGATCGAAAGAAGAAATGGGAATTCACTCCATTAGTGAAGAAAGGAGACACGGTCATCGGCGGTGACGTGCTCGGTGAAGTGCCCGAAACTGTGCTAGTGAAGCACCGGATTTTGGTTCCCCCCAACATCAGTGGAACTTTGAAATCGGTAGTGTCCAAAGGCAGCTACACACTCGAGGATCCGGTCGCTGAGCTTGAAACGAATCGAGGAATAGTCAAACTCTACATGATGCATTCTTGGCCCGTTCGTGTGCCGCGCCCAACTAGAGAAAAAGTCCCTTCAGACACACCACTCATAACGGGCCAACGAATCATTGATTTCTTCTTTCCAATCTCGAAAGGCGGAACCGCGGCCATACCTGGAGACTTTGGAACTGGTAAGACGATTACACAACATCAGCTAGCAAAATGGGCAGACGCTGACGTAATTGTGTACGTGGGCTGTGGTGAACGCGGAAACGAGATGACCGAAGTCCTTGAAACGTTCCCGGAATTAAAGGACCCGCGGTCAGGACAGCCACTAATGGAGAGAACGATCCTAGTGGCAAACACTTCGAACATGCCCATCGCGGCGCGTGAGGCTAGCATGTACACGGGTGTTACGCTGGCTGAATATTTCCGCGACATGGGCTATAATGTCGCGCTCATGGCGGATTCCACTTCGCGATGGGCCGAGGCACTCCGTGAAGTATCGGGGCGTTTGGAGGAAATGCCAGGAGAGGAGGGCTATCCAGCATATTTGGCGTCTCGATTGGCACAGATCTACGAAAGAGCTGGACGCGTGAAAGTCATCGGCAGCGACTCGAACAAGTTAGGTTCGGTGTCTATTGTTGGAGCAGTCTCGCCCTCCGGAGGAGACTTTTCCGAACCGGTAACTCAGAACACATTGAGAATAGTCAAGGTATTCTGGGCTTTGAGCAAACCACTCGCCGAACGACGACACTTCCCCGCAATCGATTGGTTGAGCAGCTACTCGTTATACTTGGACTCCCTGGAGAATTGGTACAGAACTCACATTGGACCGGAATGGTCCGCTCTGAGAAAAGACGCAATGGCGCTACTGCAACGAGATGAAGAACTTCGAGAAATCGTCATGCTTGTCGGCCCAGACGCGCTATCTGAGAGTCAGAGAGTGATACTGGAGGCAGCTCGAATGATCAAGGAAGACTTCTTGATACAGAGTGCGCTCCACCCTGTCGATAGCTATTGTTCACCCGAAAAGACTTTTCGACTCATGTCGCTCATCATGAAATTCTACGAGAAAATGAAGACAGGGGTAGGCAAGGGGGTATCGCTGCAGCGTGCGCTCGAACTTCCGGCGAAAGAGGAAATCGCCCGGGCAAAGATCCACCCCTCTCAGACATTCGAAGAGCTAGCGAAGCACATCGAAACGAATATGGAACAGCAATTCCAGTCCTTGTCCACTGAACTTCTTGAGAAGCCAGCCGTCTAATAACATGAGTGAGGAAAGAAACGTGTCGGTAGTCGTCAGGGAATATTCAACAGTTAACGAGATCTCAGGTCCTCTCTTGTTCGTCCAGAACGTGAAAGGTGTAGGGTTTGGTGAGCTCGTGCGGATTCGAACTCCTACTGGCGAAGAAAGAAGAGGGCAGGTACTGGAGGTCCGCAGTGACTTGGCCGTCGTACAAGTCTTTGAAGGCACTTCGGGCCTCGACGTTTCCTCTACGAGCGTACGGTTCATGGGCGAGACCGTTAAGTTAGCTGTCTCAAGTGACCTGTTGGGCAGAATACTTGATGGCAGTGGAAATCCAATTGATGGTGGCCCGCGAATTATACCTGAAGATTATTCGGATGTTCACGGTGCTCCAATCAATCCCTACGCTCGGACGTATCCTCGCGAATTCATCCAGACAGGAGTTTCAGCAATCGATGGCATGAATACACTCGTGAGAGGACAGAAGCTCCCGCTCTTTTCAGGAGCAGGACTACCCCACAATCGAGTGGCAGCCCAAGTCGCGCGACAAGCACGGGTCAGGGGAACGGGCGAGCCATTCGCAACCGTGTTCGCTGCAATCGGCATCACCGCCGACGAAGCCAGGTTCTTCCGAGAAGACTTCGAAAAACAAGGAGCGTTCGAGCATGTAACCATGTTCATCAACCTTGCCGACGACCCCGCCATAGAGAGAATTCTCACACCACGTATGGCCCTAACCGCTGCCGAGTATTTCGCGTTCAAATTGGACATGCACGTGCTAGTCATACTCACCGACATGACCAACTACGCCGAAGCTCTGCGGGAGATCTCCGCGGCTCGAGAGGAAGTGCCCGGCAGACGAGGTTATCCAGGTTACCTTTACACAGACCTCTCGACCATTTACGAACGTGCAGGAAGAGTTCATAATGCGAAAGGGTCTATCACGCAGATGCCAATCCTGACGATGCCGCACGACGACATTACCCATCCTATTCCAAATCTCACGGGTTACATCACCGAGGGCCAATTGATAGTTGATCGTGGTCTCCACAGGAAGGGAATCTACCCGCCTATCGACGTCTCACCTTCGCTTTCCAGGCTCATGCGCGAAGGCATCGGCAAAGAAAGAACTAGGCAGGATCACAGAGAAGTGTCAGACCAACTTTACTACGCCTACGCCGAGGGCCGAGCTTTCAGAGACCTAGTCGCCGTGGTAGGAGAAGAAGCACTCTCGGCCCGGGACAAAATCTATCTGAAGTTTTCCGACGATTTTGAGAGACGATTCATTGGGCAGGGTGAGTACGAGAACCGCGATATTGAGAAGACCCTTGATCTGGGTTGGGACCTTCTAGCGGCGCTCCCGGAGAGCGAGCTGAAACGAGTAGACCCAGCGACGATCAAACAGTTCCATCCCAAGTATAGAGCTGGGACAGGGAAGTAGATGCCCGAGCTAATAGCGGGCGTCCATCCAACTCGCATGGAACTACTCACACTCCGTAAAAGACGAAACATTGCAGAACGAGGTCGAGATCTTCTCAGAGAGAAACTGGACGCTCTGATGATTGAGTTCTTCCAGTTTGTTCGTGAGATCAGTACCCTGAGAGCAAAAGCGCAGGGACTCCTCGCAGAGGCTTATGAGAGCTTCGTTGAAGCACAAATGGCCATGGGGTACATGAAACTCGAACAGACATCGGTTGGAGTCGAAGACAGGTTCACAATAGAATCAAAGTCCAGAAACATAATCGGCGTTACGATTCCCTACATACAAGTGAACGTCAAACCGCTGACCGGTTTTCCATACAATATCTACGACACATCCATCAAACTGGATGAAGCCACGCTCAAGATGGCTGATGCGATAAAGGCAATAGCGGAACTCTCCAGCGCGGAGGCAGCAGTCAAGAAGCTCGCTGAAGCTATCGCAGCTACCAAGAGACGCGTTAACTCTTTGGAATACGTGGTCATTCCTCGTATGCTAGCCACGATACGCTATATTGAAATGCACTTGGAAGAGGCGGAACGCGAAGACTTCTTCCGGTTGAAGAGAATCAAGAGTAGAATGGCCAAGGTAGAGAAAAGGCTCGAAGCACCAATACCCGCAGCTTAACCGCTACAAATCAGTGCATCTAGGAACTCTTCTGCTTCAGAGAGAGAATGGCTTTCGCGAGATCCCCGCCCGCTTCGACCAGCGCTTTCTGAGCTTCTTCTGCTGATTTGCCAGTCTGTTGAACTACAAGTTCCACGTCTGCATTCAAAGGTGTGCTCGGAGCTGATGGCTGTTGCGGCTGCGCTTCGGAGACGCGCCCTCCGGCTATTTGGTACATGGTTTGACCCTGTATGTTGATTGTGGTAACGTTGGGCTCTTCGATTACAATGTCCTTCGTCCCAGTCCGTATGATGACCGAGGACACGTCCGGAACCTCATCCATCTTCATGCCCATTTTCTGCATCATACGCGCGGCGTCCCGACCTCCGGGAACGCCTCGTGCGGCCTTCAGAGCCTTGTACGCCAACTCAACTCAACTTCTCGTGTGTTAGCTCAGGACCAGAATAAGAATATCGGACGCCTTCCTCTTACCTGAGCGGGCCCACGGATTTCTCCACGGCCTCCAATAGACTCCCATCTGATATCATGTCTGCAACTTTCTGAATATCCGCGGAACTTGGTCGGTCCTCTCTTATCATTGGAACGTTCTCGCGGAGTTTGAGGTATGCGGCTCGTGTACCTCTGCCACATTTCACTGGATCGCGAAAATCCAGGCCTTGTGCGGCGCAGATGAGCTCAATAGCTATGACCCGCTGCGAATTTTGGAGAATCGCTCTTGCCTTCAATCCCGCTGAGGGGCTCATGCTGACGAAGTCTTCCATGTTTGCGGATGTGGGTATCGTGTCCACAGTCGCCGGGTGTGCGAGAACCTTGTTCTCGGAAGCGAGAGCAGCGGCCGTATATTGCACGGCCATGAGTCCAGAGTGAAGCCCCTGAGATTCGGTCGCGCCAACCAGAAAAGGTGGAAGACCACGGCTTAGGGTCGCATCCAGCAACCGGGAGACCCTTCTTTCGGAGATGTTGGCGATGGTTGCGAGGGCTATCGAGACTACGTCCATGGCGAGCCCGACTGGCTGCCCGTGAAAGTTTCCGCCCGACAACACGTCCGGACCATCCGGAAACACGAGTGGATTGTCCGTAGCTGAGTTCATTTCAACCTCTATCAACCTCCTAGCGAACGCGATTGCCTCTCGGGCAGCTCCAACGACCTGCGGTGTGCATCTCAATGAATAAGCGTCTTGAGCAGCTTCACGATCACCGCTGACCGTCTCTTTGACAAGCCGACTCCCAGCTATCAAAGACCGAATGTTTTGAGCGGAGTCTATCTGGCCCTTGAATGGCCTTGCGTCATGGATTCTCGCATCGAAAGCCTGGGTGAAACCCCGCAATGCTTCAAGCGATGCAGCCGCTGAAATCTCACTTGCCTTCACGAGACGCTCCGCATCATGAACAGTAAGCGCTGCTACTGCCGTGGACATCTGCGTCCCATTGTTCAGCGCGAGACCTTCCTTCATCGAGACTGAGAGCGGCTTCAGCCCAATCTCTTTTATCACGTCCGATGCAGACTTCAATTTGCCGCGATGTTCCACAGTGCCTTCGCCCATGAACGCAAGCGCCATGTGAGATAGAGGAGACAAGTCTCCACTTGCACCCACTGATCCCTTGGACGGGATGATCGGGTGAATGCCCTCATTCAGAAAGTCTAGAATCGATTGAGCAACGATCATACGGACACCAGAAAGACCTTTGGCTAAGGTGTTCAGACGGAGGAGCATTATCGCGCGGACAACGTCGGTCGAAAGATTTTCTCCAACACCACAAGCATGGCTTCTGAGTAGGTTTGTCTGGAGTTTGGACGCCTCGTCCAATGTTATTCGCGTGTTGCTTAATGCGCCGAAACCCGTCGTGACACCGTAGATTATCTTTCCGGCTCGCGCTAGTTCTTCTAGGGTTGATCGGGATCTTTCAATGTTCGAAATGCTTTCCTTCGACAGCTCCACTTTGTCTCGGAATCGCGCGACCCTAACGAGATCTCCTATTGTAAGTGAGGCGCCATCGACGACTACTTGACTTCTTCCCAACCTGTCAGCTCCCCGTTGGCCTCGCTATGCGAGCAACTGGCGTTTGAAGATGTGGGTTTATTCCCGATTCAGCGCGAAATGCCTACGCACACGAGCAAAGCAGATTTTCTGCAGTAGCCTAGAGGCGGCTAAGGGAGAGCTGTTCGCAGTATGGCAGTATTGGCTTCGGCTTAGTGCACAGGAGGTTGGTAAGCCCGCTACGGCTAATCGAATCCTGAGAACACCCTCGTATGTCGGTGTTGCTCCGGGCGCAGCCATAGTCGCGGTGAAACTGAGAAGTGGAAGCGAGGATCATGTGCTTGACGGAATGAGTTACGTGATTCAAAAGGCGCGGGAGCTTGGTCGCCCACTCGTAATCGACCACAGCCTTGGCGATTCTCTGGGATCTCATGATGGAACTGAACCACTTGAAATCGCTATGACAGATCTTGCACAAGACGGTGTCCCGATAGTCGTCGCAGCAGGCAACTCTAGGAACTTGAACCTACACGCTAGAGGAAAACTATCGCCTGGACAATCAATGACCGTCTATTGGTCCATCAACCAGTACGAACGTGGAAGTTACATAGATCTATGGTCCCCCGTCTCTGACAACATTGGAATTTCTGTGAAGACCCCGTCCGGGACTATTGTGTACGGCCCGACCGATGAAACTGGTGTAAATACGCCCGACGGCAATGTCCAGATTTTGACTGGAGAGCGATCCAGTGGGAATGAGTGGTGGATTAGCATAACCTCCCCACCAGGGCGAGACTTGCAGACAAGTCCCTGGTCCTTCACTCTGACTGGCGCAAGAGTGTCGGAAGGAAGATGGGACGCTTGGGTGGAACCAGGCCAGTTTACGTTGAACGCTACCAGTTCATACATAATCGACCCCCAGGATACGATCGATTATCCTGGCACAGCACGCGGCGTCATAACAGTAGGTTCGTATATGACGCGCCTCTTCTGGAGGTCTGGTTGCAGCGCCTGTATTGCATACTCATTGGCCCAAGGCAAACATGGAATCTGGTGGACCCCACCCCCCGCTCCCGACGACGGGGCGTTGACCTATTCCAGCAGCATGGGGCCCACGCGTGATGGGAGGATGAAACCTGAACTTGTGGCACCGGGTGCTCAGATTGTAGCGGCTCGCGCATCAACTAGACAGTAGAAGTACTCTGACCCTGACAACTATCATCAAGTCTGGCGAGGAACAAGTTTTTCCGCGCCCCATGTTGTGGGCGTCATTGCCATGATGCTTCAGATGAACCCGTACTTGACTCCAAACGAAATTAAGACCATCTTGACCCAGGCTGTTAGGCAGGACAAGTTCACAGGTGAGATAGACAGGGACATCGGTTCGCCACTTTGGGGTTGGGGGAAGGTGAACGCATTGGCGTCGACGGAAGATACGCCAACACTTTACTCTGTGAGACTACAAATCGAGGCCGAGCCCGGGGATTTCATAGTCAACCTCAATCTGGATGGAGAAAGCGCGTTTGCCATTTCACTCAACCAGACAAATACGCTGATTCTCGAGTTTAGGCGAGGTGGGACACATACGATCGAACTTGCCCCTCATACGATTCAGATTTCTCCTGGAGTCAGGTATGTCGCCTCAGGTACACCGTGGGAATTCTCCTCGGGGGGAATTAGGAAGTTCGATTATCAACTCCAATACTATCTCGAGGTAACATCACCGTATGGATACGCTATTGGCACAGGGTGGTACGGCGCAAATACGACAACAACAGCAGGCGTCTACCCGCTTGAGGTACCAGGGTTCCACTTCCAAGGATGGACTGGATCTGTCACCTCACCATCTTCTTCGATACAAGTAACAATGAATTCGGAGAAACGATTGGTAGCTCAATGGGCGGAAGACCGGCCAATGATGGACGGTTCCGCGCCCCTCAACGTTTTTCTCGTCGTGGCTTTGGGGGTCATAGGAATCGCATCTTTGGTGATGCTGTTTAAGACTGGACGCGTGAATTTGCTATCGATCCGTAGGAACGACGCGGCCCGCCGATTTCATCGACTCCTCTCCGAATCTTGACGGCGACGCCTCGCTTGAAGAATCTCATGTCATGACCGGCCAAAACTGCCCGGCCGACCCCAAGTAGGGCTCCGCCCTGGTCAGTGACGATTACTTCCTCGGCCGGCCGCAACCCTTCATCCGCGCTCACTACGTGCTTTGCGAATACGTCGCCTCCAACTTTGATGAAGTCCGCCACATCGTTCGATACTATCACCAGGTTTGGAGGTTTCTGTAGTTTGGAAAGGATCATTCTAGCCCCGTGTGGAGTGAGAGCGAGATAACCGTCCTTTGGTCTGAGCGTGGCGATGAGCTGATTTCTCCGGTAAATGTGCCTAATCCTGCCGGTTCGCGTTGAACAAACTATCTTTGTCTCCCTATCGAACAGCGCAGACCCAACTTCCTCTCCAAACTGATAGCTAGCGACTCCTCTCAGCTTTCTGATCTGAGATACGGTTGCAGGGTTCAAATGGACCCAGGTGCGATAGTCCGAGTAACCAATTTAAGCTTCGAGTGGGCGCAAAACGACGCAGGAAGCCCAGCTTTTGAATTGCGACATCTGTGGAAGAGAAATCTCCGGTCAACCCTTCAAGGTGAGGGTTGAAGGAGCGAAGATGCTTGTATGTGGCCGATGCAGGAATCTGGGCAAACCATACGAAGAGGAGCCAACCGTCAGAAGATCGCTAACAAAGCCGGTTACGTTGCCGAGAACCTTACAGAGGAAGGCACCAGAACTCCCGAGAGGAATGGAGGCGCTGGATATTGCTGAGGATTGCGTCCAGCAAGTGCGACAGCAGCGAATGAAACTCGGGCTCTCGCAAGAAGACCTTGCGAAGCGAGTCAGAGAGAAACTGTCAGTGATACAGAAGATCGAAACGGGGAAGATTACTCCTGATACCAAGCTTTGCAAGGAGCTTGAGCACGAACTTAAGATCAAACTTCTCGTACCCCGCAAAGAGACATCTGAATTTCCGAAAACGGCGGCACCAGCGGAGATAACGCTAGGCGACATCATAAAAATCAGGAACAAATCGAAATCCGCCAGGGAAGATTAAGGCCTCACTACTCTCTTCCCGTGTTCTGTGGGCACAATTCGAAGTGCCGCGTTCGGGAACTCTTCCTGCAAACCGCGGTGGTTGAACATCCAGTCAAGGAATATGCCCAAGGCGCTTACTTCACTGATCGGCTGGTTTGTTACAGAAACATTCCAATCAGCTAGGTGGAACATCTCACCTGGAACCTTCTCTGCACCAACCACGACCAGTTTGTTTTCATGGGAGGCTCTTATTCGCTCAATGATTTCAGGCAGTGGGATGCCGTACGCGGTCAGGTGAACTACCCTCCCGCCCGCTTTCTTCCACTCTGTGACAGAATGCCTCCAGGGCTTACCGGTCTCGATTGTGAAGCTCCCCCCGAACTGCTTTGTCACACGGTTGATAGTGTCAGCGATACGTCGGTCATGGACATCAGATATGATGATTCCATCGGCACCCAGAGCACGAGCGGTCAGGCAAACGTGGGTTGTTACGCGTACGTCTCGCTGAATTCGGTGACCGAGGCGAAGAACCACTAGTTGGTTTCTACTTCGAGCGGTCTTCGTGGTCATTATGACCAAACTTAGCGTGTTTTGATTATCAGATAGATACCGATTAGAAAGATTACGCTTCCGAGGAGCTCGATAATGCCCACTTTCAAGTACGTTGCGGGAGAGACGCCCCCTTGTGTCACGAATAATGACCTGGATATGGCGAGCATTGCACTTGCAAAAAACAGCATGAATCCCAAAGTGGCTAAGGTTTCTTTCATTTTTCGAGAGCCCGCGGACGCTAACACCCAGTCAGATTGTATAAAAGAGTTGCTTGCTTCGATGCCTGCCGCCGGATAGTCAACAAAGGATTAATGCGAAGCATCGCCCTAAGAACTGAACATTCGCAGAGGTCATAGCTTTGTCGGTGCTTGATGAGGAACTGATAAAGGTCGCAAACTTATTCGGAAGCGAAGAAGCGGTCGCGGTTGTAAAGAGCCTGAAGAAAATCGGCGAAGCAACCGACGAGATAATAGCCAACGATCTCAAAACCGTGAAGGAAGTTCGCCTCAACAGCGTGCGCAAAATTCTATACAAGCTCTATGATCACGGGCTTGTATCATGCACCCGAGTCAGAGATGAGAAGACAGGGTGGTTCATTTTCTATTGGCGCCTGCAACCCGATCAACTTGATGCCTTCATTAGAAGTCGCAAAAAGAGAGCTTTGGACAAGTTGAAGCAGCGCCTTGATTTCGAACGAAATCACACATTCTTTGTCTGCAAAACCGACCTCGACATCCGTGTGACGTTCGAGGATGCAATGGAGAGTTCATTCAAATGTGCTAAGTGCGCTAATCAACTTGAAAGTTCAGAAAACGCGGGCATGATTACCGTACTCGAAGCCAGAGTCCAAAAACTGGAGGCTGAACTCAGCCGATAACGCTGACCAAAATGAGACTCACACTACTCCAGAGACCTGGACGCGTTAAGATCGACGATTTCAACACCTCTTTGAGGCAAGCGCTTTCTACACTGGAACGCGGACTTTCCGCGAAAGCGAAGATCGCTGGATTTTCCAAAGGGGGATGGGTACAGGTCGAGGTTAATGGCGAAGATAGTGAAATTCTTGAGGAGCTGATCTCACGCGAACTTTGTCGGGCTACAACTAGCCTTTCCGAAGTTGAGCTCTTCGGAAACTATTCTGGAATTGTAGCCAGCGAACACAGGAATCACTTAGAGATTGATCTGGGAATCGAATCACCGAAACCATTGACCGCTAGACTAGATCTGAGCGCACTGCGATCACAGCTATCCGACGGAAAAACACAAACCATCGAAGAAATCACAGAAAACTATTGCGTCAACTCTGAGTCCAAGATTTCGATTCGCGTTACACGCATAGCAGCTGATTTAGGGACAATTGAAGGGTGGATGGCGGATTCGCAAATAGACTTATTCGCTGAATGGATTTCCACTAATCTTGAGCGTGTACAAGTCTATGGTTGTACTCGACCGCAACTCGATTCTTCCATAAGAAGAACCGGCCTCGAAAGAGATATCGTCTCAATTGAAACAATGACTCTCACAACTCATTCTGTCATTTGTAAGCTAGGAACCAATTCGATCGGATTGACCCCCAAGCTGGGCTCAGTTCTGCGAACAACGGAATTGAAGCCATTCATTCCTAACCGGATAATCTCGAGATGCCGGAAATGGTGATCGAAGAGGAATCGCTAAGGAATTGGAGGTTACTTGGGGTTAGCTACCCTTCGGTCTTTCAGAACCTCGCTCTTGAGGAGGCGTTAACCCGCTCTTGCATGCTGCCGACGTTTCGTCCCATTGTAAGGCTGTGGAGAAATCCCCCCTCAGTCATCGTGGGGCGGTTTCAGAATGTTAGTACAGAAGTTGATGTCGAATTATGCAAGCAGAATGACATAGCCATCGTGAGGCGGTTCACGGGCGGGGGCACCGTTTTTCATGATAAGGGCAACCTGAACCTGACTCTTGTAACCGGCCACCAAGAAGGCATTACCCTGAGCGAACTCCACGAGCGGAACACATCCATCATTCTAGACCTGCTTGCGCGTTTAGGAGCCGAGGGCGTTCTGGTTCGGCCAAATTCCATCCATGTAGGTGGGCGAAAAATCTCGGGTGCCGCTGCCGCATTAGGCCAGCGCTTCGCTCTCTGGCACGCGTCGATCCTCATTTCAACTGACCTTCTCATGCTGCAACGCGTCCTAGCGCCCAGTGAGGCAATCAAGGAGACTAGCTCAATTCGCAGTAATTGGCATCCGGTGACAACTCTAGCCGAAGTGCTACACAGATCGGTCGACCTTGAACATGTGGAGAGAACGCTTCTGCTGTCGTGCAGGGCCATGCTTGGCGCGAAGCTTGAGCGGAGTGAACTGTTCGAAGATGAAAAGCAATACTCGAAATTTCTCTATGAGAGAAAATACTCCTCACAAGATTGGAATCTCCACGGAAATTGGAAAGACGAGGAATTGGAAAGAAAATGTGGTGGAGCTCACACAACTATAGCCGTGTGAGTCCTCTCAACACCCTTAGCGGATTGGATTTTCTTTATCACGAGTTCAGACAAAGATGTCATGTCTGAGAGTTCAAGGTATGCTATGATGTCATATACCCCGGTCACGGCATGAACCATTTTGACACCCTTGATCTTTGCGACCGCTTTGGCAACTGAACGTGCCATTCCGAGTTGGGCCTGAACTAACACGTACGCTTTGACTACCATGTCTGGCACCGAGCTTGTAGGTCAACACCAACACGTACTAAAAAGCTCCCCTCAACAGCTCATATTCCGACATCGTGACGTCTCCCGAATTTGACAGATTCAATCGCTTGTTTTTCGCCGCAAACTATTACCCTGGGCA